>Ga0325400_1002314_pt1 | contig 16617 bp, 7 predicted proteins | sample PopdelMetagenome_2_FD_205662 | JGI IMG/M metagenome (GOLD analysis project Ga0325400, IMG submission 205662) | Populus deltoides microbial communities from Bellville, Georgia, United States - Xylem-PdKOR-R1 | ecosystem: Host-associated > Plants > Phyllosphere > Stem > Wood/Secondary xylem... | reverse complement strand
ACAATGATAAGCTAGAATGTGCAATATATTTAATATTTCACGGACTTGCAGGTCAAATGCCCTTGTAATAACACTACTAATTTAACTGCACAATGATTTTGTTCTTGTGCCATGTAATAATGCCAATATGCTTACTGTCAATTTTTCAAGATGCTCGCAGTGTTATTCTCTGCATTAATTTTTTTGTTCTTTGTTTTTGTAACTAATTGTTATGAATTGATTGATGGAAAAGCACACCTGAACAGTTGCCGGTATATTTTGTTTGACAAAAAGCTATAGAAATAGTGATAGAACTAGGCTAGTGTTTGAATTATTTTTTCATTAAATTATTTAATGTCGTTAAAGCGTTTTAAAATGAGAAACAGATCAATGAGTATAAGAAAAAAGTAATACATTATCAACTTGGATTGAAGAGGATAGAGGATTGAAGAGTGAAATTAAAAATAATAAAAATTTTATAAAAGAATTAAGAAAAAAAAAACTCATAAGAATAACTATTAAATTGAAAACACTAATACATGAAGAAAAAAACTTGAAAATATAAAATTTTTCAACGTGTTTGTTTAAATTAAAATGTTGCGATGTCGCGGTCCCACAAATTAATTACTCTAGTTTCAAACACAACACACAAATTAATAACTACTATGAAATCGGTTTTTGCTGAAATTTTGAGCGTTTATATGTATTTGAGTCAGGAATCCAAAAAAATTGAGTTTGCATCAATTGGACTTCTGTAGCTCCATAAATTCAAGTCAGAATGACCAAAGATCAACACTGGCAGATTGTGAGATTTGACTTTGAAGGCTGCGATTTCCATGCTCTTTCTTATTTTATTTTCTTGCCTTAGATGTCCAGAAAGCTATGGATGTTAGATTTTTAATGTCACTGGAATCACTTCATTTCAACCTCTAGAACTCACGTTCTGCAGGAAACATCGACTGAAGGTCAAATCTGCCAATTATCTCCAATTTACTCCTTTTTGAATCTTTCATCCAAAAGTGCCTTCAAAACATAAAACAAAGAATATCAAGGCATTTTATATATAAAACATAGGCAAAATACTAGTTAAATGTGGGTGAAATTATCGAATAATATGGTTGGATCAAATACCCCCACACTTAGCTCTTGCTCGTCCTCGAGAAAGGATAGATAAAATCAAATTGAAGTTAAATTAAATTAAATCACTATGACTAATCTTCTAATCTCCCATCAATATCCAATAATATATGCATTATAAACAAGAACACAATTAAGAAGGATAAAGAGTACAAATTTTCATGAATTTATTTACATGCAAACTTCAAAACTCAATTAATCGTCGGGATTTAAATAAAATCTATGTCATGCCAAAGTGATAGGTCCTCTTATTGATATACACTCTAACACTCACCTGTTTAAGGTTTATGTGTTTAAATCTCTCACATTCAATCAATGAATATGTTTTACCATAAACTTGCTCTTCAATCTCATCTCCATTACTAGCATATTACAAACAATGCATGAATCAAAAGGTCTTATTTTTTGGTTGTAATGGGGCTAAGGTTAAGGTGAGGTAAAAGAGAGTAAAAGAAAAGGTTCAAACTAAAGAAAGTAGAGCATTCTGAAAAATGATATTTCAAACAAGATATTCCATCAAAGCACATAAACTTTCCATCTTTAATCACCAATGCTTAACTTCTTTTGATTTCAAGCTTTTTCAACATAAAATCTTAAGAACATAAAGGAAGACTTTTTTCTTTATTTTTCTTTTTTTTTTACCTTTGGCAACTTTGTCTATCTTTTCATCAAGCATCACTTCTTATTTCTTTTCACATAATTTCCAACCATAATTCCATGAGATATCATAAGTATATGCTCTACTAATCCTTGGCTAGGGGAAAAGGAAAACATATAAAAAGTTAAGGCTTATACATGGATAAAGCAAAGAAAAGATAAACAAGCTCAAAAGGGGCTCACTAAGGATAATATGCTTTAGGTTGGCTTTTTGGCTAAGTGGTTAAAATTCCTAATGCCTTTATGATCTTCATGTATATATATAATGTCAATGTAATCTCAACAAGATATGAAGCAAGTTCTAGAGATACATATCATTGAAAGAAGGCACAATCAAAGAATATAATGTTGAAGGCTCAAAAACTTGCATTGGTATAACACTATAAAGTCAACATGACATATTCTCAAAGTCAATCCCTAAACCAATTAAACCTTAAAACTTGCATGCACACTCCTTCATTCGATTTATATCTTCATCTATCTCAATTAATTCTTATATATAATACTCACATTCTCATAAACCAATAGGAGTTCAAAAGATCAAATATAGAAATTTGTTTTTTTTAGAACAACAAAGAAAATCAAAATAAGAAAACCAACATTCTCCCAATACCCCCCACACTTAAAATGCGACATTGTCCTCAATGTTGAAATAAAAGAAAAGGAATATAGGAGAATGATAAAAAAAAATGCGAAAAATAAAAGATAAGGGAAAAAGAAAGCAAATCTGTTTTTTTTTTGTGTTGGGTTGCCTTCCAGTAATCGCTTTTGTTTTATGTCATTGGCTTGACATGTTGCATGCTCATTCTTCATAGATTGATTCAGCTAACTCCGCAAAAGCGGTGAGTTCTGTCGTCCAACCTTCATAAAAAGGTTTCAAGCGATGCCCATTGACCTTGAGTACTTTGTTGGTTTCTAAACTTGTAATTTCAACTGCACAATAAGGAAAAAATATTAGAAACAACAAAGGGTCCAATCCAACGAGAGCGCAACTTTCCAGGAAAAAGTTTCAAACGCGAATAATAAAGGACTTTGTCTTCAACATTAAACTCTTTTCTTGTTATCATTCGGTCATAAAGACTCTTAGTCTTTTCTTTGCATATCCTTGCATTCTTATAAGCATCATTTTGTATTTCTTTTAACATAATTACAATCTTTTTGGGCACTAAAAGGATAGGCGCCACCCATTCACTGTCTATGATGGGGTGAATGACTCCTGCATCATGAGGGACAGTTTGCAAAGCTTGCAAATCCAATGTTGATTCATGCATGTTTTGGGGAACACATATATGCCTTTCCATCTCTTCTATCTTGATAAAATTATAGTCATTGCTCAAAGCCATGCTTAATTCATCCTCACAATCAAAATCACAAACTTGTTGCACACACTTATCAACTTGGTCATAGCATGTGATAGAATAAACATTGCTATAAGGATATGTCATTGCATCATGAAAATTAAATTCAATTTTTCATCTTCTACTTTCATAGACAAAGTATCCTTACCACAATCAATTTTTGTATTGGCAGCTTTCAAGAATGGTCTCCCAAACAATATAGGAGTGCTGTTTGATGAATCAAAAGAATTATGTTCCATATAAAGAACATAAAAGTTGCATGGAATGACCAAACTATCAATCTTGATTAGGACATCTTCTATCACACCAAGTGGGTAAACAAAACTACGATCCGTAAGTTGTATTACAATGCTAGTTTTATTCAAGGGCTTAAGACTAAGAGAATTATAAACATGTTTAGGCATAACACTAATGGATGCACCTAAATCGTACAAGGCCCTTTTGAAACTAGCATTACCAACAACAAATGGGATAGTAAACGCACCTGGGTCTTTTTGCTTCAAAAGCATATTCTTTTGAACAACAGTAGATACAACTTCACCCATACTTACCATTTCATGACCTTTTAGTTTGAAAGCTCTCTTGGCAGTACACAACTCCTTCAAGAATTTGGCATACTTGAGAATTTGCTTGATAGCATCAAGCAAAGGAATGTTGAGTTCTACTTTCTTGAAAACCTCTAAAATCTCTTTTTCTTTGTCCTCTTTCTTTGACATAGAAGAACTCACAGGAAAGGGTGGAATTATTTTAAAACTGGAATTCAATGAGTGAGGAGTTACCTTTTGAGTGTTGATCGATGTTTCAGTTTGTAGAGGGGGAGGATATTCCTTCTTTGTACTCAATTCGGTTTCTATCTCTTCTTCTTCCTCCATCTCAATTTGTTTTGACCTTTTCTCTTCAAGTTCTTTCCCACTTCGCAGCATGATCACACTAACATTCTCTATTGGATTCGATACTTGGGAGGACAATTTTCCATTCATTTATGCTTTTAATTTTCCCATATTTGAAGTTACTTGCCCCATTTGCTTCTCCAAGTTGTGAATACTTAACCTTGTTTCCTGTTGAAAAGACATGATATTTTGTTGCAAGGTCACAGTGTTAGAAGCCAAAGTTTTCATCATCTCACGAAGATCATCACTGGATGAAGACCCCATAACATTAGAGTTTGTGAATGCAGGGGGTTGTCTTGCTTGATAATTCTGTTGGGGATGAAATCCATGGGGATGGAACTATCGGCCTTGATTGCCTTGTTGAGGTGATCTGTCTGTTGAATCCTCCATCAACTGCATGAACCTGTTCAATGTGATCTTCTTGCATTGTTGGGCACATATCTGAGGTATGTCCTTGTAAGGAACATATGCTATAAACTTTCACTTGCTGTACATTTCCACAAGCTAAAGAACGCACAAGAGAAGTAAGATCATTAACTTTATTTTCAAGGTTAGAAATACTTACCTCATTTACTTGTTTGTTTGCAAAGTCTCTACGCGTGCCAAATTATTTCAATTTGGCTATTATGTTTGAGATCAATTGGCGTGCAGCCTTAGGTGTCTTATCTGCCAATGCCCTTCCACTTGCAGCATCAATGATATTACGGTCAGTAGGCATCAATCCTTCATAGAAATATTGAATGAGCAGCTGATCGGGTATTTGATGTTGAGGGCATTGAATACACAGTTGCTCAAATCTTTCCCTATACTCGGAAAGTATCTCTCCATGAGATTGTCGAATCCCACATATTTCTTTTCTTATGTTGGCAACTCGAGATGCTGGGAAATACTTTTCAAGAAAAATCTTCTTCATGCCATTCCAAGTTCCAATGGAACATGGGAGAATAGAGAAAAACCATGCCTTTGCTGCCCCTTTTAAAGAGAAAGGGAAAGCTTTCAACTTAACATATTCTTCGTCAACTCCATTCGGTTTTATGCCAACGCATACCATATGGAACTCCTTAAGATGAGTACGAGGATCTTCACCTGCAAGACCATTAAATGTTGGTAGCAAATGTATAAACCCAGATTTGAGCTCAAAGTTTACATTATTGTCAATGTTTATGCACGGTGGCTGATTTTCCACGTTAGGAGCAGCATGCTCCTTGAGTGTTTCTTGTCGTGCAATAGCCATGGTGTTGAGGCGAGCTTCCTTTCATAACCTGCGTAAAGTTTTTTCTATTTCGAGATCCAACTGCACTTGACTTTGATTAGTAGAACGGGTTACTAGCATAAATCATCAAGAAAACTCAAAAGAAACCAACCACACAAAAGATCGAAAACAATGCAAATTGTATGAAAATCCTACGGTAGAAAACTAAAACTGCCTAAAAGCACTTGAAAACAGTGAAACTTGGCCTTGATAGGGTAGGGCTAGTGGTTATCACTAGTCCTGTTCAGAATGTTGTTTCATTTCAGGAAACAAAAGGCCGATACCTAATTCCACCAAAAAAATCTATTTTGAACAGTACCGTCGCAAGCAAAAATTCTGTTTCTCTTTTTTTTTTTTTGAATCACAGCAAATAAAAATAACAGTACAAGCACAAGAATCAACTAAAATTACCTCCCTGGAAATGGCGCCAAAATTTATTGCGATGTCGCGGCCGCACAAATTAATTACCCTAGCTCCAAACACAACACACAAGATAGTATAGAGCAAGCAAGAGGTCGATCCCATAAGGAAGATTCAAGTCAGATTTTTATGCTAGATGATATGTAATTTTTTGGTGGGGGGGTTTGGACGTTATCTAGGATAAAATAAAAGAAAACAGAAAACTATCAAACAAAATTTAATAAAATAAAAAAATTATCATGAGAACAAACCTTGGTTGCAAGCACACATCCACCTACAGAAATCAGAACTGATCATGGAAACGAAACATCAATTTATTTTCTGAATATTTATTTCTTTTTAACATTGGTTAGTTAACGGATCCGCCGTATAACTAACCCTAACCATCAAACAATCACAGTGTACGCACTAGTAATTTAATTCAATGGTAGCCTTAAGAACTAGATAAGTTGACTAATCAAGAAAACATAATTGTCCGCAGTCTATGTTTGATTTGATTGAATGTTCTCCCTAAGATTAATAACGTAGATCCGCCAATATTATTAAACTCAGTTGCTTCACAAGTTCATATACCACAACTCCGGTTTTGATATCAAACTTGGCAATAGATTGTCTACAATAATAACTTAGAGTCCGTTCTAACAATTTAAATAAACAATCATAGGAAACATAAGCATAGGAGAACAAACATATTCATCATATAAACTGAAAAGAAAAGGTAAAATAAATCTCACAGTTCTTGAAATCCGAAGGTTTTCGTGTCCTTGCAACCAAGAAAAAGTGTTTAGCCTTACATGTTTGTTGAACAACTAATCAAAAAGAAGGAAGAATGCATAATTTCATGTTTTTTAGAGGAGGGGGGTGTTTTTCTCCTCTTGGCTGGCTGCTTCCCTTCTCTTCTCTCATTCTTTTTATATCCTAGGAAACCCTAGTCTCTATTTTACAAAATAGTCCTTCTTTATGTAGACTGTTTACATTTAAGTACTTCAATAACTATTTTTCAAAAAAAAGAGAAATAGCCTTGCATGAAATCTTCAAGCTTTGACTTAGAGGAGCTAAATTGCTGAAATAAAAACTTGAATATCGATTTAGATGCTTCAGAAGGTAATTTGGACTCATTTCTTCACGAAACCTGTTTGCTGGCAGAATTTAATTGTCATCTTTGAAAACTCATATCTTCCTTATATGACATTGTTTTTGGCTGAACTTTTGAGCCTTTATTTGTCTTTGAGTCAGGAATGCAAACAATTGAGTTTGCATCAATTGGACTTCTGTAGCTCCAGAAATTCAAGTTGGAATGGCCAAAGGTCAACACTGGCAGATTGTGAGATATGACTTTGAAGGCTGCGATTTCCATGTTCTTCCTTGTTTTATTTTCTTGCCTTAAATGTCGAGAAAGTTATGGATGTTATCTTTTTAATGTCACTGGAATCACTTCATTTCAACCTCTAGAGCTTACGCTTTGCACAAAACATCGACTGAAGGTCAAATCTACCAATTATCTTCAATTTACTCCTTTTTGCATCTTTCATCCAAAAGTGCCTTCAAAATATAAAACAAATAATATCAAGGCATTTTATATATAAAACATAGGCAAAACATTAGTTAAATATGGGTAAAACTATCGAATAATATGGTTGCATCATAAAAAATCATAAATATAAATCGAAAAACTTATGTACACATCCAATTAAATAAATCATGAATCATTTTTGTAAATAAATGAAAAAAAGTAATTAATGATAAATAAAAACATAATTGAAAAAATCAAGACACCATTGTATATCAGGATATTTAATATTGTAACACAGGTCATTTACTTAGTTATGTTTAATAAATTTGTTTATGAAAATCAATTTGTAATAGAGGTTGACATACACAAAAATTATTAGATAAAATAAAAGAAAAAAGATATTATGAAAGGTTGCACATATTAAAAATATTATAAAGAATACATATTTAATCCATGCAAAAATTAAACACATTTAATATAATTAAAAATAATTGTTATTCAACAAAGGCTAAAAAACCGTAAAAACAAATCATAGAGAAGGAATATTAATTAAAATATAAATTAAAAAAAACATAAAAAAGCCATTAATATAAAAAAAAAAAGGAATCAATGAGGTAAGGTGCTTCCAGGTAAGCTAGGCCTAACGCTTGACCCAATCAAGAAAAGACATGTGTATGGGCTTTTATTTTTTTTTTTAAGTTTAACGAGGTGGACGACGTGTTATCTACCCTAATTGCTTGGCAAAAAAAAATTAGACGACGCGTTCTCTGGAAATCCTAGAATCTAGCCACTGGTGTGACCGAAAAAATAAGGGTTTTTTTATACCTAAAAACCCATTTTGTTTACCTAAAACACCTAAAATATACCTTAAAAACCTTGTTAAACCAACTATGACCCCCTAAAATACAAAAAATTGTCCTAGAGTCTGAAATCAACTCGAGATTAAAAAATTTCTTAAGCACAGATATGTGTTTTAGGTATTTACAAGATAAAATAAATACACCTAATCAAGGTTTTAGACCTGATATATCTCGAGTTAACTCGGACAGCTGATCGAGTTTTAAACAGTGATGAAAACAATCATTTCTTGAAGCACCATGTCTCTATTTAAAAGTTTCCCTTTGTAGCCCAAATTATTAATGCTAGAAACTGTGGCAGGCTGAAGCATAAGCAGTATTGGAATTTGAAGCCATTTGAATTGGGCCTTTAGACAAGACCTGGAGATTTCTCCAGCAAGGGAATTGTTGTTGCCTTTCTATTTTTTGTTCCCAGTTAACTATAGAACATGCGATGCCATGCGGTCGTTACAAAAATAGAGTTTTTATTTTATTTTATGGTAATCAAAATATATATTCATAAAAAAAAACATTAATTTAAATACTTGAAAAAAACTGCACATCTTCTATCAAAATCCCTTTTTTTAATGCATTTTTTTATATATATTTTGACAAAATTATAACATTTTTTTTTAATATCAATAAAGATATTTGAATAAAAAGTATCGAGGTAGCAGCGCTAGGAGTTTCCTCATCTCAGATGTCCAGGAATGGAATAGGAACGAACTGCATTTCTACCTTATTCCGGGATTGTGCCGGAACGGATTGCTCGAAGACTGGCAACAGGATAGTGAAACAATGATGCCTTTTAATTGAAAAAGCTATTGTCTCTTGATAAAGAATGAAGGTTATGTAAAACACTAGATTTGTTATCCATGTAAAAAAAATGCTTGGGTAAAACATCTATGTATGGAGTTACTGGTTCAAGTGGTAATTTAAATAATACAAAAAAAAGCAATACCAATAAATAAACTGACAAAAAAAAAAACAACTAGGAAAAAATATAAAAAGAATAGACCCAAGCTTATTCAGATTATCAAACAACTTAATGCTAACATAATAGAAGACAAACCACAAAAAATAACAAAGTAAAACTCTAAAGAAAAAGAAGAAACCATTAGCTTTAAAAAAAAAAAATCAAGCAAACTCAGTTGAAGCTTCTAAACCTGGTTTGATTTCTAAAACTTGCAATTTGTTAAATCCTAAACTCGGCTTTAATTAAGAAACTTAAATATCAACCAATTTTATTTTGAACAATGAAATCATTGAAAATACTAATAAAAAATCACAAAAGAAAAAAAAGAATGAGGATAAAATTTAAGAGAAAAAAACTAAGGTGGATGAAATTAAAAAAACTAAGGCGGATGAAATTAAAAAAAAATCCAAAAACATTAAATAACAGTTAAAAAAAATAAGGACCAAATTTAAAAGAAAACAATCATAGAGGGTGAAATTGAAAAACATTTTTAATTTGATAGATTATTTATACAATAAAAAATGGTAAGGGGTGAAATTAAAAAATATATAGAGGGCTAACCCAATAGATTCAAACCATAAAAAAATAAAAATAAAACAAAAAAAGGGATAAAAAAATAAAAAACACCAGCTTAAAAAAAAACCAAGCAAACTCGGGCGAACCTTCTAAACCTGGTTTAATATCTAAAACCAGCAACTTATGAAATCCTGGATCTATGTTCAATCAAGAAGCTTAACTCTCAACAAATTTAATTTTAAAGGATAAAATCATGAAAAAAATATTAATAAAAAAGCTTGCATAAGAAGAAAAAAAGCAACACAAACAATGAAGATAAAATTTGATAGAAAAAACTTAAGGAGGATGAAATTAGTAAAAAAAAATTAAAAAATGATCTCCAACAAAACAAATAAGAATTAAAAAAAATAAAGATCAAATTTGAAAAATAAACAATTACAGGGGCAAAATTGAAAAGCATTTGTAATTTAATAGATTATTTATAGTGTCATATGTGCGTGCGCGCAGTGTTGAAATTAAGGAGTCGCCATCTAGTTATTTAGTTCAGGGTCTTTAGGACATCTAAGTGGATTGATCTTATCTGAAATTTCATGGTAAGGGATTGATTGTGGCTAGGAAAGGTATTAGAAACCCTAGCACAATTTATCTAAGGTAAACTACATTGCGTGGTCTGTATGTGGTTTAAAGGTATTGATGGGTTCCTAACCAGTGGTCCATCTATGACTCAAAATAAAAGTTTATATTCTTAAATAAATATGACATTTTGAATTTATTATAGGCTCGTATGTCCAATTAAATTCTTATAGAAATAATTCATGCAGGTGCCCTGATAGAATTCATTTATCCTGGAGGGTAAAAATGTTTTTCACAACTCATGTATTGTTATAAAAACAAATACTCACAATTAAAATTAGTGAATATCCAAAATAATTGTGAGAATTCTCTAGTTAACAATTAGTACTTAAAAACCAGTTAACTGGTAGGTCCAACATTTATGCTAAAATATTGACCATTAATTTTCAAGAATTAAAAATTTTAGATTATTGAAATATTGATCAAATCCCTAAGAAATTTTACAAACTTATTGAGAATTAAAAAAATACAAAAAAAAACACAAAAATTTTCTAAAACAATGCTAGAAACATTTTTCTCTCATTTTTATAAAGAAAATGCAATTTTTGTAAGGATTGTGATGTATGCAACAAGAAAAAATATTTTCTCACCTTTTTATTATATTTTTATATAATTATTTATTTCTTTAAGACTAGTCTACCCGGGTCTCCTAGTGACTTTTAACTAAACAACTGGGAAGTGATTCCTTGATCTTGATGCAGCAACGCTAGCACACGTGTGACATTTAGATTAAAAAATGATAGGGTGTGAAATTAAAAAAAATATTTATAATTTTATAGATTATTTATAGATTAAAAAATAGTAGGGGGTGAAATTGAAAAACATTTGTAATTTGATAAATTATTTATATATTTAAAAATAATAGGGGTGAAATTGAAAAAAAAAATTTAATAGACTATTTATAGATTAGAAAATAGTAGGGAGTGAAATTAAAAAAATATATAATTTTGTAGCTTTGTGTCTTGATGGACATTAATTTCTTTGCAGATTTGGTTTTTTTTTTTTGTTAATTGATGTATTTTAATTCTTTCACTTGTTAGTATACTCGCGTGAAAGATTTCAAGGTAATTCTCAACACAAACGAAAAAGACATTCTGAATGCATTTTTTGGTATCATATATATATTTTTTAATTAGGAATGGAAAAATGATGTTTTTAATTAAGAGTCGTCCACGTTGATTAAAAACATAAGCAAAAAGCTGATATTTTTTAAAAGAAAAAAAAAAGATAGATTCATGTGTAAATTTTTATCTTGGTTGTTATTTTAATTTTATATATTTTATTTTATTTATCATCAAGTTTAATTCTTCTCTCCAAGTATATATGATTTTTTTTTCCGTGCAAATCAACTTATCGATCTAAAAATTGAGATGAGAAAAATTCAAAGACAAATTAAAACGATCCCTTTAAAGTATTAAAAAATTATAGAAACAATCCAAAAATTTAATTAATATTACAAAAATTAACTAAATGATTTCAAAAATATGTGAGAGAATATTTATTAAAAATTAATTTAAAAAAATATAAAAACAAAATATGAAGAAGAGACCATGTGATGTTGGACTCAGCAAATCAGGCCTACAAGCCTTGTATACAAGGAAAAGCCTAGTTACAAATGAGTGTAGTATGTCAGGCCCAGGTATTATGTTGTTTTTTAAGAGCGGACGAGCGGACAATGCATCTTCCTCTTCATTGTTTTTTTTTTTTAATGGATGACACATTGTCTGGCTTGGTAGACAAGGAGTCATTCATTTCTATTGTTTTCAGTTATTTTCAATGATAAAAAAAAAAAAAATTAGTGTCCAAGTATTTTGATAATTAAAATCTATTTTTAATTTATTTTTATCTAAAAACATCTCGAAAACATCCAAAAACCCTTACTAAACATATTTTAAAGCCTAAAGCACCCTCTAATATGTTTAAACATAAAAAATTAAATCAAATAAAAAAACAAACTAACAAGTTCTATAATAGTATTCCGGACATAATAAAAAAACATAAGTCAAAAGATCATTTATCAATCATCATCCTTACAAGTTCTACGCTCTTATTCCAAATATAAGGATTGGGCCTAGATCCAAAATCATTATCTTATGTTTTGCTAGTCCTTTATCATAAATATATGTATACATTAAAAAAAAGCCTTAGTATGTAAGCATCATGAGTATATTTTATCAAAAAAATACAAGCATGAAGCAACTTATCTCTAAGTAGGATGTTTTAAAGTGATTGTCATCTTTCACTTTGCATAATCAATCCCTTATATAATATTCTCTAATAAATTAATTAGGGTTTTATAATTATTATAAAATTAAATGATGATTCTTTAAGATTAAAATGTTTATTTAAGATCACGATAACATCATAAAATACAAACTAAAATAGAGTTATTAAATCTAATAAAGTCAATGATCAGGGTTGTAGGTTTGGTGAGTTACGTTGTGAAAGCCCAAATAAATTCATTATGTTCTCATATCAATATTAAAAAAAAAAGTTGCATTTGAACTCACTAAGTCGATTAGGTCATATCTATAAAACTTCTGCACAATTTAATTTGAAACTCAGGCTACATAAAAAATTAGATCAAAAAATTTTAAGATTGATTCAATGTGTCAGATTTAACATCAATACCAAAGAATTTCTTATAACATGAATATCATTTAATGGTTATTTTTTTTTTTCGAGTGGCAGCATAGTGTAATCCAGTAAACTAGAAAAGTGCTATGAAGTTTGAAGCAAACAAATTTAAAATAAAATTCTTCAAACATAGATTTTTTTTATAATAATCCTTTTTTATTATCGTTGTTGTTGTATTTTTAAAGGAATATGGAGAATTTTAATATGGATATATTAGTCATAATAAAATAAAATAAAAAAGTATTGTAGTGGAAATAACACCATTCTATTTAATTAGTCAAAGTAGGGGGTATTTCTTTGTCAAGCAACCATCATCCGAACCGATTTCATTTGTTGTCAAATAAGAATTAAGTGAAAGAACTCGTTGACTACTTGACTTTTTGGTAATGAAAGATAAACACTAAGAAAAAGTCGTCGCAATTATCACTCGTTTCAGACGACTAAGGAAGGATCCTCGAAGTTTTCATGATACGAAATAACCATGATTTTCCAACAACTAATTAACTAATACTTAATAATGTTGCATCCCAAGAAATCAATATTAATACGAATTAATCTAAATAATATTAATTTATTTTTTATTAAAAAAATCAAATTAATTTTCATTTAATCAATCAAGTCATCTATATTTAGACAGGTCTGGGTTTAATCCAAGAAATCAGATTTAATAACATTAAGCTGGTGTTCGATAGTTTATGATTGAACTAAAATTTTGAATAATGTTAATTTTTTTTAATTTTTTTATGTTTTTAAATTATTTTGATGTATTTATAATAAAAATAATTTTATATATTTTAAGTAACATTATCTAACCAACTTTCTTTCATGAAGATTAGGTCAAAAGACCCCGAAAAAAAGACGAAATTGTATCTCGGGATTTGGTGGTGGGTGTCTACTAATAAGACGTGTGAAGAGCATCCATGCAAATGCAGTCAGCATAACCAACACAATAATTCTGACTTGCTCCCTTGTTCGAACATACCTAGAAGTCCAAGGCACAACTTGCGAAAGCGTGTGGACCTCTGTGGAGGAACAGGGATGGCGTGTTATTTGCCTATTGGCGTTGGGCATCTTGGATCCCTAAACAAGGCAAAAGGCAAAAGTTACATTTAAAAATCCTAATTTTACGTTTTAAAAATGTTTTTAAAAATATTTAATTTTTTTATTTTAAATTAATATATTTTTTGTGTTTTCAAATTATTTTAATATGTTAATATCAAAAATTATTTTAAAATAAAAAATATTTTAAAAAATAACCACAATCACCTTTACAAACACATTCACGATCTCACCAGGCTACCATTACCTTGCTTCTCTTTATACCATACATTCATATTATAATTCAATTTTAAATAGATGATCATCCAAATTTATATCTACATGTTAAAAAATAAAATAAAACAAAACGCTGAAGCTGTATATTTACAGTATAAGACACGCAAAAAAGAAGAAAAAAAGAAATTATGTCATTATCTTCAAGAAACCATGCTAGAGAGACTCATGATTCATCATGTCATCTTCAATGACATCAGCTAGAATGAAACATCGAGGAAAGGAGGAGAAGGCTTCCAAAGACGGCACTTCTTCTCCTTGCGTATTGCCTCTTGAAGCTATTTTACTGCTTTGAATGGACATTGCAAATCAAACATTACTGTATTATTGGTGCCTGGGGCTGAGTGAAAGCGTCTAAACAACAGGAAAAAGACATGGGATCGACTCACAAATCCTCTCCAGCACAGTACCATCAACGAGAAACACACACACAGTGCAGTGAAATCCTTCGTAAATCTTCCTTCTTCTGCATGCGCAGTGCAATCCTTCATAAATCATGGCGTTTTGTTGCTGTTTAAGAGGATAGAAGATTCAGAATATATATATATATATATATACACACTTGACCTCATCTAAAAATTTAAACTTTTAAGTTGGAATAGTTCTTTGATATGATATTAGAGCCTTGATGACCAAATGGTTTCGAGTTCGAATCTCACCATCCCTATTTATTTGATAAAAATTAAGCACAAGGTAACGTGGGTCTGTGCAAGTTTCAAGCCCAAAGGGCTTTCATTTGAGGGAGTGTGTTAAAGAATAATATAAATTATATTCTGGAATCTCACCTAAAAATTTAAGCTTTTGGATTGAGATGGTTCTTTTATATAGATAATTGTCGGTAAGGAATTAAGATAAAATTTTTTATGCTATCTTAATTTCTTGTTTGGGAAGTAAAATCAAATACAAATTTGAAAGAGAGTTCCGGTTTCTTCCTCCAAAATCCAACTACACCCTAGCATGATTCCAGTTTACAAACATTGTTTGAAAACCATGATTGGCATGTAAATCAACTCGAGAATTAGCTGATTATCTGGACTAATTTAGGTTAAAGAAAAGCAAAAAAAAATAAAATTAATGGACCCATTAAGAACTTGAGTTGACTTAGGGATTCTGATAAAACCTGGATCTAACCCTATTAAAACATTAATATTGATTTGACATAATAATAGCTTTTAAATGAGTTTTTAACCCGCTAGGAAGTAAAGAGATAATGACTCTAGATTCTTTTTTCGAGCATTTGTTCCTAAAAAAAAAAAAAAAACCTGGCTTTGAAGAGATTCATGGACTCAAATCTGACACATTGTCAAGTTCAAAATAATTGAATACGGCAAAGTACCGGACTCATAAATGTTTGCCCAGCATAAGTCCTGAGTTATTGTAAAAAAAAAAACATTTTAGTAGAGGTAATTATTTTTAATTCGATATAGTTTTTATAAAAAAAATAATTAAATTAGTTTAATTTTAAAAAAATTCGAAATTCGTTCAAATCAATCGGTTTTGGTTTGGTTATTTTAGAATAAAAATCAATTCAAACCGATTTTTTCGGTTTAATTTGGTTTTTTCGGTTTGGCTCGGTTTTTCCGGTTTGACTCTGATTTTTCCTGGTTTGGCTTGGTTTTTTTTCCGGTTTGGGTTTAGTTCTGTTTTTTTGATTTCAGACTTATAAAACCAAAACAGAACCGGTCAGTTTTTTAAAATTCTAATTGGTTTAATCAATTTTTTTTACAGTTTGATTTTTTTAATTATTTATTTTCTAATTTTTTCAATTTAATTAATTTTTTAATTCTAAAAGGTGAGAAATTTTTCAATCGTGCAAACAACATCGTAGGAGTATCGTTTTTATGAAATTTAATGGCATCTTACCTTACAACGATGCTTCGTTTGGGCCACTCGACACCTACTCCTCACCTTGTAGTCTATTTCGTCCCAATTATACTATTTTCCAGCTCTTTTTTACATATAAAATTAAATTCAACTCTCGAATTTTATATATATAAAAAAAGTAGTGTATGTATATCAAAATTATGAGATTTACGTGTATCAAAATTGTTAAAATTTATAAATATTATATTCTAGTGACTTAATATAATACGCAAAATTATGAGGTGTGAAATTAAAGTTATGTTATAATAATAATAATAATAATAATAATAATAATAATAAGAAGAAAAGGAGGAGAAGAAGGAGAATGGTAGGATATGTTTTTTTTTTTAATTTAAAATTCAACGCCGGAGGCGATCATTAATTTTATTCTTATGCCTAGATTGATGTGAAGAATATGTATTTAAAATAATAATTAGAAACTTCTTCTTGTTAATATGATAATAGCTGAAAGTTTATATAATTATTAATAACTAACTCAAATATTTATATTAATAATAAATAAATAAAATTCACTTACCAATACAAAACGACCTTTGTCTAAATCTCTGTAAATTAAAATCATAGTAGACAAAATTAAGGAGATAAAATAATAAGAAG
>Ga0325400_1002313_pt1 | contig 16619 bp, 10 predicted proteins | sample PopdelMetagenome_2_FD_205662 | JGI IMG/M metagenome (GOLD analysis project Ga0325400, IMG submission 205662) | Populus deltoides microbial communities from Bellville, Georgia, United States - Xylem-PdKOR-R1 | ecosystem: Host-associated > Plants > Phyllosphere > Stem > Wood/Secondary xylem... | reverse complement strand
TTTCCTCGGTCATTACATCTGCCAGGGTACCGTAACACCAATAGAGAGATCCTTAAACTTTACAAATAAGTTTCCTGACAAAATCACTGATAAAACCCAATTGCAAAGATTTTTAGGAAGTCTCAATTATGTTTTAGACTACTATCCCAATATTAGTCGTCTATCCAAACCCTTACATGACAGGTTAAAAACCAATCCCATTCCTTGGTCTGACCTCCATACCAACCTCGTCAAACAGATTAAAAAATAAGTCCAAACTATTCCTCTCCTCCATTTAGCTAACCCTTTAGCCCCGAAGATTGTTGAGACTGACGCCTCTGACCTAGGGTATGGTGGAATTCTTAAACAGTTACAAGATAACAAAGAACAAATAATCCAGTACACATCTGCCCACTGGAATGACTGCCAGAAAAATTACTCTACTATTAAAAAGGAGATCCTTTCAATTGTCCTTTGTATTACAAAATTTCAAAGTGATTTATTAAATCAAAAATTTCTCTTACGTGTTGACTGCAAATCAGCAAAAGAAGTTCTCCAAAAAGATGTCCAAAATCTTGCTTCCAAACAAATCTTTGCCAGATGGCAAGCCATTTTAAGTATTTTTGATTTCGATATTGTTTACATTAAAGGAGAATCAAATTCCATCCCTGATTTCCTAACCCGGGAATTCCTTCAAAACAGGTCTTGATGTCTCCTAAAGCAAAAGCAAAGGACAAGGGAAAAGCCCCTCAAACACAGCCTACAAAACCAGAGAGCCCCAAGCCTTCTACAAAACTCATGTCTTCAGCCATCCTTGCTGCCAAGCCTATCAAATCTTGGTATGAGGCAGTTATTGAAGATGAAGAACCTACAAAACCACCACAAGTACAAACAGACGCAGTTCAACATTGGGTTGACACTATATCCAAATTGCCAGAATTACTCCTGGCATTGCAAAAAGTATCCCAACAAGCCTCTACTGACTCCATGTCTCAAATAGGTAGTATTTCCAAATCACTTTCAAAACCCCAAGGAGGCCTTTTATCTTCAAAACCCCTCCTTTCCTTACAACAAACAAGTTTTCCAAAAACCAAATCCAAATATATTTTCAAAAATGCTTTCCAAAATATTTTAACTATGGAAGAAGGATTTTACCATGAAAACCCTTCCATTGCTGCTTCAAAAATATTCCCTCCAAAATGGCACTATAAACCTTGGAATTTAGCCCAACCACAATCCTATTATGCAAATATCCTTGAAATTACCGATTCTGTCAAATTCAAACACTTCAAATTACATTCTGATCACACTGAACCAGCATACTCTACATGCATTATTCACAAAGTCATCCACCCTCAAGATTGGGGACAACCCCTGCATCAACCTCTCTCCTTCCCTATACAATACCGCACAAGCCCCCAAGACTTCAATACCACCTACACATATTGGGATTACCAACAGGCATGGTTTAATGCTTTCCTCATACAAAATCAAAATCATAGCCATTCTTGGCTCTTCTACTTCCACAATACCATGAATACTACAAATCTCCCCCTCTGGTTCCTTCAATGGTGGGACTTTTATGGTTGTCATGTTGATTACCTTAAAGAACATCCTTTAGTTGAAAATGGTTAACTACATTTCAAAAACAATTTCCAACCAGCTCCCTCTGAAAGAAAGTTTTCTTCCCTCCTTATCTTCTGTACAAAATTTTTTGTTCCATGGGTATGTTCATGGTTCTTTGATTATAATTTACAAAACGGACATCCAGTACTTATTCGCAAATTCAAAATCAAGTGGTGGGATTCCTTTGCAGCTAAGTCCAAAAGTTCAAAATTAGCTGTTATGGAATGGTTACAAAAACATCAAACAACTCCCATCATCGATCCTCATCCTCAATCAAAGTTCTTAGCCAGAAAGGCCCAAACGGCAGCTCTCCTTGCCTCTGCTAGAACTGAGGAAGAATACCTACAAATAGTAAAAGGAATTATACAAAGCCAAGACCCAGAAACGGTCTTATCCCAATCCAGCTCATCTGGCTCAACATCTCCTGCCATCTCCCTCAGCAATGATAATGAAGATGACTGTTTTGGTATCCTGCCATCTATCACGCGACGTTAAAAAAAAAAGAAAAAAAGAGTATTTCAGGACTTTTTAAGGCTCATCTATTTAGAGCCCATTTCTTTTAGACTCAGATGTTTTGAGTCCTTTTATTTTTTGGCCTATCTTTGTTAAGGTTTTTTTCTACAAAAGTTACCAGTTACTACAAACCCACAAATCAAGTGTCGGTGGCAAGACGACAACAAAGGAAGCTCAACCAAAAACATGGACAATTTCCATTCTGTCGCCATCCAATCAAGGCAGACAATGCCACATGGGTTCACATGGGTCCTGAAGAGTTTCTCCAACAGGACAATTTAGCCTCTTCCATGCCAACTCGCCTATAAAAGGCCACTTCAAAACCCTTAGAGGGCAGACAAATCTTTTCCCTAGAAAATTATACTCTCCCCTAAACATTTGTAACCCATCTCCATTCTCCTCTGTAATCATTATCTCCTGTCTTAATTTTGTTACAAATTTAAGTAAGATAATCTTATTTTTATCTATGTTTTTTTTATATCTGTTGTTGTTCTTTTATTCTTCTTACTTTTAAGTATGCTCTGTGTTTGATCAAGGATCCTGACATTGTTGGTCTTGCCTTGATCATTCACATCAGAAATCTGTTTATATTGTTCTTGTTCTTTTATACAATCAGTATATAGGCTGGAAACCTGTGACCTGATCTTTTAAGATCATTCTCAGGTATAACAACGCCACGTACTGTTTACTATTTACCTGTTTACTATTTATCTGTTCCTGTTTACTATTTACTATATATATATATTGAGTATAACATAAGTATATAAAGGTATTTGAGCAATAAATAGAGGATTCATCACCCTAAGTGAATCAACGAAAATGTTCAATTTGTTTTTAAATAGTATTAATTATAAATCCTTGCACAAGGTAAAAAGAGCTTTGAAAAATATTTCAAATCTTATTCAAATAATCAATGACTATAATGTTGAGAAAAAATATGATTTGACAGAGTAAACACATTTTATGTTATATTGTCTAAATTGAAACATTGTTGATGAATGAATAATAATTACACTAAGAAACTGGTTATTAAAATATTAAGTCAAATCACTTATGATTTTATTAATATTTAGAGAATTATGACAGGTTGCTAGACATTGTATTTGATCTTCAAATATAATTCAATCAATTGTTGAATTGAAAATAAATTAACTTGTTTAATTTATTTAATCTTATTTTATTTAGTATTGTGATTTATATTTGGTCTAGCTTATTAGGGAACCTAATGGGTCACACACACATAAAAACCATAGGTGAAAAATTAAATTAGAAAGATTAACCAAATTTGACTTGATTGTAAATAAGTTTTAGAAATTGAGCACTAGAATGTAATTTATACATGAAATTATAATTTTGGACCTAGATAAATCAAGTAGGGACTTGATTGAATAAATTTCTAAAATTTTTCTGAAATAATATATACGATATTATTCAGGGGGAAATTAATATTTTACCATTAATAGAGTTTTCAGGTTTCCCTATAAATAGAATGTTATGCCATATTATCTAAGAGGAAGTTATATTTTACCAATAATAGAGTTTTCAGGTTTCCCTATAAATAGAATGTTATGCCATATTATCTAGGGGAAAGTTGATATTTTACCATTAATAGGGTTTTAAGGATTCCCTATAAATTGAATACTATGCCTCTCATTTTATGTACAACAAACAATACAGTACAAAACACATGAAAAGCACATAAAAAAAGAGATAGCAATTAAAGGCATGTCAATCTCTTTCTTCTAAAAGGGTTTAAAAGATTTATCATTGATGGTTCATGTGCATTACCGTTAAAGGTCAAACATTTGAATGACTTAAGGTTTGCAATAACCCACCCTTGAAATAATTACTCAAAGCCTCGAAATGAACATCTGATCTTCAAGAAATATTCATATGAACTCTAAACAACTTTAGATCTGTTTAACAAGATTCTTGGGGTTCTTAAAGATTTTTTTTAAAAAAAATTATTGTTTTTGTTGGGTATATGTGTTTTGGAAAACCCAACAATGGTATCATAGTCATCGTTGGACAATTAGAGCTATTGATTGTAGTTTTAATTGTTATTAGAGTTGATTTTGAATTAATTTTATGAGGAAACATTATTTTTCTTAAAAGTAATATTTCTCTTTTGATTTTTTATTTTAAAAAAGGTCTCGATTACTGTTCCGGTCATATTTGGCTAAATTTTTCAGATGTAGCTAGGATTCTCATAATTGTTTATATATATATATATATATATATATATATATATATATATATATATTTCTCAACTTAATAATTACTTTGAAATTTTAAAGTTATTTCCGCAACACTCTTCTTTTTCCTATAAAATTTCTACCCCTTTTCAGAGTCCAGTCTCTTATAAGATGAACCTAGTAGAGGTTGGTCGAGTAGTTGAACAAAACAATGGGAATATAAAATCAATTAATGGAAACACCCTACACTTGAATCACCTTTGCAGTTGCATAAATCCTAGAAGAAATCTCCAAGGCATGGCACCATCGATCTGTCGAATAAGTCGACCACCTTACCGAGCGTCCCAAACTTGTATATCAGACTACTGATTTGATATCAGACCCCCGGTTAATGTGCTTGCTTAAGCATTTAGATGACATTGACAGATCCTAGATTTTGATCATGTGAACAAAATTATTCATGTTGTTGCAGTGGCTTGAATTAGAGAATTATGTGGCAATATGGCTCGACTACTGCCAGTATAATATTGGTATAGACTTAACTGCGTTGGACCTGGGTTTCGTATTATCTGCCAATTCTCTGTCAAGTTGTGTCCCGCTAGAAGTCTACAGCTAATAACCAACCTAAAAGCCTATATGTATAGTATATGTTACAGTAAGCTTTTTTTTTTTTTTTTCATTTCTGGCCTTGGGACTCTTTGATAGAAATTCTTGAGAGGAATTTTAACTTTTTTTTAGGGATGGAATTAAATTTCGTGGCTCCTGCAGCGAAGAATGGAGAGAAGGTGGTTCTGGTGAGTGATGAGGATATTGCTTCTGGGGTTAAAACTTTGGAAAGCGCTTTGGTTGGTTATGTTTGAGGTCCTATTCCATCCACAGAGTACGATATGCCAATAGATAGGTTGTTACTAGACAAGTTGATTCTGAAGTTTGTTGATTTGGAGTGCCGAAAATACGGGAATGTCAAGTTCTATTCAAAAGGTTTAGGAGTTTATCTGTTTGATTTTGATTCATTTGAAGCTAAGCAGTTGGTGTCAGACAAGGGTGGGGTTTTGAACAACTCTTATAGATGGGGAACTCCAACAGCTACTTGTCCAAAGCAATTCTCCTGGTCTGAAGCTTTCCACAATATTCCTATCTCAAAAGTTTTTGAGCAAGCTTGCTATGGAGAGTTTAGCTCTTTAAGGTGTTTCTCTATTTTCACCATGTTCCAATTTGGTCTCTCTCCACCAGTTTGCCTCTAGAAATTAACTTGAACAGCACAACTCTTAACTTGCAAAATCTACGTTCTTGACTGGCTCCTTTCATCGTTTTTTTTTTTTTTTTTCAAAAGACAGTCACCAAAACTTTTAACACTTGATTTCAATTCAATCTCGAGTCTAATGGAGTTTCATGCACTATTTTCCTCGTGGGATCAGGAAAATAACTTCATAATACTCTTTAGTGTTACAACCCCAGGCACCATGTTCTAGTCCATGTTGGGTATATGACCAAAGTCCCACATTGGCTAGAAATGGGGAGGATCATGGGTATATAACGATGGACAAATATCTCCATTGGTATGAGGCCTTTTGGGTATAGCCCAAGAGCAAATCCATGAGGGCTTAGGCTCAAAATGGACAATATCATACCAATGTGGAGATAGGTGGTGTTTATAGTCCTAACAAGTGGTATCAGAGCCAGGCCCCAGAGTTAGCCATGATGGATGAATCCTCGAAATGCCGAACAAAAGGTGGTGGGCCCCCAATCACGATGTAATCCATGGATCAGCTCTATTGGATAGGCGGTGTGCTCCAGATGCTTCATGAACGTGTCCTGATCCCAACACGGTGAAGACGAGTTGACCTAGAAAGAGCAAAAACTCTTAAGTTAGGTAGTGCTCTTCGGATGCTTTATGGACGTGTCCTGACCCCAACACAGTGAAGTAGAGAATGAAGAATCCTGGTTGGTAGAGAGTGGACGGATGAATGATCGGTTTGAGGGGAGACTCGGTGGTCCTTTGTTCGAGGGGAGGATTGTTGGATATACGACCAAAGTCCTACATTGGCTAGAAATAGAGAGGATCATGGGTATATAAGGATGGACAAATATCTCCATTGGTATGACCTTTTGGGTATAGCTTAAGAGCAAATCCATGAGAGCTTAGGTCCAAAGTGGACAATATCATACCAATATGGAGATAGGTGGTGTCCATAGTCCTTACAGTCCACATATTTTGTAACTAACCACAACATGATCAGGCGATAAAAATATAAATATCTTGATTAGCTTCAGTAGCCGTCCTAACAGTCATTGAAGTCACCCTTTCTTCTAAGATGCCTGTGTTATTATATGGTAGCTAGACTCTAATCAATTTGATGACCTGTATCAACAGGGAAGTGATGGTGGAATTTGCAGCAGCAATGTCAAAGCTAGCAAGGTTACTGGCTGGGGTCCTAGCGGAAAACTTAGGCCACCCAAGAGGAGTGTTTGAGAGCACTTGTCAAGAAAGCAATTGTTTTCTTAGGTTGAATCGTTACCCAGCCTGTCCAATATCATCAGAGATTTCTGGCTAAGTGCCCCACAATGATAGCGATTATCTAACAATCCTCTCTGAAGATGAAGTGGGAGGGCTACAACTCATGAAAGATTCAAAATGGGTGGCTGTAAAACCCAATCCAGATGCTCTTATAGGCAACATCGGAGATCTTTCCCAGGTAAGATTAAATTTCTATTTTCACTTTTCATTAATTAGCCTGCGTTTCAAGCTAGAATTAGACGAAGTGTCCCAAGTAACTAATTAAAAAATCCTTTATTGCCTGCTTTTGTTCGTGGACGTGGACGTGGACGTGAAGACTCAGAACAACGATAATATTCTGATATTGTTATTATAATTGTGCATCAACCCTATCCTTGAGCTACCAGACAGCACATCGTATTTTGGCATTTAATCTTTGTCCGACTTGGGCAAGTCAAACCTAGTTAATTTAAATTCCTAGAATATTATAAAGTAAGAATCTGATTTTTTTTTAATTGATTGTTGATCTGTCTACTGTAAATATCTAAGTCGTTTAAAAGTTGCTGTACAGGCCAGTTCATAGGCATCAGCAATCAAAACGTACGATAGAAAGAAATAGCCTGGAGAAAATAATTAAATCAAGCTTTTCAGTGGAAATGGTACCTTTTGGTGAGATGTGTGAAATTTTCAGAAGATTAACTAACCCTTTCATTCTTGTTTTCCCCCTTTAGCGAATGAATTGTGGAAACCATGAGATTCGATTTTTGGCTCTCTGGATATAGTGCTGCTGGTGTGATATGTGTTGCCCTGCTCTGCTGATTGCTATGCTCTTTAAAGTATTTTTTTATTAAAAAATATATTAAAATAATATTTTTTTATTTTTAAAATCAGTATATTAAGTTAAAAATATTTTTAAAATAACAAGCTTTTAATATGTTATCTAACCTTGATTTCATCATGTTTGAACAGTGCTTTTCTCCTGATAAATTCTCCAAATAACAAATAAGTGGCATTTAATCTTACGAATGTAGCTAAATAGTGATTGATTCAATCAATATTTTGGGATTATTTTTCCTTAAATTTTTCAGCGGTCCACAAGTGGGGCATCATTAGTTATTATGGTGGATGGCTAATTGGAGCTCGCCTACTCATGGGCTCATTCGATCGGGGAGAGAAAGGGTTGAAATCGGTTCCTATTTGGATTAAGTTACCTAATCTGAAGCTGCATCTGTGGTCTGTTCAAGTGCTAAGTAAGATTGCGAGTGTGATGGGCACACCTTTGTTTACTGATAAGATAACAGCATCAAGAGAAGAGAAAGAGTAGACTATGCAAGAATTTGTGTTGAAATACCCTTTGATCGTGCGTTAGAGATCCCTAATAATTCAGTCACCATTGAAGATGAGAAGGGATGTAGCTACATTCAAGAGGTTCAGCATGGATGGCTGCCGTATATATGCTTACCTAGTATTTTTGGATTTCTTTTTTTATTTTGTTCCTTTTTCTTTAAAGATAGAAGGAAGAAAATAATAAGGAATAAACTATGTTTAGTTTGAATTTCTCAATTGTTGATAAAAGTTTGATTCAATCTCCTTCTTCCTTCTCTTGCACCTAACGTACGTTGTCAATTATGAAAAAACCTTTACTCTCTCTCTCTCTCTCTCTCTCTCGTTATGTCTAAAATCTTTTCTTATTTGTTTTCCTGATTTTCTTTCTAGAAATTGGCAAATTCTAAGCTCTACTTCTTGCCTTATTTTCTCAATCAGATTAATTTATATATTTGAGAAAGTCATAATATATATAAATCTCCTTCTTAGATTTCTCCTTCCACCAAGATAAATTAATTTGGATTTTTCTAGAGAAAGATATTCTTTTATTTATCGAGATATATTTATGAAATTTCTAATAAGGAGATCTCTTCTTCTTCTTTTTTTTTTTTATAATAGAAAATTTCACTTTTCTCCTTTTTGTCTTTTTAAAACTTGTATATAAGTCATTTCAAGGTTGATTTTCTCATTGAATTATTCTGCTTTCTCAATACCATGAATCTAAAGCCAAGTGGGGCTAATGTTTAGCTAGAATTCAAGAATTGAAAGTTGATTTTTCACTCCAAAGCCCATGTTTCCATGAAAACAAAAAACATTCTTTAAGCGAAGATTCAATTGACTAACGCTTAGTCAAAGTCTTCTTTGGAGAAAAAGAACCCAGGCTTTAATATCAATAAATGAAGGTCACACCAATTAATGGTCAAGGAAGATATATGCAAGATAATCTAGGATTTTTTATTTTGATTTTGACATTTTGTTGGTTTTCACAAAAACACAAATTTTTTAGGCATACCAATGATGTTGTAAGATAATCATTATATTTCAATATATGGTCAAGGAAGATATATATATGCAAGTTGTGACTAGTTTGGAATTTGACTGTGGATTTTTTAGATTTTAAAAAAAAATTAGTTAAAGATTAGATTTTTTTAAAGATTTGGTAAATTTTTCAAAGTTATATTATTATAAATCACAAATTACTTAATTATTCGGTTTTTGTTTGGACTTTGACTGTAATGTTGACAAAACACTTGCATGCTAGTCTTTGTATGTACCATCATCATCCACCGAAGTCTAAGTCTTCAATAACTCACCAAAGCATTTACATTCTTTCTCCGACACAATATTGCCTCTACTATCCTTCAGTCCTGATCATTACTTTACTTTTCAGCTAATCTTTCTGAGTGCTGCAATTTGATCTTTAAAGTCGCCAGGTTGGTGGAATCCGATCAACTCAAACACCATATTGAGGTAACCTTTGCGATGGTTGCTACTGATTGCATGCATGCATGTTATATAGAGGTATTGTGAGCCCAAATTTTTAGCTAAAATCTAAGTTCAAGTTAGTCTACATCTAACATAAGTTAATCTAGATATATAAAAAAAATTTGTAAAAGAATTGTTTCTCACTTTTAATTCTTGTGGCTGTCGTGACTCATCAAACTAAAAATTTTAATTTTTGATTTTGAGTTTTTGAGTTAAAAAAAGTAGAAGTAACAAGTAAATGGTTCTCTCTCATATTACTTTCAATTATAGTTTGTTTATGGAAGGATTAAAAAAGATATTAAAGTTTATAAGGATTTAAAATTTATGTTGTTAAGATTGATTTATAATTATTAGGGGTTTAATATTACGTGATTGATTTTGAGTATGTTGTTAGAAATAATGATTTGTGAATTAATTTGTTTAAATGGATTTTTATGGGTTAAGAAGTTCATTTCAACCTTGGTGGAAAATCTGGACAGAATGGTTTTGACGTTAAAGATGATAAAATTTTATTTTGATATTTGATTTATGAAAATTATAGTTTAGTCCTTGAACTTTAGAAAATTATAATTTAACCTCTGATGTTTTTTGGAATTCTGGGCAGTATTATTATGAGGTCAAGGATGATGAATCTCAATTTGATAATTGATTTGGAATATTTTCAGTTTGGTCCCTCAATTTTGAGAATTTACATTTTAGTCCCTGAACTTTAAAAGAATTAAAATTTGGTCCCTGGTTTGTTCTGGACAGAATTGAGGGTTTATGGATGGAATTTCAATATGGTTATGTATTTACAATTTGGTCCTCCAATTTTGATAAAATCACATTTTGGTCTCTATTTTGGAAAATTGTCGTTTTAGTCCCTAAACTTAGGAGACTAAATCTGGTTTTATTTTATGCATTGGGATCTTTTATTTGTGTTTTTTTTAGTATATTTTGTATATTTGTTGTAGGTTCTCCTAACTATCCTCAATAAGATTTTCGGGTCTTTCATATGATTTTCCTTTTAATATATATTTTTTCGAGTGAGTATGATAATCTTTAATATGCATATAATATAAATAAATATGCATGTTGATTATATGATGAATATGACTAGTTAATTTCTTGAATATTTATATATGTTGCTTTATGTTCTGAGTATTCATTTATTCTTAAATTTGCACTTGTATTCTGTCGAACTAAATTCTATTCGATATGATATATATTTCTTTGATGATTCTATGAATATCTATTATGCCTTGATATAGGACTTGTCAGTCACTCAACGCTAATGAAGAGTGGTTAGCATATGTGCATATAATATTATGTATACCTAGCTTGTGAGAAAGGCATCAACATGTGGCGATTGATCCTCCCAAAGTGACCACCTTCGGGTGTCATCTAGTCTTTGATATGTATTCTATCTCTTTATGATAACATGCTTAGTATGTATATGTATATTAAGATAAATCAACTTGCAAACTATTAATATCTAAAATATATATCACTATACTATTAAACAGTTTTATCGACGGACTAATTCCGCCGGTGAAAGGCATGACCTTCGTCGGTGAAATTATTACCGACGGTCTCATCGACAGAATAATTCTGTCGGTATACTAGTCGTTGGTAATTTTTATTTCCGTCGCTAATTCTATCGCAAATAAAAAAACCACCCACCGACGGAACACCGACGGTCTTATAGACGGGTATGCGCACCAAAATAAAAAAATTTCCCGCGAGAACATTACCGACGGACTACACCCGTCTGAATTTTCAACAGTAATTACCGATGGATTATCCTTCGGTAATAGTTATGGTAAACACCGATGAAAATATTCCATCGGTAATTATGGCATCAGTGGTAATTGTTTGGCAACTCTCTGTGAAATATCAATGGAAATTATCCGTCGGTAAAGCCGTCTGTATTTAAACACCGACGGCAATATTCCATCGATAATTATGGCATCGGCGGTAATTGTTTTGCAACTCTCTGTGAAATACCGACGGAAATAGTTCATCGGTTAAGCCGTTGGTATGTATTTAAAATATATATAAAAAATAATTTATTAATAGTAAAAAAGCTTAATAAACAAATAAAATTGGATTAAGCATTAAAAATATAAAAATAATGTTAAATAATATTCATCCAAATATTCATTACAAATTTAATGTGTTTTTAAAAAAATTAAACTAGAATAGCGGCGGAGCTGGATGAGAAGGAGGAGGAGGCTGGTTGTTCCCGGGACTGTACGACAAAAAAGGAGCTGCCCATGTATCATCACCCATCTTTGATCTCATCTCCATGACCATTTGACAGAGCTGATCATAATTTGTTAAGAGTTGTTGATATTGTTGTTTCAAGGCAATGAACTCCTCAGACTGGGTGCTCGATACTGATGGAGAGCTCCCAACGATTGAGACACTACGGGCCGACCGCAAGTTTTCGACCGTAGTGTTGGAGAGCCCGTAGACCCTATTTTTTTCGGTTCCACCAGACGATCCCACCTCCATCCACAAATTTGAATCAAAATCTGGATGGGTCGAAGGATTGTCCCCATATCTCTCCCTTAACCGACTATTATAGGTCTCTTGAATTTTTTTTTAAAAATCATCATATGCAATTCAAGAAAATAATAACTTACAAAATAAAATGAATGAACGAACGTACCACAAAGTGTTGAGCATGGTTGTCCACGAATTGCTGCATCCCCTTTTAGCGGTCTTGACTTCGCACATGCGTCTCTACAAACAGCTCCATTGGACTCGGCTCACATCAAAGAGATGTAGCCTGTAACGAAAAAATAGGTTGAAAGTTAAATATATTATAAGGAACAACAAATTAACTAACGATATATTTCATTAAAATTAATCTTACCATCTGCTTTGCATGTGCGCTGAATGGGACGGATCCGCCAGTATGCATGGTCACCGAACCATTAATTTGCCGGTTTTGGTTGTTGGCGTCGAACTGTGAGCGTCGTGAGAACCGCTCTTAGATCATGTGCTCAATATATGATGTCCATATTTCCCCTCATATGAATGGCGGTTTGAATTCCCGCCAAACCACCATCTCATTCCATCCTTCAAGACCGTTATCCCTCGCATGTCTTTTTGATTTTTTTTTATGTCATACGAAAAATCACGCAACCTATTTCCATAGTAACAAATTAGAATTTAAAACATAAAATTATAAAATAAAAATAAATATTATTTTAAATGTTACCTAGTTGTCGCGTGATTCTCCCATACCCTCCTCACAACATTGTTGTGCGCCCTATCCCACTCAAATTTGTTCTGTGTCTATAAATAATTCATATAAAATAAAAATAGTACAAGATATAAAATTATAAAAATAATTTATTAAAAATAAGCTAGAAATTAAAAGTTAACACCGACCTGAAATCGCTTAAACCATGCATCGATATTAGGTTTCCACTCAGGATGTTTGGAAACCTGGCTCCATTGAAACAATGGAATCTCCATCGATGATTTAAACACCAATGTTATAGCCCTTGCAGCCTCAATGTTTGTGAACTTGAAATTAAATAAAAGTAATAATATTAATTAGTTGTTCATAAATTATGTTATAAGTATAAAAAAATACCTAAAACCCAAACAAACTTACATTGACAGGTTATCCTTCCATTGTGCCTGGTACTTGTGCGTGAATTGACCCCGCTATGAAGGCACACCGCTTCTGTGCTGTGAAACAGCGCTAGAAGAGGCAACATCACAAGTTGGCGTAGATTCCTCATCGTGATCAGCACCTAAGGATACGTCCTCCTCGCTGCTAGAAGAACTAGCTGCAACCATCTGCTGACGACATGTTGTAGATTTCATTCTACGCATCTACACAAATTTATACGAATAATTACATAAATAACTTTGATTATTTAAAAAAAATTCAACAGAGTCTCCCCTATACTAGGAGGTTCCAAGTTATCGATAAAATCATATTACACTTCCAATTTTATTTCACATCCTGATTCAATCATCCTGGATCTCAACCCAACTCATCATCATCAACACAAAACATCTTATTCAATAACATCATATAATGTAATTCAAGTAAAAGAATCAATTTCAACTATGAACATTCATTGTTAAATTGGTACTTAGAGTTACAAACATTAGATTAAAGTCATAAATTCAAATTTACGGATTAATATTACATTTCAAGTTTTAGGAGACAAGACTCTTAATTTATAAATAATTACATGGTCAAAAGCAAAAGGTAACTAAATCAATATCATTCCTGACATGACACTAATGGACCTCAAAATAGAAATTAACGTGTACACATAAATATAAAAATGTAATAACAAGCAATAACAATGACAGGTAAACAATAATATCCTAAAATTAAGATAAACTAATTAAATGTAATTCTATATTTCAATTAACATTTAAAACATAAATTCAACAATAACAATTATAGCAATACAAACAATAATATCCTAAATTAAGATAAACTAATTAAATGTCATTCTATATATTAATTAACATTTAAAACATAAATTCAACAATAACAATTATAGCAATACAAACAATAATATCCTAAATTAAGATAAACTAATTAAATGTAATTCTATTTATTAATTAACATTTAAAACATAAATTCAACAATAACAATTATGGCAATACAAACAATAATATCATAAAATTAATAAATAAAATGAAAAAAAACTAAAAAACACTATACAAAACAACCTAAACACAAAACAAACAATACACAAAACTAAAAAACACTATATCAATTCAAAATAAATTTAGGAATAAAAAATGCTTACCTTAATAGTGTGTTGAATTTAAGAATTTATCTACAAACAATACACAAAACAAATAACACCAAAAAAAATAATCATAATTAAAATAAAAAAAATACAAAGATAAAGAAAAAAGAATACATCGGTAATGCTGTCGGTAATTAATTGATATTCGCACAAAAAAAGATCGAAAATCCCGCCAGAATTTTCGATCCGTCAGAAAATTCGTCGGTACTTGTGCTGACCGACACGTGTCTGACATGCGTGGGCTTCGGGATGTGCGTAATCCGTCGGTGAAGCTGTCGATGACTTTGTCGGTGATTGTGGCACAATCCCGTAAATGTTTTTCAACTCTCTGTGAAATACCGATGGGTTAAAGTTCGTTGGTGACTCCGTCGGTGATTGTGGCACAATCTTATAAATTTTTTTCAACTCTCTGTGAAATACTGACGGGTTATAGTCCGTCGGTGATTGTGGCACAATCCCGTAAATTGTTTTCAACTCTCTGTGAAATACCGACGGGTTATAGTCTGTCGGTGTACCCGTCGGTGAAATTGTCAATATTTCTTATTTTTTGTGTATCCTCTTCACAAAATCTTGAATTGCAAACTTACAGCACACACAACACAATAACAAGAGCTGGCCATTAAAGAAGAATAAATATTTCATGTTCCAAAATATTACATTATAAAAATAAGGCTTTAGAACATGTTTAGTTAGTCAGAATTTTCATCTTCGTCCTCAATTGAATTGTTATCATCAGCTTCATCGCACTCTTCAATGTGATTATCATCTTTTTCAACAACATTCTCTTTTCCACTAGTAGAGCTCAAAACAACATTCACTCCTCTGCGTCAACATCAATAAGACTATCGTTTAAAACATGAAAATTTAAATTTTCTTCTAAGTCAATCGAAGGTGAAACTCGGTATGGTTCAACCAACTCACTAGCTTAAAATACTTCATCTATCACACTTGTGTCTTCATTCTCATCCTGAACAATCTTGACACGACCCTTGGGTTTTGTTTTTAAAACGGATAACCAATCAACTATTGATCGGTCCTTTCTAAAGGAAAGGGTGTATGTGTAATAAACTTGTTGGCATTACTTTGCGAAAACAAAGACGTCATTTATGTTGTGGTGTCTATCTTTTGAGTTGATTTCAACGAGATCATAGTGAGGATCTCCTCTGATTCCTCTGTCAGTTTTGTCATACCAATAGCATTTAAATAAAAACACTCTATTTTGCTCGCTATGATATTGCAGTTCGATGACCTCTTCCAATCTACCGTAGTAGTCAACTTCAAACTCACTAGAAGTGGATCCCTTAATACAAACACTGCTGTTGTATGTCTTTCTTCCATGCCCGTATTCTTCAGTTTGAAAGACATATCCATTGACAAAATACCCGTTATAGCACTTGACTTTTCTTTCAGGGCCCAGGCTTAGTAAAGACAATGAAATAGCAGCACTACCTCCCATTTGATAAACCTTGTAAATTAAATACAACAATAATCAATAAACAGATATTATGTAATATTGGCGTACAATTAATTACATTGCAAGAGATAATGAGTTTGTGATAGGACTTACATGTGTTCTAAACCATGTGGTAAATTGTTCATCTTGTAATTGAAAGATCTGGGATTCGGTCAGCTGTGAGTTATTGGACAGTAAGTATCGTCGATGTTGCTTGCAAGGTTGTTCCAAATTATATGAGTTTATGGTATTACAAAACATAAATAGTGCACTCTTGACAAAGTTTAAGTCGAACATCTACTTACTTAATAAAAGGTCTCAGCTCATCACAGTTAAATAGGACATAATTGCATGCTTGTCTGAACTCTATTTCAGAAAAATATCTTCCCCTCATGACATTTTTAGGTGTGGGTCGTCCAGGATTGGAGAATATTGACAAGTTCCTACTTGAAGGCACTTCACCACCATCATCATGACGTGGAACACGGTTGATCCTCGTTCTCAAATGATGTTCGAAATAGTATGAGATAAATGTTAAGATCTCTTCAACAATATAGGGCTCATATATTGACGCCTCAACATGCGCCTTGTTCTTAACCTTTTTTTTTTAAAGATTGAACAAGTACCTGCATATATATATAATTAATAAAAAATTATCAATTAAAAAAATAAAAATAAAAACATTTAATTATGAATTACATAGCTCCTGTAATATCTAACCTCTCGAATGGATACATCCATCTGTACTGGACCGGTCCTTCAACTTT
>Ga0325400_1002312_pt1 | contig 16621 bp, 24 predicted proteins | sample PopdelMetagenome_2_FD_205662 | JGI IMG/M metagenome (GOLD analysis project Ga0325400, IMG submission 205662) | Populus deltoides microbial communities from Bellville, Georgia, United States - Xylem-PdKOR-R1 | ecosystem: Host-associated > Plants > Phyllosphere > Stem > Wood/Secondary xylem... | reverse complement strand
GCGCGTGTCGGTGGAGACGAGCACGGCTGACCCGGAGTTCTGGCAGCTGCGCGCTGGCATCCACGCTGCGGACGCTCCCGCGAAGTGACGTGCCGTGGCTGATTCTGTGCCGGTGTGCGAGCACTGTGCCGGTGTGCGAGCACTGTGCTCATTCGCGTGAATGGCACGCTGTTGTGAGCATCGGCGGCGGCACCGTGACCGGCGCGGGTGCCATCTGTCTCGCGCCAGACTGTGCGTGTCCCGGATTTGCCCGTAAATAGCAGAGCGCCCCACCCCGGTTGCGACGGGGTGGGGCGCTCTGTTGTGCGCGTCAGGCTCCGGTGGCGTGGACGATGGCGGGGACGGCGTACAGGCAGAACAGGGTCAGCGTGGTGCCGGGCGCGAGGCGCTTGAACGCCCACCACGTGATCGTGCGGGTGGACAGCGCCTTGACGACGGTGGGACCAGCGGCAGGCTTGCGGGTGGCGGTGGTGTTCACGGTGGCTCTCCTCGTGGTGGTGGTGTGCGGCGGGGTGGTGGTCAGGCGGACAGGCGGTGCGTCAGGACCAGCGGCTCCAGCTCGTCCAGCAGAGCGGCCCACGCGGCGAGCTGCGCCGTCGTGATGAGGACGTGACCCTCCGGCACGAGCGGCGCCGCGGGAGGGGTGGGCACCACCTCGCGCTCCAGCTCCGCGGCCAGCTCCGCGCGGGCCTCCGCGGCGGCGGCTGCGTGCAGGACGCGGTGATGGGTGCTGGTGCCGCGCGTCTCCGCCTCATCACGAGCGGCGTCCACCAGCTCGTCCGCCCACTGGCGGGCGGGGTGGCGCAGGATGACGGTGGTGTCCGGCACGGGGTCCGCGGACAGCGACGGCACCACGTCCAGCGAGCCGTCCGCGTGCTGCACCAGCGCTGCGTCCGCGGTCGCCTTCAGCAGCGCGCCGATCGTCGTGGCGGTCAGTTCCTTCAGGTGTGCGTTCATGCATTACTTATCGTCCGCGTGCCAACAGTCTTTAGACTGTTCGGTCACAGACGCGTAACGCTTGACGTTAAGTAACGCGTAACCTAGCGTGTCAGCATGATGCAACCGCGTGAGCGTGCCGTGCCCTGCGCCGTCTGTGCCGCCCCGACGTGGCGCGGAGACGCGAGGTGCGAGCGACACCCCAAGTAACGAACGTGTAACGGCCCCCGTGTCTCGGCACGGGGGCCGCCGTCGTCTGCGAGCGTGCTCCGCGTGGGTGTACTGAGCGCGTTCGGGCGCGTGCTGGGTGTCACGAGACACCCCGTCATCGACGCGGCGTCACGTGACCTCGCGGTCTACGCGCCGCAGGCTGTCGTCTCTCCGTGGTCAGAGAGGGGCGACCTTCAGCGCGTCGTGATCCGTGATCTCTACGGCGCTGACGTGAAGTTCCCGCTGTCCCGTGGGCAGGCGTGCGGCATCCCCGCCGTCTCCCGTGGCGTGCTGCTCGTCTCCACCGACATCGCGGGGTGCCCCCTGCGGGTACTCCGCGACGACGCGGTGGACACCGTGCAGCCCGCGTGGCTCACGCGCACGGACGGTCCGCAGACGCCGTGGCACCGGATGCTGTGGACGGTGGATGACCTGATCTATCACGGCATCTCGCTGTGGGGCGTCATCCGTGGGTCCACCAGCGACGGCAGCCGCGGTCCCATCCTTGACGGGGTGCGTATCCCGTGGGATGACTGGGAGCTAGACGCTGACGGGTTCATCACCTATCGCGGTACGTACGTCAACCCTGACGACGTGCTGCTGTTCACGGGGCCGCACGAGGGCATCCTGAACAAGAACGGCGGCAACACGCTCCGCGTCGCGCTGGACCTGGAGGAGACGGTCAGCGACCGCGCCGCCAACCCGGTTGCCATCACGGAGCTGCACTACGTCGGAGACGGCGAGCTGTCAGACGACGAGATTAAGGCGTACCTGGCTGCGTGGAAGCTGGCCCGGTCCGCGCGTGGTGGCGCGGTGGCGTGGACGCCCCGTGACATCGAGACAAAAGACCACGGGCAGGCCGCCGATAACGGGTTCCTCGTGCAAGCTCGCAACGCCTCCGCCGTGGACTGCCTGCGCCTCATCGGCATCCCGGCAGCGATGGCGGACGCGTCGAACGTGAACGCGTCCCTGACGTATGAGACGACGCAGGGGCGCAATCAGGAGTACGTGGACAGGTGCCTGAACGCGTACACGGGTGCCATCGCTGCCCGACTCTCGCAGGACGACGTGGTGCCGCGCGGTAAGCGCGTCGCGTTCGACCTGGCACAGCTCATCGCTGCTATCCCTGCGCCGACCGGCGCAGCCACCCCGGACTGAGAGGACACACGGGTGACACGTCTCACGGTGCTCGGAAGGCTCACCGCCTCCGACACGAACAATAACAACCGGGAGCTGCGAGGGCTGATGCTGCCCTACGGTCAGCCCGGACAGACGAACCTCGGGACGGTCACGGTGTCGCCCGGCGTCATCGACGTGCCCGCCACGATGTCCCGGCTGTGCGCTGCGCTGGAGCACCCCGCCCGCGAGGTGGGGTCCGGTGAGGCTGCGTCCTTCACCCGCGTGTGGGAGGAGGCGGACGGGCTGCACGCCAGCTGGCGCGCCGCTGCCAACCCTGCCGGGGACCGGCTGCTGGCGGAGTTCGCGGCGGGCACCCGGACCGGCATCAGCGTGGAGCTGGAGCCCATCGCCATCGACGCGCAGGGCCGGATCACCGCGGGCCGTCTGGACGCCGTGGCGTTCCCGGTCCGGCCCGCGTTCGACGGCGCTCGCCTGACCGCCTCCGCCCCCGCGGTGGACCTGACCGACGACCGCACCCCGGAGCGTCTGCTGGCGGACTTCGACTCCACCAGCTCCAGCACCTCCACGGAGGAGTACGACGACCCGGAGACGGGTGAGCACGTGGTGGTCACGTACACGCGGACCACCCGTGAGACGGCAGCAGAGGAGCGCGACGGGCAGCCCGTCGATGACAACACGGAGGACGACAGCGTGGACCCTGAGGACGAGACGCAGGACGGCGGCACCCGCCTGGCTGCTGGCCGGCGCTCCGCTGGCAACCCGCGCCCGGCTGGCGCGGCACAGCGTCCCGCTGGCGCGCCCGGAGCCAACGGGCAGCGCCGCCAGCGTGAGCACTCCATGCACGACGTGATGCGGCTGCTGGCGACCTTCAGCTCCGGCGACGACCGCTCTCGCCGCATGGTGGCTGCGCTCTCCGACATCACGGAGACGGCTACCAGCATCACGCGCCCGCCCGCCTGGCTGGGCGAGCTGTGGTCCGCGCAGCCGTACACCCGCGTCATCGTGCCGCTGCTGAACCAGGCGAACCTCACGAACCTGCGCGTGAAGGGCTGGCGCTGGGTCAAGAAGCCGTACATGGCTGACTACGCTGGTGACAAGGCGAACATTCCCAGCGACGTGCTGGAGTACGAGGAGTACGAGGAGAAGGCGTCCCGCCTGGCGGGCGGTCACGACATTGACCGCGCTCACGTGGACTTCGGTGACACGGCGTTCTTTGAGGCGTACTACCGCGCGATGGCGGAGAGCTACGCCCGCCAGACGGACAAGAAGGCGCTGACCAAGCTCATCACGGAGGCGAAGCTCACCACGATCACGCCGGGCGTCGTCCCGGCTGACATCGACAAGGGCACGTCCGCCGTCGTGGACCTCGCGCTGTCGATGATCGACCGCGGCGCCATGACGTCCGCCATCGTGGCGAAGGACGTGTACCGGTCCATGCTGCTCACCCCGCAGGACAAGCGCCTGGCGTTCCTGTCGCAGAGTCTCGGGCTGGAGAACGGCACCGTGGACACGTTCAGGGTGATCCCGCGCACGGACCTGAAGGCGGGCGAGATCGTCGGGCTCATCAAGGGCGCTGTGACCTTCCGCGAGCTGGGCGAGACGCCGCTGCGCGCCGACGCTCTGGACATCGCCCGCGGTGGTGTGGACCACGCGTGCTACGGCTACTACCACATCGAGGCGAACGCGGACGGGCTGGCGTACGCGGACATCACCGCGGGCGACTGACCCCACCATCCCGGACGGCGGCGCGCCCCCCACGCGCCGCCGTCCGTCCCTCTGTGAGACAGGAGAGCCGACGTGGTGTGGTCCACCGTGGAGGCGTGGCGTCTGGAGTACAAAGACGCCCCGACGAACAACGTCGTGGCACAGCGCGTGCTCGACGCGGCGCAGGAGGTGTGCGAGTCGTACGCCCCTTCCCTGGCGGACGGTGCCACGCCTCCGGCCCGCTACGTGGAGGCGCTGCACCTTCAGGCGCGCGAGACGTGGCAGGCGCACCGTCGTGACAACGCGGACACCATCGGCGCGGACGGCTACGTGATCCGTGTCCGTCCGCTGGGTGGCGTGGTGAAGCAGCTGCTGCGCCCGCCCCGCGTGCTGCCGGGGGTGTGCTGATGGCAGAGCCGAACGGCACCACGTGGCAGCTGCGCGAGCTGGTGGCTGCCTTCCTGCGTGAGCACTACCCGGTGTCGCTGAACGCGCTGCTGGACAGCGACAGCGACGCGTTCCCCAACGGAGTGCCGGAGTTCAAGGTGGTGCCGTTCCGGCGCACCATCACGGCGGACCTCCCGTGCTACGTGATCGACATGCTGATGGAGGAGCTGACGCGCGCTGACGGCGGCGGCAACCGGAGAGGGCACCAGCTGTCCCTCCACCTCATCAGCCCGTATCAGGAAGCGGACGAGGACGGCGAGCTGGACGCCATGCTGTCCGCGCTGCTGGACTGCCTCACCACCACGTCAGGCGGGTTGCGCTGGACGCGCGCCGTCTACGCCATCCGTGACGAGACGTATCCCGCGTACTCCATCACGCTGAACCTGGAGGAACTGTAATGGTTGCACGCCCCACGGAGCTGAAGCTGGCTCCGATCTTCCTGAACGACGTGGACCTGTGGGCCGTCACGAAGGACGGTAGCAACGCTGACGTGGCGTCAAAGAACTTTAAGCAGGCGCTGACGGGTGTGGTGCTGACGCCCACGGCTGCCACCACGCAGCTCCAGACGCTCTCCCCCGCGGGGTCGTTCAGCTCCGTGGGCACCCCGTCGTGGGCGTGCGCGATGACGTACGCGCAGGATTGGGAGACGGTGGACAGCCTGTCGAACTACCTGTTCGACACGGACGGCAAGGCTGCCACGCTGTACTTCACGCCGCGGTCCGGGTTCGGGCTCACGTGGAAGGTGCTGACCCCCCGGCTGCTCCCGGGCGCCGTGGGTGGCACCGGCGTGAACGCGGCGCTGACGGCGACGGTGAACCTGGGTGTGACGGGCAAGCCGGAGAAGCTGACGCAGCAGCAGCTCACCGCGCTGTTCCCGGCGTCCTGATAACGGCGGCAGGCGGTGCCGATCCGGTCCGCGTTCGGGGACGCAGCCCGCAACGCAGCCCGTGACCTGCGCCGCCTGCCGTCGCAGGCGCGCAAGGTAGCGGGTAAGGAAGTGCAGGAGCGTGTGGCGGAGCCGCTGGCGACGGAGGTGCGTCAGGCGTACAGCTCGGGCTCGCGCATGGCGCAGCCGCTGTCGGCGCAGGTGAAGACACGCGTGAACGCAGAGCCTGTTATCAGCGTGGGCGGCGCCCGCAAGCTGGTGTCAGGTGGCGGCTCTGGACGCAATCTCGTGTACGGGCTGGAGTTCGGCAGCGGGACGCGCCCGCAGCGCGCGGAGCGACTGATCCGCAACGCGGCGCGCGGGCGCAGCTCCCGTGGCGGCTCGCGCACCCGCCGCTCCACCGCACAGTTCGCCGGAGAGGGCGGGCACTACATCTTTGGCACGTTCAGCCGCGAGGCGGAGCGCACGTACGACCGCTGGCTAGGTGTGCTGGGCGTCGTGCTAGAGGAATGGGAGCAAAGTCGTGGCTGACAAGGGCCGTGATCTTACCGCGCGTTTCGTCACAGACACCGATCAGTTCCACACCGACAAGGCAGCCGCAGGGCTGGACGACGTGGCGCGCTCCGCCGACAGAGCGGACGACAACCTGGACGGGCTGGGCAAAGGCGCGCAGCTGGACAACCTGGCGCGCGACGCGAAGACAGCAGACGAGGCGCTGGACGATGCCGCGCGTGCAGCTGACAAGCTGGACGACAACCTGGACGACCTTGAGCAAGCGCTGAAAGACGCAGAGCGCGAGCTGAAGGCGAACGGGGACGCCTCCGACGACCTGGGCGCGAAGCTGCGTGACGCGTTCGACCGCGCGAAGGACGCCGCGAAGCAGGCCCGCGAAGCCTCTGACGACGTGGGCGACGGGCTGTCGAACGCGAAGGACCGCGTGAAGGAGTTCGGCGCAGAGGGCACCGACACCGCCCGCGAAGTAGCCGCGTCGTTCGACGGCAGCGCGTCCTCCATCGTCGACGGCTTTCAGGAGGTGGCAGCTAACGCGGCTGCCGCGTTCGGGCCCATCGGCCTCGCGGTCGGTATCGCTGCCGCGGTGGGGCTGGGCGCCCTGCGCGCGGAGCAGGAGCGCACGCGCGAGGAAACGAACCGGCTGAAGGCTGCCATTCAGGCGCTGGAGTCAGGAACGACCGATGCTGACACCGCCACCCGTGAGTACTTGGACGGGCTGGAGGATCAGGGGAAGACGCTTCAGGCGCTGAAGAAGGACGCTGACGCGCTGGGTATCGGCCTGGACGTGCTGGTGCGCGCGCAGGCTGGCAACCGTGACGCCATCGATGAAGTGACCGCAGCCACGGAAGCCTACGTGCGCGCTCGTGACGAGCAGAGCAACGGGCAGGGCGCGCTCGGGTTTGCGCTGCTGGAGTCTGTGGGGCAGACGCTGGGGCTGTCAGAGGCGACGGCAGACCTGGGGAAGAACGCAGACGCCGCGCGCGAGACGACCAAGCTCTACCAGGAAGCGCTCGGGCAGACAAGCGAGACGCAGGAGCGCGCTCGTGAGACGCAAGAAGCGTACAGCCAGGCGGTCACAGACTTCAGCGACCCCGCGGGGGCGTATCAGGAGACTGTGCAAGCGATGGCACAAAAAACGGCTGACGCCACTAAAGACACCACGGACAGCTGGGAAGATTACGCGGATAAGACGGGCGCCTCTCTGACGGACGTGAATGACACGCTGGAAAAGCAAGTGCAGGCCGCGGAGAATTGGAAGTCAAACATGACGCGGCTGGCGGGTCAGGTGTCGGACGAGACGCTGGAGTACCTCGCAAAGCTGGGCCCGGAAGGCGCCCCGCTGGTGCAGCAGCTGGTGGACGCCAGCGATGAGGAAATGGCGCGGTTTGAGGACTTGATGAAGCGTCGTGCGGCATCCGGTGTGGACGGCGTGGGCACAGCGCTGTTGGACGGTAAGACGGTCGTGGCGGACGCCGGTAAGACGCTGGGCGAGGAGTTCGCAAAGCAGCTGGCAGACAGCATCGCGCGCGGCTCTGACGACGCGGTGTCTGCCGCTAAGAAGATCAGGGATCGGATCAAGGAAGTGTACGCAGACAAGATCACGCAGACGGTGGACGTGCAGGAGCGGAGCCTCATCAGGCAGGAGCAGGCGATGGCACTGAGGAACCGTCCGTGACCGCCATCGTCGCGGCGCCGGTCGCTGACGGTGTGCAGCTGACGGTCACGCCCGCTGACGTGACCGTGACGCGTCTGGACGCGAACGGGCTGCGCGTGGTGCGACGCCCCGCCAGTGCCCCGACGACGTGGATCGATTATGAGGCGCCCTTGCGCGGGCTCGTGCGTTACCTGGCGATGGACAGCGCGGGGTCCGACGCGTCCACGGAGGTGACCGCTGCCGGGGTGGGGCCGCAGGTGCGTCGGGTGTTCGACCCCACGGTGAAGGTGTCCCCGGTCGTGGAGACGATGACGGCAGGCACGACGCTGACCGCCACGGAACACACCATCCTTGGGCGCGCTGATCTCGTGTTCACCACGTACGGGATGGGCAAGCGTCGCGGCACGCTGTCGTACGCGTGCTCCACGTACGCGGAGACGGTGGCACTCCGCAAGCTGTACGCGGACGGGGCTGCGGTGCTGCTCCGTATGCCGGAGTACGCAGCCTCCGACCTGTACCACATCGGCACGCTGAAGGATGACGCTCCGAACGACGCTGCCCCGGTGCCGTCGTCTGGGACGCAGCAGAAGTGGACCGTGACGCTCACGTACGCGGAGGTGGAGCCGTCCGCTCTGACCACGGTTGACGCGTGGCTGCTGCGTGACGTGGACGCGCGGTATCTCACCATCGCGCAGGCGTCGCTCCCGTACGCCACCCTGGCGGACCTGGATGCACGTACGGAGCGCGCCACGTGAGCGCTCCGTACCGTGAGGACACGGCGCAGCTGCTGCCCTACACGCTGGGGCAGGGCGCCTCGCTGATGGCGACGCACGCCAGCTGGGCACAGCCCGTGGCGCTGGAGCTGGTGTCCGGTGTGCTGACGTTCGACGAGCAGCGCGCGCCGCGGTGCGTGCTGTCGGTGACGGTCCACGTCCCCGAGGATCAGGCGGTGCTGGACCGGCTGGACCCGCGCACCGGGGTGCGGCTGTACCTGACCGCTGGGTACCTGCGGCCCGACGGCGCGGACCTTCAGCCGGTGGCTGACGTGCTGCTGACGGACCGCGTGGTGGACCGCCCGTCCAACACCATGACGCTGACGGCGCAGGGTGATGAGGCGTCGGTCCTGAGCACTCGTCCTCCCGCGGCGTACGCCGCTCCCCCGGACGTGACCAGCGCCATCATGGAGACGCTGACGCGCGCGCTGGGGTACGTCCCACAGCTGGTGGAGAACACGCTGCCCGCAACGAGCATGGTCGTGGCGCAGGTGCTGGAGACGCAGGACTACTGGACGCAGGTGGACGACTGGTGCGACCGCGCGAACGCTGACGTGTGGAACGACGGGCTGCGAGGGTGGCACCTGACGCCGCGCCCCGTTCTGGGGACGCCTCGCGCGTCGCTGGCGGTGGGGCCGCGCGGCACGCTGACGGGCAGCTCCACCGTGCTGACGCGCACGGGGTGGTATAACGCCGTGCAGCTGCGGTACACGTGGCAGACCGTCACGTATCAGACCATCACGCACGAGAAAGACGGCAAGCTCTATAACGAGTCACAGCAGGACGCGTCGGCGCTGTCCATCGCTGACCGCAACCTGTCTGACCGTCAGGCTGAACTTCAGAGTGCCATCGCCCGTGGGTCCACGTCCGCAGAGGCGGTGGCGCGCATCCGGGTGGGGCAGGCGCAGACGGCTCGTGACGCAGCCTCCAGCAAGTTCAATGACAGCTTTGCCACGTACAACGCCAGCGGCACCAGCGTCATCGCTGTGACGGAGGATCACAGCCTCGTGGGAACGGCTGTGGCGCAGGGTGCCTACGCGCCGGACGTGGCGGGGGGGCGAGTCACGTACAGCGAGGACCGTGAGGCGGCCACCACGCAGGCGGCTGCGGACGTGGCTGCGTCCTCCATTCTGGCCCGGATGCTGGCGCTGGGGCGTTCACTGGAGCTGGAAGGGATAGCGCACTACTGGCTGCGCCCGGGGCACACCGTGGCGGCGCAGCTGCTGTCAGGTGGCGAGGAGCTGTGCCTGGCGTCCGCCGTGTCATTCGACCTGACAGCCGGACGGATGCGCGTACGCACGCGCCGTCCCGACAACGATACGACCATCCTGAGAGGCGGCTGACGTGGCAACGGAGACGATTGACGGCGAGGTGTTCGAGCTGACCGCGGCGGGCACCGCTTACGCGAAGGGTACGAACAGGCCGCGCGCTCTGTGGATTCTGAGCAAGCGCACAGCGGACGTGCTGGACGCACTGAAGGCGTACGTGACGGACCAGCTGGGGCTCACGAACGCTGCGGTGGCTGCGCTGGACGCAAAAGTGGCGGCGGCTGGCGCGGTCACGGGGCGCCGCTGGACCATCACGTCTGCCGTGGGTGCTGTCACCACAAACATTGGCAACATCAATGGCACGGTTCACTACCGTGTCGGCGGGTGGGTGCCCGACACGCTGATGGGTGACGATGGCGATTGGGTCAGCGCGACCGACCTGAAGGGCGGAGCGCTGGTCGATAGCACCGGCGTGGCGACCATCAAGCGCGCGGGCGTGTGGCAAGTGACGCTGAACTGGCAGAACAACCAGTCCAGTAGGCCGCGGTTCGGAGTGCGTAAGAACGGAAGCGTGGTGTGGATCGGTACCTCCATTCTGGACAGCACGGACTCTGGCGCGCAGGCGCTGACGTTCACGACAAAGTGTGCCGTGAACGACACCATTGACATCGTGTCTACGGGCGGCGCTGACAGCGTGCTGGGGACGAGCGGCACGGGTGATCCGTACGGCAACAACGCCCGTGGGTGGGTCAACACCAGCAACCGTCGTCCGACCTTCCAGCTCGTCAGGCTGTCCGCCTGATGGGCGACTACCTCCCGGGCGCCGTCCGCGACGACAAGCCGGACGGTGGCGCCCCCACCCGTGCCCTGCGCGTGGGCGTCCTGCACTCCACGGAGGGCAACGGCTGGCCCGCGTACGACAGCGGCTCCGGCACGGCCCCCCACCTGACCGTCAACCCTCGTGCCCGCGAGACGCGGCAGCACATCCCCTTCAGCCGCGCCGGGCGTGCCCTGCGGAATGAGGCGGGCGGGGTAGAGACGAACCGCGCGGGCGTCGTGCAGCTGGAGCTTGTCGGCACGTGCTCACTGGACCTCGCGGTCCGGAACGACTGGCTGTATCTCCCTGGCATGACCGGAGAGGAGCTGTCGTACGTGGCGGGCGTGATGGCGCGTGTCCACGTGGAGACCGGCGTGCCCCTGTCGTCGTCGGTGCAGTGGAAGGACTACAACGACGGCAAGCTGCCGTCGTCGTACGGCAAGGACAACGACGTGCGCCTGACGCCGGAGCAGTGGCGTGGGTACTCGGGCTGGCTGGGTCACATGCACGTCCCGGAGAACGCCCACGGCGACCCCGGGTCCATCAGCATCCGGACGCTGCTGGACAAGGCCCGCAACATCGTGGAGACGACCACGCTGTCGCTGCCCGTCATCAAGCCTGACGCCCCGCTGGCGCCCGTGCTGGAGCTGCCCCTGCCGCCCGCTGCTCCACGTGAAACCGCGGACCTGGGGGAGTTCCCGCTGCCGCTGGGTCACTGGTTCGGACCGGAGAGCCGTGACCCTCGCGTCCACAGCGGCTACTACGCAGCCGACCGGCAGCACATCGCAGCCTTCCTCGCACGCCTGCGTGGGCGCGGCTGGCGGGACGTGCCGGGCACCGACAGGTACACAAGCGAGGTGGCGGAGCTGGTGGGGCGCTACCAGCAGGATGCCGACCTGCGTCGGGACAAGCGGCTGGGGAGGTACACGTGGGACAGCGCACGCAGCAGCCTGATCCGTCGCTAGGGCGCCGTCGCGTCCTGCCCTACAGCTACGCGGACCGCGTGGTCACGCCCCCGGTGGTGTGCGTGGGCGTCGTCGTGCTGGGTGCGCTCGTGGCGTTCCTGGGCGACCGCGTGACGCAGCTGGCAGCAGCCGGGGTGGACCCCGCCCCGGTGCTCACGTTCGTGACGCTCTGCATCGGCGCGGTCACGTCCACGGCAACGCTGGTGATGCAGCTGCTGGCGCGGGCGCAGACGGGGCGCGTGGAGGCGGAGGCGGGCACGGCTGCCGCCATCCTGCGACGTGTCCAGAACGCCCAAACGCCTGCGGCGCAGCCCGGTGACGGGGCAGCCTGAGACGACGACGGCCCCCGCCGTGTGGCGGGGGCCGTCTCGGGAGTCCCACGGAGCCATCCGGAGGAGCGCCCTCACTGTACGACGGACACGCGGCGTAGGGCTAGCGCAATCGAGTGACGGCGTGTAGACAGTGCGTCAGGAGTCTCGCCCCGCGGTCTAGCCAGCCGCACACCTTCCCCGGAGTTGAGCATGGGTCACACCTTCCTGGGCCACGTGCCCACCAGTGCCGCAGCCAACCGCGCCGCCGCGGAGCGCGAGCGTCGTCGTGATGACGAGCTGGCTGACCGCGAGGCGGCTCGTCGTGCCCGCGGAGCACGCAAGCGCGAGCTGACCGACAAGGCAATGGAGGCGCAGCGCCGCCGCAACGCGGAGCGGGATCAGCTGCCCATGATCGTCGCTGACCACGTGCCTGCGCAGGTGCGGGCCGTCGTCGGGGAGCTGGCCGGGGCCGGTGACCGCACCCCAGCAGAGCGACGGGCGCGACTGGAGCGCCGTGAGCGCACGCGAGCGCCCCTGTACAGCCCGGAGCTGGCGCGCACGGGCGACGACGCCTGATGCCCTGCCCCACCGTCCGCCAGTGCCGGGCGTCCTGCCTGCACCGGGCGATGGTGGAGGACTACTACCTGAAGCGTCAGGTGGACGACGCAGCCTGCGAAGCAGCAGCGCTGGGGTACGCCACCGAGACGGCTGAGTGGCGACGTGATAACGGCATGACGTTCCAGCAGTGGCTCACCTCGGGTGGGTGGAGCGCGTACCGGCGCGAGACGGAGCCTGCATAGCGAGCAGCGCTTAGACAACTTGTCCGCGCCAGCCCGGGAGGCTGGTCGTTAGTGCCGCGACAGCGCACCACCAGAGGCCCCGACTCTGTATAAAGGGGCGGTCGCTGAGCGGACCTAACAAGGCTTGTCCCGATGATGTACGGGGCCCGGTCAAGTCATACCCGGGCGGGGACGCGCGCAGAGCGCGTCGTGGGGTCGCTCCCTGCCCCCTGCATCAGCATCCCGGTCGTGGCGGCGCAAGCCGCGAGCACGGCGCACCTGCGCCCCCATACCGTGACCCTGGCTCCGTCAGTGAAGCACGCGTGCTCTCCTTCTAGCGCGACACGTCTGTGTTGCGCTAGGGGGGGAGCCGCCCACCCGCTCACCTTCACCATCAGTGAGGCGGTTTCGGTGCGCGCTGTCAGTGGCGTGCGGCATCCTGCGGAGCATGATGCACACGGAAGGCAGCGACGCAAACCCGCAGTGCGGAAGGGCGCACCCAAGCCGCAGGGACCGCAGCTGCGACATGCCGCGCGGTCACGAACGGATCGCCCACGCAGAGACGACAACCACACTGGACGCAAGCGGGTTCACGCAGGAGACGATCAGCTGGGTGGACTGGAGCGACCTGGACGAGCACTGGCACACGCTCACCATGCGCGAGACGACGCGTGCGCAGCGGGTGCGAGCGAAGCTGGCGGCGCAGGCGTGAACCTCGGGACGCGTCGGTGGAAGCGCGTGCGCGAGTACATCCTGAACCGCGACGACTACACGTGCCGCGTGCTCGTGGACCCGCGCTCACGCTGGCCTAGCGACGCGGGTGACGCCGTGGAGTGCGGCGAGCAGCTGGACCCCGGCAAGCCGGTGGGGCACAACCTGTACCCCGTCGTGGACCACATCGTCACGCGCGAGGACGGCGGCAGCGACGGCGAGGACAACCTGCGTGCCGCCAGCTGGAAGTGCAACGGCAGGCGTGCCGCCATGCAGACGAACGCGCGCAAGCGCCCGGTGAACGTGACGCGTGAGCTGTGAGCACTGACCCCGCACTGCCACCGCCCACGCCCCCGCCCACTGATGGCGCCTCGTGGTACACGTGCCGCGTGGAGGGGTGCATGGTCCGCACCGCGAACAAGGCTGCACACAAGGCGTGGCACGACAGCCTGCGTGATGCGTACACGTGTCCTCGCTGCGCCTGCCTGGTGCGAGCGCAGGACAAGGCAGCGCACGACGCGTGGGACGACAGCCTGGTGCGCCTCGCGCAGAAGGTGGGCCTGACGCTGGCGGTGCAGCTGTGACTGACGACGAGCGGGCGGTGTGCATCATCGCGCTGTGCTTCCTGTTCCTGTGGCTCCAGCGTGGTGCGCTCGTGCGTCCGCTGCTGCTGCTCGCGCGGGTCGTGCTCATCACGTTCGTGATCGGTGCCATCACCTGCGCTGCGCTGGTACTGTGACCCCACCCTGCCGGTCAATGGAGCTTGCTCCCGGCCCCGGTGGGTGTCTGCTCCGGCAGGGTCGTCGGCCCTGCCGGGTAGCAGCAGCGGCGGGAAGCGCAGGGCTGGGGCCTAGTAGGTGGCGAACGGTGCAATCCCAGAGGCTGCTCATCGGGTTCGAGTCCCGACCTGTCGACGAGCGAGGCGCCGCCTGTAGCGGTCCGGCGACCACCGCTCGTCCGCGAGGCCCGCTGATCTTTTGAGACGCGGGCCTCGCGGACACCCCGCGCAGTGTCTGTTCCCCCCCTTCCCTCCACCACAGACCCCCCGTCTCCACCGGAACGGGCGGGGTCGCCGGGCGACGGTGCCCGGAGCGGCCCCGGCGTGTCCCGGTTCGTCAGGGGCGCGTCGTGGGGGCCGTCCCGTAGCGTGCGAGCCATGACGCAGAACGACGACACGCGGTCCGCTCCGGGCGTGTTCCTGGCTGTCCCCTCTCGCGTGACGCACGCGCAGCTGGCGCAGGCGCTCCAGCTGCTCGGGTTCGCGCCCGGCGTGGTGCGCGAGCTGCACCTCTGGACCCCGCGAGGCGGCACGGCCCCGGTCGTCCGGGCGTCCGTGGAGTACGTGGACCGCCGTGACGCCATCGCTCGCAGCGCGGTGGCGACTGTGGAAGTTCCCGTGTGGCGCGACGACGACGGCCCTACCATGACGCCATGACTGACGATGCTCTGTTCGCGGAGGACGCAGTGCAGCAGCCGCAGCCCACCGCGGGCGGAGCGGCGGCAGCGCTGGAGGAAGCGCTGGCGGGCGGGGAGCTGCCCACGCAGTTCCCCGCTGGCGTCGCGCTGGCGCGAGCTGTGATGCGGGCCGTGGACCACGCGGACGCTGACCGCAAGCCTGCCGTGATCGCGCAGCTCGTGCGCCCCGCCGTGGAGGTGCTGCGCCCGCTGGGCCTGATGCCTGCCGACGTGGCGCCGTCCGTGGGTGGTGCCGTCGTGGAGAGTCAGGAGGGTGCGCGTGTCCTCGCAGGTGCTAGTACGCCCACGCTGGTGTACTCCGCGGGATGAGTCCGCGCCGACGTACGGCCCCGCCGTCGTCAACGTGGCCGCCGCGATGGGCGCCACCTTCCTGCCGTGGCAGGACGAGGCAGCCCACACCATCGGGGAGGTGCGCCCGGACGGGCGCATGGTGTTCCCCATCGTCATCCTGCTCGTGCCGCGCCGTGGCGGGAAGACGTACCTGACGCTGCCCACGCTGATACAGCGCGCGTCGTGCGCGCCGGATCAGCGGTGCTGGTACACGGCACAGTCGCAGAGCGACGCAGAGGAGACTTTTAGAGACGATTGGGTGCCGCTGGCGACGGGGCCGGACAGCGCGCTGAAGACGGCGCTGCGTAAGCGCCTGTCGAACGGGTCCATGCGGTTCACGCTGTCCACGGGCGGCAAGGTGGGCGTGTTCGCGCCCACGGAGAAAGCGCTGCACGGTAAGCACGGGGACGCCGTGGTGATCGACGAGGCGTGGGCGTTCGACGCGCTCCGCGGGCAGCACATCGAGGCGGCTGTCCGTCCGACGATGGCGACGCGTCCCCTGCGTCAGCTGTTCATCATCAGCGCGGGCGGCACGGAGGACAGCACGTGGCTGCTGCACTGGCGCAAGCTGGGGCGTGCACTGGTGGAATCCGGGCGCTGCCGCGAGGCGGGTGTGTTCTACCTGGAGTGCTACCCGCCCGGGGAGCTGGACGACAGCGGCGAGCTCGCTGACCTGTCGGTGCTGGACGACCCCGAGCTGTGGGCTGCCACGCACCCGTCCGTGGGGCACACGATCCCGCTGGACACGCTGGTGAAGGACCGCGAGACGATGGACCCCGCGCTGTTCTACCGGTCGTACCTGAACGTGTTCACGTCGTCTGCGATGACGCGGCTGCTGCCGACGCAGGACGTGCAGGCGTGCATGAAGTCTGCGGCGGGACTGGTGCTCCCGGCCCGCCCGGTGATCGGGTACGACGTGGAGCACGACAGGTCGGGCGGCGCCATCACCGCCGTGGGGATGCGCGAGGACGGCAGGCTCCACATGGAGCTGCGCTGGACGGGCGCCGTGGAGCTGATGGCGGACCAGCTACAGGCGCTGCACCGCAAGGGGTACCGCCTCGTGGCGGACGGGCTGGGGCCGTCGCTGACGGTTACGGCGGAGCTGGTGCGTCGTGGCGTGCGCGTGGACACGCTGGACACGCGGGAGGCTGTGACGGGCGCGGCGGAGCTGGTGGACCGCGTGACACACCGCACGCTCGTCATCACGCCAGAGGAGCGCGTCTCGCGCGCCATGCAGAACGTGGGGAAGCGCGACGTGGGAGACGGCTACGTGCTCACCCGCAAGGGCAGCGGACCGGACGTGTCGCCCGTGACAGCTGCGGCGCCCGCGCTGCTGCGTGCCCTAAAGCGTCCCGTGAAGTCTGGTGCCATTCTCGTCGCCACGTGATAGCGTGCGCGTCATCGCGCACCGTGCGCGGCGCAGAGGAGAGCATGATGCCTAAGGCAGCCGGAGTCACCCGTCACCCCGCCGCGAAGCTGGTGACGAAGGAAGCGGATCAGAGCGTCATCGCTGACACGCTGTCTGCGATGATCCGACAGGTGTTCGCGCAGGGTCCGGTGAAGCCGGAAAGCCTGCGCGTGTCGGTGGAGACGAGCACGGCTGACCCGGAGTTCTGGCAGCTGCGCGCTGGCATCCACGCTGCGGACGCTCCCGCGAAGTGACGTGCCGTGGCTGATTCTGTGCCGGTGTGCGAGCACTGT
>Ga0325400_1002311_pt1 | contig 16621 bp, 9 predicted proteins | sample PopdelMetagenome_2_FD_205662 | JGI IMG/M metagenome (GOLD analysis project Ga0325400, IMG submission 205662) | Populus deltoides microbial communities from Bellville, Georgia, United States - Xylem-PdKOR-R1 | ecosystem: Host-associated > Plants > Phyllosphere > Stem > Wood/Secondary xylem... | reverse complement strand
TCAAAGTCTTACAAGAACTTGCATTCCTATATAAGAAAATACTAGTAGTCTATATAAAACCTAATATAGGTAATTACTTTAGCACTAATAAAATACTAATTAAATAAAAGCTAGAACTAGAAAACTTTCCAGAAAATATGCAAAAGTTAGTGGGAGGTCATGGGGAGAAATTACGTTGGCTAATGAAGAGAAATTATTCTAGATTTTAATAGTTTTAAAATTTTATTAATATTATTTACGATTCAGCAGTTAAAGCAGGTGCCATTCAAGTCTACTTTCCTATACCTAATGGAGTTGGGGTTTTTTTATGTTCTAATTTCTTACTCACTACCAGACCTTCTTCATTCCTTTTCCCTATGGTGCCTACAATAGTACTTTAGTTAGACATTTAAGTTATGCTTGGCCTTCTATATTGATTGATCAAATAAATTGAGTTTTCAGAGAATTGGTTCTTGTGGACTTTTTTGTTGATTTTATTTATCAATTGGTTTAGCATCAACTAGCTTTAGGGGAAATCAAGAGTTGGGATTTTAAATTCATTATGAGGAGAAATTTCTGCAGCAATATTCAGCCGGATCATGCTCAATTCCAATGTTATTGAACTGATTAAAGAGCCACCTCAATGATAGTGTATGGTATACTGGTAGATGTGATGGACGGGGTAGAGTTAGGCCTAACATTTAAAATAGATTGATTGAATTTGATCTTGTTAATGTGAAGTGGAGTTAGAAAGGATTCTAGTTATTTGGGAGTTTTATAGAAGCTGAATGAAAAAAAAGAGTGTACAGAATCAAGAATAAAAGATTCCTAATTCTGAACAGAGCTCAATTAGCTGTTAATAATGTTACTGGTGCCACTTCCTCCTGTTATTGTTTTTTGGTTTCATGCTCTTGGAAGGAATTTGATGCCAAATTATATGTTTTTACTAGATACATCTGTCTATTTCTCAGTTATATGTTGGGGTAACTTTCTTCCTGTTATTTCCTTGTCAGTATAGACAGATGCAGCTGCTTCTTTCTAGAAATTCATCCTTAATTTGCTGGTATCTGGTTTTAGTAATGAAACAATTACTAGTCTACAGTTCTACATGCTCAGTGTCCTGAATTTGGAATTTTTTGCTTAGCATGATGCACGGAGATTTTCTTTCTTCTGGTATCCATGATGTTTTTATGCATTGGAATTAACATAATTTTACAACAGTAGGGTAAATAAGCTGTCTTCCTTCTCGCAGGTGGCTGATTTTGAGAGCAGGTTGATACTTGAAGTGGAGGGTAGTTGGGCCTCTATATTAATTTAATGCGTGGCTGTTTTTCTTTATTTGACCCTTATCATCTATAGGTTTTTTTAATTGCCTTACCTGTAATGTGCAGAGGCCAGATGTTAATGGCTTTGGCTTTCACCTTCCATCGTTTTAATTGTTAGCATCAAAATACTGCAGATGATTCAGACAGGATCAATGAATGAAAGTAACGCAGATAACGCAATAAATTTTCCTGTCATTGTGTGCCTTTGTTTAATTCTGTGATGGATTATGACCTTGTATATTGTCAAGAAGTTGCTGATTATGATGGACGAGAACGACACATTGGAATTTTTCAATCATTGGGAATTCTAGGGCCCTCTTGAGATCCAAGCTTTCACACCCCTTTTCAACTATTGGATTGAAAGGTAGTTTGTTCTGTTCGACAGCATTACTGGACATGAATTCATAGGCGGCGGCGAGGTGGCGCCCATGGCGTTGTCCAAGATTGTAACAGAGCTTTGTCTTCGTGCTGAATTCCTAAAAGCAGGATATTGGGCTTGAGGGATGGTGCACTCTCAGTCCACGTGTTGCACCTAGGGAAAAAAAAGGTTATAATCTCATTCTTATTGACCCATGTTTGGACTCTATAATAAGAAACAAAAGTGAGAATGGAAGTGGTTAAACATGTTTGCTGAGCGCCTGTATTCCCCTGTTGGGATCTTTTTTAACAATCGAACGCCTAATTGTGGGCTATCGTCTCGATTTTTGGATTTGATGTGGATGATTTGGGGGTGTGATTGTCCATGATTTGCAGTGCCTTGTGCTTTTATAAATTTTCGAAACTAAAATGAAACTGCTTCAATGTGTAAACTAGTTAGAAGAACGTTCAACACATAGATTTGCTTCCATTCTAATGGGGTTTCCATCTTGTTTTATAACCTCTATTTTGTGAACGAGAAGAAAAACAAGTAGAGGTACGTGGTCCAAATTGTATAGCATACTTCTCTTTCTGGAACCAAATTTTGTTGGCTACATGTGTTGCTTTACTTGGCTGCAGTGAATACAGAGGGCACAACTATGTACTGTGAGCCCGCGATGGCAATGTTGAACTGGGAACATGTTTACACCATTAGCTATGTCGTCAACAATTCAACATTTAGTTGTTACTAGTTCTTTTTCCCGGGTCAGATTTTTTTTTAAACTTCATAAAAAATAGAAAAATACTAGAAAGTCAAATCTTTGATGTATAATGAACGAAGATTTTAAAAATATTGAGATTATGATACATTAGATGCCATATATATATTTTTTTAATATTGAAACGCTAAAACATAAGGTCAACTAGAGTCAACCATGTTTAACCTACGAAACTCTCAATAACTCTTAATTCAGGGCGTAAGCTCGTGATAACACTATAAATTCTAAATCGAAACAAATTAGAAACCTCAATTCAAATTAACCTAATATTAAAGGTTTGAAATGAAAAAAACATTCAATTAAAAAAAAAATCCAATAAAATAACTCGAGCGAAGTTAGAACGGTGGCTTGCAATATGACACCGCTCATACCGGTGCTTTTTTTAAAAAAGAAAACAAATTCAAGACTTTGTTATTGACCTGATTAAATCCATTAAGTTGAGTTAATTTAATAATATGATTAAAAAAATACAATTAACGATAAATAAAAAGACCCGAGATAACTCATGTCATTTTTAAAATTAGTAAAAAATCATATAGAAACAAAAAAAAGGGAGCCCAATCTACAAATAAATCAAATGTTGAAGGATAAAACTGAAAAAACATGAGCCTAAAAAAAATGATGTTTTACCTCACGCTACGCTGAGGATTAAATATTATTTTCCGACCTTAATATGTTACAATAAATGGAGATGATAACATACTGGACAATATATTTTTGTAAAAATAAATATTGAGTAATTAATTTAAAAAAAAGATTTCTTTTAAAAGAAGCTAAATCCAATAAAGAAATAAAATGTAAAAAGACCTAAGATAACCTAGGTCATTTTTTAAAAGTAGTGAAAAATCGTATACAAAGAAAAAAAGTAAAATTAAAGAGCCTAGTATCCAATTCAATCAAATGCCAAATGATAAAATTAAAAAATATAAGTTTAAAACAAGAAAAAAAAACAAGAAATGAACTCGGGCAAATCTTTTAAACCTGAGTTAATCTCTCAAAATTTGCAACCCGTTAAATTCTAGACTTGAGCTTGATTAAGAAGCTTAATTTAATGGTGAAGGCAGAAATTAAAAAAAAAATCAATTTTAAGAACTTACCAAGGTTAAAAAATAGCAATAAAAAGAATGAGGATATAATTTGATATGTAAATATAATAAAGAAGGATGACATTATAAAAAAAAATCAATTCTAAAATTATCTCAGATAAAATAAATAATTAAAAAAAAAGAATCAAATCTAAAATTAAAAAAAACTAATTAAGGATGAGATAAAAACAATTCAATTCTATAAATTAATTCAAATTTTAAAAATCAATAAATAGAACAAGGACCAAATCCTAAGGAAAAAAAATTGAAAGGATGTTGTGAAATATTGCAAGGGCAAACACAAAAACCATGAAAAAAAATAGAAAAGAAAAAAGCCAACCGTTGCCTAACCGTTCAGAATTAAGCCATACGCGCCGCCACCTATGAAGGTAGCCCACATAATTGTGAATAAAAAAACACCAAGAAAGTCATTGTTTCACCACCGTGAGCCACCACACACGCCGCTCGAAGACGACTAGGTGACTCACTTGCTAGTACGTTCCACGAATGTGCTAGCATTTTTTTATTTATTTAAATTGCCAAATCACCGTTAGAATCACATGATTATTGTCAAAAAAAAAAAAAAAACCAATATGAAATCATGAATATGCCCCTAAAACCAAGTCTAAGATTTTTTATACTCGAAAGACAATAGAGCAGTTACACCGTGCATGGTTAAATTTTTTTTTAAAAAGCCCTTAGACCATAGTTAATTTTTTTTTTGGCTTTTAAAGGTAATGAAGTAATTGCATTGTATAAAAAATTACAAAAAAATTGAGTTATCCAATGAAATCTAAAATGAAAAATGAACCTGGCAAAAAGACTATTTAACCCTCGAAAAACTGTGAGTGATTTTTCTTGAAGGATATAATCATTAATTCACTGTTATAATATAAGATTACAGTAACTTTTCCACACCAAATACGTTATGTTAATGTAACATGATATGTCAATATGTTAACTTATTTACATCAATATATATAGCAAACTTGTTGATTTACTGATTATCATGTCAGCGAACTTGTTGGCATGAACATAATGATTGTTACTACTGAAGTATAAAATCCATTTTCTTTCTTTTTAAAGATTTTAAGAAGAAGAAAACTCTGATTTGAGATCTGACTCCCTGAAGTACCTCTAAACTATACACATGTTGGCGCGTACACTTTTAATTAAACAAATGATCAAACTCTTAGTTCATCAGCCTAGACATTGCATGCTGGTATGATCAGATAACTTTGATCCAAAATTTGAAGCTCCTGGCTGAGCTAGTTTGACGAAAATGGAGGCCCTATGAGTCTTTCATGTGGGCATTTGTCATCACATCACTGGCTTCAGATGTACGCCAAAGTATGCTGTAAAGACAAAGATGTATGCCAAAGAAGCATTTCTTTTAGAAGATTTATTTGGAAGCACATTAATTTACTCTGTGAAAGAGAAAAAAAAAAAAAAATAGAGAGAGATCATCCACGATTTCAAACATCGCTTTCTCATCAAGGAGACAATTGAAGAGGACTTTTTCAGCTTCTGCAAAATGCAGCTAACTTGAAATATTTGAGCTTCAAAAACAACAAGAAAATGACTGTTTAATTTCAATGCTTTCAGAATAGTTGGACCTGAAAGACTTCCTCTTCTCAAAACCATTGCAATTGGAAGGAAGCATAGCATGGTGTCTTTGCTGCGTATAAAATAATCTGTCCTTCACATTTTCCCTGGAAACACAAAAAAAAACAGATCAAGTTAGACCATGCATGTATATGAACAGCAGGATCATAGAGCCAAACAAACCAATTAATCAAGCCATAGCAAAGTTAAAAGAGTTCCATTTTCTTTATTCAAGACAATGAAATGAAGGAGGTTACTGGAAAATCATGCAATTGATATATATAGACACACACACATACACGTGGTAAAACCAGGAGCTCCCTTCAGTCCATTGGGCGAACAAAGCATGCGGAAGGAGTTGCTCCCACACCATGCACCTGGCCAAGCTTAAACCTCTTTGCCAAATGTTAAGCATTGCCTAAATGCATGAGATGGCAGCTCTAGCAGCTTCTCAGCCCTCCATATTGGACTAAAAGGAGCACTTTAGCCCCTACAAATGTAAAGAACTTCCCTCCCGTACCTAGACATCTCTTTCTCTTGATAGACAAATGGAAAGTACTAGGTACAAGGTTCTTTACTCTTTTATTTCCTGGAATATAGTTTCACAATAATCTTGCAAGAGATGTCTATTTATACGACAACACAGCGGCCCTAGTTCCCATGGACGAGGACATGATTTGTCGGAAATTGGAATATATTTTTTTTTTTTGGGGGTGGGGAGGATAAAATGCTTTACCATAATTGCTTCTCTAGTACAGGATAGCTTTACATCATGCTAATGGATGAATATGCTTGCCGGTTTGTTTTTGTTTAACATTAATTTTGTTACTTGGTTTGTTGTTGTTTTGTGTGAGTGTTCCATTTCCATTTGTTTTGACTTGGAGATTAGAGGAAGTAATAATGCATATTTTTTTGGAGAAATTGCATAATTAGTCTCAATTCATTCTACCATGTCAAAGTTGCTGTTGTGTAGGACAAATTTCTTATGAAATTCAATGTATAATAATATTGTATTAATTATCATATTCTTGGAAATTATGTATATTCTAACCAGTCTAATAGTTGTACAAGACTTGATTCTATATCTATATGTAAGCCATATTAAGGAAAAAATCTAGCTTGTTATTTTTTAACAAGAAAAGGAAAGAAAGTTCATTTTAAAGTGTTTGATTAGAAGAAATAGACATGAAGATGAGAGTTGGAATTTAATATGTTTTTGGGTTTTAATATTTGATCACTGTTATTTAAACCTTGGTTTTCTTGGCATATAATTTTGGGCTAGAAGGTAAGTGTCTTTTACAATATAACTTTTCAATGCTTAAGTTAATTTAGGGTTTTATAGGAAAACATATTATATGAAGAATTGATCGAGAAGTGGCTTTTTGGATTGTTCACATAAAAATATTTCTTTTCTCTCTTGTTAAAACATGAAATATATAGTCAAGAAAACCTCAAAATATCTAGGAAAATATATAGAAAAAAAATATATGAACCGCTAAGGTGGTAGTTAATTTTTTTCAATTTTTCCACATAGGTTGTAGCTTGGTAAAAAAAAAAAAAGAAAAAGCCTAAAAGGAGTCAAATCGAGCCCTTGGGCTTTGTTAGGTTCGATTTGATAGGGTTAAGCAAAGTCCTATGTTTGGCTAGGTTTGATCGTGGTCAAACCGAGTCCAAGATGAGTCAAACCAAGCCCAAAGCGGGCTTAATTTGATTCGATATGACCAGGTCAAATCAAACCCCATTTGGGCTAGGTTTGACCATGGTCAAACCAAGCCCAAGAGGAGTCAATCCCGAGCCCAAAATAGGCTCGATTAGGTTTGGTTTGACCGGGTCAAACAAACCCCATTTAGGCTAGGTTTGATCGTGGTCAAATCAATACCAATATGGGTTCAATTGGGTTTGGTTTGACCCGGTCAAACCAAACCCCACGTTAGGCTAGGTTTAATCATGGTCAAACTGAACCCAAAAGGAGTCAAACTAAGACCCATGTGGGCTTGGTTGAAACCGTACCATCATTTCCCCTCTAAAGTCTTGTAAACATATATGTTTGAAAGACATTAACCAACTATAGAGGGGGGGGATACTTACAATATAAGAGTTTACCTTTATGGCTATGCTTGGACAAAAATGTCATTTGTATAGGCATACCTTTGAATGGTTGCATGTTGGGAGATTATTATTAATGTTTGATATAGAGATATACAAATAGTAATCATAGAGACATGAAGGTAGTTGGTCAAGAGGAGCTTGAAACAATTTTCACAAGGACATGGAGATGGTGGTCATGGAGACTTTGAAACAATGATCATGGAGATCTAGAGAAATTTGGTCACAAGAACCTAGAGACAGTTAGTCATGGGGGCTTGGAGATAACTAGTCACAATGACCTGGAGATAGAGGTCACCGAGACTTGAGAAATTGTAGTCATAGGAACTTGGAGACAGTTTGTCATAGGAACGTGGAGACAGTTTGTCATAAGAACCTGGAGAAAGTTGATCGCGAAGACTTGGAGATAATGGTCACTAAAACCTGGAGAAATTGTGGTCACAAGGACTTTGAGACAATGGTTACGGGGACCTGAAAAAAATAGATATACTTGTGATTGGAAGATTGTTTACACTTCCTATCATTTACAAGTCATTAACCAATAATGCTATTCATGGAATAGTACACTGATTTTTATGAAGCTTGGTTAGTAGTAAACCGAGTTATGCATAGTACTAGCTGTGTTAAAAAAATACCATTTTATTGAAAGATTGAAAAGGTAAAGATTCAAATCTGGAGGTAATCCATGGATTATTTGATCTCATGCAGCACAAACTTCTCTTTTTAGCTTTAGTTGTTTTTCTTTTCTCATAAATTAGCATAGGTGACCCATGAAGATCAATCGTTCTATCCCTTTTTAGAGTGTGTGGCACTCTTCAATGTCATGCCTATTTTCATAATGAAAAAAATAAAACTTGTTAGAGTTCCTTATGCCTGAAGCACCTTTCATTGGAGGTGAGTGCTATAAAAGTCTTTTTTCTTACATAACAATTAACATCTTTATTCATGAAAGGGTGTGATTAGAGGTATGGTTATGAGCTTGGGGAATGTCAAACAATTATAGATGTATTTTTTGGTGTTTCTTTTTGATGTTCTTGTTCGAGATTGATGGCGTGCTAAAGAATCTGCTTGTATATGAAAAGGTGGGTGACCTTGTCTAATCATGCTATCTTCTCCACCCTTATGTAATTCTCCATCGTGTGTTTGATGCTAAGGAAATTTTTGTTAGAGAGTGCGTATAACATTTTCCACAAGAAATAGTTGTAGACCCCATTGATTAGGGCTTTAGTAGTGATGGGTTTAAACAAATTCTTCACGTGTAACATTTCTTTGTTAAACCTCTTTAGATAGGCTCTATCATTTTCTTTTTCTAGTTGAATAATGGAGAAAATTTCAGTTGAATCTTTTGGTAGGAATGCTCGTACTGAAATGAGTGATCAACTTGTCATACAAGTATGAAAAACTGGATATGGAACCAGGTTTCAAGCTATGATACCAGGCTTGTATAGAATCCTGAAATGTAGTTGGAAAGACCTTGCACATGGCTTTTGAATCCTGTACCAGCAATTCCAAACTATTCCTCATGTTCCGAACATATTTCCTTGGGTCTGACAATCTATACTAGTTATCCAAGTTTATTTTGTTGGCTACAAAGTCTCTAAGGAGGCATGTGTTCAATACACTATGACATTGTGGTGACCATCTCACCTAAATTGAGTCTATTTTATCTTTGTCTTTATGTTGCCTCTTTGGTTTTGGAATGATGGAGTGAGACTCTAGAGGAGAACAAGCTCGTGGTTGAAAGCTATAGAATTGGGCCTTGCCTCTTGATCTATAAAGATCATATCTAGATGACCTTATATGAGAAGGTTCTTCGTGTTGACATGATCTGTTCCCAACGAGGATACAAGTATGGTGTCGGCTATCTACCACTTTATTCTGGGTAGTCTTTTCTTGAAATTAAAGTTGTCGTTGCACAAGATGTGCAATTGATGTACTAACAACATGAGTAGTAAATTGTTATACATCAGCTGAAGTGCTATGTGGATAGATAAAGAGAGATATGAGTTGTTGCTGGGTAGCTAGTACAACCTTAGTGAGTGCTCTTATCTGTTGTGCAAGATGTTGGAGGTTAATAGGAGGTGATGAAGATGGTTGGATGTTAGTAACTCTTCCTCTTGGTGTTTCAGAGTTATCCACCATGAAACTTTATGATAAAGTATATTAAGTGATAAGAAAGATATAATAGGAAATGAACATGACTTTTGTTCACTTCCCACAAGCAACGCCACTGATGAAGTTGAGAAAAAAACTTTATTGAACCTTGGCTTTCTTTGCGGATAATTTTGGGTAGAAGGTGGGTGTCCGTTGCAAAATAAACCTCTAACGCTTAACTTAGTTTAGGGTTTTATTGGAAAATATATTGTATGAGAATTTATCAAGAAGTGGTTTTTTGTATTGTTCATATAAAAATCTTCCTTTCCTTTCTTGTTAAAACATGGAATATATAGTCGGGAAAACCTCAAAATATATAGGAAAATATCTAGAAAAAATATATGAACCACTAAGGTGACAATTTTATTTTTTTGCTATTTTTCCACATAGAGTTCTTGTAAAAAAACAAAGCCCAAGAGGAGTCAAACCAAGCCCGAAGTTGGCTAGGTTTGGCCATTATCAAATCGAGCGCAAGAGGAGTCCACTCAAGTCTAAAGTGGGTTCAATTGAGTTTGGTTTGATCGACTTAAACCAAATCCCATTTTGGGCTAGGTTTGACTGTGGTCAAACTGAGCCCAAGAGGAGTCAACTTAAGCCTAAAACGAGCCTAGTTGGGAGTTTAAAAGGAGTCAACCCGAGCTTAAAATAGGCTCGGTTTGGTTTGGTTTAATCAAGTCAAATGAAACCCCATGTTGGGCTTGGTTTGACCATGCTCAAACTAAACCTAAAAGGAATCAAACCAAGCCCAATATGGGCTCAGTTGAACCTATATCATCATCATTATAATTGAAACTTCTTAACCGTTATTTGTATTGATTGAGCCTAATTATTCTTTATTTTATTTTGTAAAGATAAATAAGGTTGTTAGTTCATATATCTATATAACAACTTTATATTAAAGTAACTCTTTTATTTATGAAATTATATAATTAAAAGAATCAAAAAATAAAAATAAAAATAACATAAAAACTATTTTATTTTAATTAATTAGGTTTGTAGGTCTCACAAAAAAACAAGTGTCGAGTATTGGACTTTGTAATATGATAGAAAAGTTTTTTTTTTTGGATAAGTGTAATTGTATTAAAAGGAAAAACTATACAAAAATACAAACAACATATCCCAAGATATACATCATCCCGTAACCCAGATCCATTTGTCTTTAGGCAGTAGGATAAAAGTAAACGCTAAATAAAACTATTTTTTTTTCAAAACAAGACTGCTAGGACAACAATTGTGAAACCGATCAACCAGTTCATTGAAAACTTAGAACCAGTTGATCAGTTATGTAAAAACATCAAATATACTAAGTGGAACTCGAAGGATAACAAACTAGAGGTACCTTATGACTCTGAAAGACACCGTATGGACTTGAGAACAGCTGTAATCTGGTATTTTAGTAAACCGTAACTGAGAAGACTAATCGAGCAAGTAGATGTGGGAACGCCTTTTTTTGCCTATATTGCATATAAGTCCATTAAAGCAAAGCCATGTCATAGAAGGCCAACTTATATGAGTCGTGCTCGTGGTAGCCCCCAAAACTGAAGTAGAGAAGGGACATTAAAAGAAAAGATGGTTGTGTGTCTCAATATGCGAGTCATAAAGGATACATATTGAGGAGCTGATGATCCGATTAGTATGGAGTTTGTCCATTGTTTGTAGACGACCCAAAGAAGCAAGTCATAAGATAAAAAAATGTCTCAAGATATGACCTAGAAACTAGAGGAGGTGATGCATAAAATCTGCGAATCTCATGTCTCTAAGAACCTCCCATGCCAAGTCGGTAGAAAATCTCCTTGATGGATGATTCTTCTGGATATAGTGATCTAGTATTGCAACCCGACAACCAATAGTCTAACCATAAGAAAGTAACAATCCCATCACCAATACATGAGATAAATCTCCCTATACACCAATCTCTACTGAGAAGGATCTTCCTCCAGGACCAAGAGGAAATTGAAGGAGGTCTGACATGCCAAAAAGATCTACCCCAGAGTAAGACACTATGAACCCATCTTGACCAAATTGATGATCTCTCTGAAAGAAGTCTCTAAATGTGCTTGAGAATAACTGCTTCATTCCAAATCCTAACCCTTTTTATCCCCAGACCTCCCTCTTTAAGAGGATAACAAACTAAATCCTAGTCTACCTTAGTCCCCTGAATGGGAAAGAGACAACCCTTCTAGAGAAAGGTAATTAGTATATTCTCAATCCTCTTAATAAGAGAGTAGGGAAGAATAAACATGGAACACCAGTATACCTGGATGGAAAAGAGAACAAGTTTGATTAATTAAAAATGTCCACATAAGTAAGAGAAGTTGAAATCTACAACTTAATCCTGGAGAGAATCTAATCCATCAAAGGCATACAATCACTATGTGTCAGTATGGTAGAGATCAATAGGACTCTTAGTTAGGTTACTAGCAGAGAACCCAACTTGAAACCTGAAAAAGTTTGCAAAGAGGCCTAAAGCTTCACATAAACTCCAATAAGAAAACATGGTTTTTCTCTAGACTTGTAATAAGTCCAAATAACCTAGCGAAATCATTTAAAGCCTTCCTTATAATCATAATCAAGTCTATATTTGCTTGGTAGAAAATGATAAGGTCATCTGCAAAACATAAATGAGTAATGACAGACTGTTGACATTGCCAGTGGTATCAGATGCTCTAGTTCTGTGAAACCTCCCTAAAACCTTTATGGATAGAACAAAAAAATAAGAAGATAAAGGGTCACCTTGCAGAAGCCCCTTAAAAGATGGGAATAAGCTGTGACTTTCCCCATTCATGACCATTAAAAAATAAGCTGTAGACATGCGTATCTCAATCCTTATAACCATGAAGTTAGGCACTCCAATAGCTCTTAGCATTGTTAGGATAAACGCCCAACTAACCATATAAAAATATTTTCTAATATCTATTTTCAAAGCACATGTAGGTATAAGACTAGCTAAGTGGCTTTTGAGTCAACAAGATGACATCCGATATTTACTTACCTAGAATAAAGGTCGTCTGAGCAAGATAACATATGAAAAAAAATCCCCTTCAATCTATACAAGGACTTTAGATATGCATATGTAAATTATATTACAACATGAGATAAATCTAAAGTCATTCATAGTGGTGAGTGTTTCAATCTTAGGAACCAAAGCAATCTTAGTGTGTGTTTGAGAGTATGGTAGTGTTGCTTTTCAAAGTGCTTTTCGTTTATAAATGAATTAAAATAATGTTTTCTTTTTTAAAATTATTTTTGACATCAGCACATCAAAACGATCTGAAAACATAAAAAAATATAAATTTAAGCAATTGTTTTTTTTTAAAAAATTTGGTGTCCTAGTAGCACTAACACACCTAGGAAGAGTATAGGAATCAAAGAAGTACCTCACAACAATAATAAAGTCCTTACCAATAATATCCCAACTTTTTTTGAAGAATAAAGAAGTATAACCATCTTGACTAGAAGCCTTATCATCCGGGATAAAGAATAAGGCTTTCTTGATCTCATCATTTGTAATGTATAACTCTAAAGTAAGTATAATGTCAGGAGGAATCCTACTATAGAAATATCAGGAAGTATCCTCTCAAATGGTGGCTAAGTGTGTAGAAAGTAGCCCCTGGAAGTAAGGGACTACAACTGAACCAAACCCTGTTAATCCTGAACTCAAGACTCTGTCTCATCAATGAACAAATGAATTTTATTCTTGACCTATCTTTGAAGCAATGATATGTGAAAGAACTTGGTGTTTATATCTCTCAAGTTTAGCCACTGAATCTGAGAACTCTAATTGTAAAAAACCTCCCAAGAAAGATCTCCATCTTCCTTCTAATACTCTTTAGATTGAGGAGAACCATAAAGAAGTATTTGTGCTTCAGCCTATTTAGTCTTTGCTTGAACTACTTGATTAGAAATGTGGCCAGTGTGTTTGCGATGCAATAACTTCAACTTAGGCTTTAACAAACTTAGCTTCTTGGTAAGCCTGTACATAGGGTTACCATCTGTTAGAATCTGCTAAATATCCACAACTAAACCCAAGAAATCATCCCTGTCAACCTATAAATTCAAGAACTTATTATTTTTTTACCTTAGAAAGAGGAATGCCAAACTGGACAACCATAACACTATGATCTAAAGAGTCCCTAGGTAGAAACTCCGAACAAGTAGTTAGCCAAATAGAGAACCAACATGAGTTACTAAATAACTAATCTAGTTTTTTAAGAATAGTACCCCTACCAAGCTATCCATTATGCCAAATGTACCTTAATTTTAAGTAAGGAACTTTAACTAGTTTCACTGTCTATACATAATTGACAAAGTCATTCATGTGCCCATGCCAGGTAGGGTCACCTCCACATTTGTTAGAAGCACTCATAATAGCATTAAAGTCTCCCAAAATAAGCCATGGTCTACATTGAAATGTGATAGCATGATATGAAAAACAATCCCATAAGGCTTGACGCCCTATAAACGTATTGATTCCATAAATAAAAGTGATAATAAAAGAGCACTCATCAACTAAATTAGACACCTCACAAGTTATCCACTGAATAGAAGAATGCATCAAAAAGGCACTATATACCATCGGGTCCCAACCAATAAGAATACAACAATTAACTATATCCAAGACATTAGATATAAACTGTCATGATGAAGGATTAATAGTTGTTTCCACCCCTTTATCTTGTTAGATTATACTTATTAATCCAATCCTTTACTGCTTTATGTTTTTTTAGACCATTTAGACCCTAAATATTTTGACAACCTAACATATATAATAGGAAGTGGAGAGATAGTAAGAAATAGAATCAACAATCTTTAAAACTTAACACCTAAAGTCGTAACAGTATCTGGGGTATCTGTAGTCTCACTACTACTTGGCAAGTTTGGATTTTTCCCCTGTATACACTTGGTTCTTTTCAAGCTGAGAATAGTTCCTATTTGAGTCTTGATCCGACCTAATATCATCATCCAAAACTTCCTCTCAAGCAGAAGGTCTTGTAGCATTCAGCCGGTTGACTAGTTTTTGAAGAATTTTAACCGGTTGACCAATATATTGGAGAGTAGCTCCCATAGCTCCTGCCTTGTCCAACCTATTGTCTTGTTCATAAGATGGTTGAACTGGTCAAACAGTTTATGTAGAATTGTCTATTTAGGATGCTAATTTTATTGTAGCAGTTGCATTCGAAGGGGGTGCAACCTCATCGATAATAATATCTGGGGACCTACATGCATGTAAAATATCACCCCCATTTTAGATCTTCAATATATCCTTATTGGAGAGATATGGGGCCTCAACTAAAGCTTTGTAAAAGTGCCCATATACTTTGCAAGTGACACAAGCTCATGGTTTCCATTTATACTCAACCATAACTATGAAAGGGTTTGAAGATAACCTGTATTTTAGCTAGAAACTATGAACCATAGGCAACAAGGCATCTAGTTCAATACAAACTCGGGCATAATCAAGTGAGGTTCCATTAAGTGTTTGTTCTTTATAAGATAAAGGTCTTCCAACCATGATAATGACCATTCCTAGGCTTGTTTCATTCCAAAGGAGATAAGGTAACCCTTAGATACGAACCCATGTAGGCACTTTTGAGATTTTATTCTTGTCGAGAACAAAGTGAGGGTGCCACAGTTGGAGGATAATGGTCTTTCACCCAAATATCCACGACCCCTTTTCCATAACCGATGAGCATCATCTTCAGTCTTGTAATGAAAAATCAAGAAACCTTGTTGTGTCATTATGACACTCTCAAGACCACAATTCTTTCATACTCATGAGGTAATAGAGTTGGCTGCATGGTAGGGCATCCTATAACCAAGGAAAAATCCTACCAGGCATCGGGCTCATTTCAATGTACTCTAATCAATAACATTATCTGGTGTTTCCAAAAATAGTACCAATCTCTTGTTGTGAAAAAGAGACTATCTTAGCTCGGGTTGTTGAATTTGACACTTTCACTCTATCAACCCATGAGGTCCAAAGGTGGAGTTAGTGTTCTTTGGTGCTGTGGTGGCAATATAGGCGGCGATACGGTTTTTTTTAGGTGGTTTTGATATAAAGGTAGTTTTGGTGTTTTAAGGAGCTTGAGGGATGTTTGAGGTGTTGGTTTATTAATTAAGGACTCAATCAATACAAATAAAAGTACAAGGCTTCAATAGAAAAACTAGAAAAATATAGGAACCAAATCTTAAGTAAAATCAATATGTTTTGAAAATGTATTACTACTACTACTACTACTACTTTTGCCGCCGCCACAATATTAAAAATACAAACTAATTGATTTGGAAGAAAAGAAACAGGAGAATCTTTGAACACAAAACCACACCAACAGACCTCATGTTTTGCTAATTCTAGATCATGTTCTACACTATCTTATATTTTCATGATAAGAACCTGTAAGCTTTTAAAGTTTGTGAATGATATGGCTTTATGTTTGGTTTTGGGTTAGTGTCCCTCAGGCAGGTGAGTCTTATCGACTGATGATCAGGCTTATGTTATGCTTGATGCTTATTCCCTATGCTGATTGTGATGGGCTCATTTGCAACTCTTGCTTTTTTGGTCATTGCTGGCCATTGTCTTCTTTCACTGCTGTTTTGGATGTTGAGTTCTCCCTTGTTCTTTTGCGTGTTGGTTAGGCTGGGCACCTTTTCTTTGAAAAGGTTCTCAGCCTAACCAATGCTGGCTGACTCCATTTGACCCTGCATGGCTTGTTCTAATGGGGAGTTTGTTCCCTAATAGTTCTCGTTGTTCATGATTTGAGAGGCCTCGTTTTTGGTTGGCCTTGCTGTAACTAGTTTGTTAGGTTACATGTTTTTTTTTTCTTTCTGTGTATATTTACATGTATATTATAATTTGCTGGTTCTTCAACCCTGTTTTTTTCTTTTGATCTATTAATCCATCCTACATTTTAATAATAATAATAAAAATACAAACTACTCTCCACCATTAGCACCACTGTTTTTTTTAAATCATTTTCTTTACATGTTAAAAAATACATTTTTTTTTAATTTATTTTGATTAAAATCATTCATATAATTTCATTTCCATTCTAAAACTCACTCAAATTATCTAAACGATAAAGCTTTGGCTAAGATTCATAATATGAAATGTGGGTCAATTGACCTCATTCAATCTCAAAAGAAAAACGATAATTATATATTTGATACAAGATTATATGAATTGTTTTTAAAATTGAGCCCATGAGAATAGTGTCAACATTAAAGAAATTAA
>Ga0325400_1002309_pt1 | contig 16622 bp, 9 predicted proteins | sample PopdelMetagenome_2_FD_205662 | JGI IMG/M metagenome (GOLD analysis project Ga0325400, IMG submission 205662) | Populus deltoides microbial communities from Bellville, Georgia, United States - Xylem-PdKOR-R1 | ecosystem: Host-associated > Plants > Phyllosphere > Stem > Wood/Secondary xylem... | reverse complement strand
CTTTTTATCTCCATTTGGCTGAACCTTAAGGTTTTTTTAGGAGGGAAGTTTGTAATTTTCTCTTCAATTTCTTCCTAAAGTGAACTAACCTATTAGCTTTCCATCTTAATTAGTTTATCTCTTCACATAATTAACTCAATTCAACACAAGAATCAAACAAAACTCCACCCCTTCCATATTTCTCTTTTGGTTGAATGCTAGGTTCCAAGAGGGTGGATTTTTCTTTGATTTTTTTTTCCTTTAATTCAACTTAACACAATGTTTATTCATGATTAAGAACATGTTCTTCATACTACTTCATCAACCAAACCATTTAATCCATCTAATCTAATTTTCCATAGCTAGAATTTAACATACCATAATTCAAATCTCAATAAAAACTCAATCCGACCTTAGAGTATGGTTTCTTACCTCTTAATAGCAAGAATTTAAGAAGAATAACTCAAGAAAAAATCTTGGCTCCTTCACTCTCTTCTTCTTCTCTCTATAGTTGTCTAACTCTTCCTTTTTAACTCAAAAACGTAATAAATACACCAAATTCTAACTTAAATAATCCAAAGTCTTTTTTTTTTCAATCACTTATACTAACCCTTTGAATGCTAATTTCTCAAGAATTTTGAAGGAAAAATCAAGAACCCTAAACCCCTTTTGTTCGCCCTCTAGCCACCGATCATAACACTAAGAGTGGTGTTTTTATACTTCAATTTTTGGCTAGTATTGACCCTATTTCAATAATTCTTCTTTTTTAATTTTCAATTCTTTCCATCTGAATAAATTGGCACAAACTTTCATATACATATATATTTAATATTTTTTTTATATTTTTAATTTGAATGAATTAACTCACATTTTTTTTTAATATAAGTTATAAGGTATCACTTTAAAATAAAGTAAATAATTTAATTGAACACAACAACAAGAAAAGAGAGGAACATGTATTATTGTTTCGAAATTTTTTTAATTTTTATTGTTTTTAGATTATTTTAAAAAATAAAAAATATTATTTTAATATATATTAAAAAAACATTTTAAAATAAAGCTGAAATATTCCAGAAACGAGGGGGGAGAGAGAGAGAGAGAGAGAAAGAGGGATGGAGGGAATGGAGAACAGAGAAGACTTGAAGTCGATGCTACCGTTCCTGCCTTTACTACTTGGCTCATCAAGTCTGTTTTGGCCATCCAAAGTGGTTAAATCACTCGAAACCCTCTCAAAAGGACCTCTTTACAGCGAAGTTGACTCAGGTGAACTGCTTTTCAATGCCATTTCCCATATCAGAGATTCTCTTTCTCTCCCTTCTCTGCAACCTGTCGCTCCTTTTGCCCATGGAGGTTATGCTCTCTTCTTTGACGAGGTAACCTTTGAACTTAACTCGGTTTTCCCTTTTCTTTTCTGGGTTCTCTCATTTTTACTGCGTCTTTCAAGCTTCAATGGTTAAAAATTTTCGAACTTCCATAAAAGAAGAGTGATTTGAAAAAGCCCATATTTCGCTTGCGCTTATATTTGATTCATTATGTACAAAGTTTTGAACTTTGACAGAAAAGTAGTTGAATGGGTGAGCTACGAAGGATATGTTGCAAATTTCAGTCTAGGAGAGTTATTTTGAGAAAAAACCCCATCATTTCTCAATTCTTCTTAGTTGGTTTTGTATGGTGTGTGCGCATTTTTCATAAAGTTTTGAGCTTTCTGTTGATTTTTTATTTTGTATTTTCATATGCATGAACTGATGCCTAGCAAATCGTTTTAGTTTGCATGTTATCATGCTAAGAGCAGTAAAGAAATTTTCCCTTAGATGTTATGCTGAATTTGTAGGAGTTCAATGCAGCTAATTTCCCGGGCAGAGGCTTCAAAATGGTTTGAAGAGGTTGTCCCAGCGTTGGCTAACTTGCTCTTGAGATTGCCATCTCTTTTAGAGTCTCACTATCAAGATGCTGATTACTTGTTTAATGGTGTCAGAACTGGCCTTCGCTTGTTGGGTTCACAAGAAGCTGGCATAGTGTTCCTTGGCCAGGTATCTCAGCGTGTTTGGTTTTTCTTTTCTCAAATATTATTCTTTTATTGGATTAAAAGTTTGCTTAAAATGCATCAAGGGAGAAGTGAATTTCATTTGGTAATAAAAATAGCACGGTGACACTTAATCTGTAGGATGTTGCAAACTGCTTCTTGTTCTCTTTTGAATATCCTTTACTAAATTACAATTTCATTCTGCACTTAGAAAAGCATTTCTTCATTTATAACATCAGAAACTGATTATGTCAATCAATGCTGCTCTTCAGGAATTGGTTGCTGCTCTCCTCACATGTGCGTTCTTTTGTTTGTTTCCAGTCTCTGATAGAGGTTCAAAACGTCTTCCAACAATAAATTTTGATCATTTGTTTGAGTATGTGACCTTCAGCTTTCTTTTGTGGACATCTTGAACTTATGCATCATGTAATAAATATGAGCTGTCGGCACTACCTGAAAATTGTAATTACCTAGGCTAGCTATGGTCCCACTTTATTATCATTTCGGTCTATTCATTCTTTTTATCACATGGGGATGGTATTTTTCATGAAGAGTCAAATGACCAATATTTTGTCCAAAAGGAAACTAATTGAGACAAATAAGTACTTCATGCTGGAGGTTTAGGTGTTTCGTTGTAGGCTACTGTATTTCATATAAGATGCATATGTATTCTGGAACTTGAACCTTATTATATAAGAAAGAATTTAGTAAAACAGTTCTGAAAGATAGAAGGAATAATGTTCACGTCTTCTCATGTCATCTTCTCTATATTTTGTACGATCAGACTGTTGAAGACAATTGCTTAGGATCTCCAAAATCCATATGCTTAAGACCAGGCAGTTCACTAACTGTACAGTGTTACACAAACAATCTCTGCGGGATGCTTTTATGCCACATTTCATTGTCGAGTAAATCAAATTTTTACTGAATGCTATTTACCAGTTGGTTTTGCTTCTATAATTCAGTTCACCTTGTCTATGTTTAACTGAAGACTCATTTTAAACTTTTTTCCTTGACCTGGAAAATAAATCCATCTGACACTTCAGTACTTCTCAGGGATATATATGAGAGTTACAGTAAAAAGCAGGACAACAAAATAAAGTGTATTATGCATTATTTTGAAAGGATATGTTCATCTATGCCTGAGGGCTTTGTCTCCTTTGAGAGGAAGGTTCTTCCTTTAGAACAACTTCCTTTGTGTGTTTCTTATCCCGAGGCAGATTTTTGGAGCAAATCTGTTGTTTCTCTCTGCCTTTTTGAGGTAAGTTAATAAATGGATTAGTGCATAGCTAGCCAAAGTTCAAATTTAAACAATCAGCAGAAAATTATCAACCTAATCCAGTAATTTGTTTAATTTCATTCTTGATTTGTGGCATTTACTTGTTAGTTGGTCATTTCATCTTTCTAGGTCCATAGTTCAGGCTTCATAGAAGACCAATCCAATGGAGCTCTTGAAGTTGATTTTGCTAACAAGTATCTCGGAGGTGGTGCTCTTCGTAGTGGCTGCTTGCAGGTATGAACTTTTTTATGGACTGTTGATGTCAAATCGGTTATGGTTGATACTCAAATTAGTCCATTTATTCACGCAACACTTCATTTCTTCATTTGTTTCTTGCATATTTTTTTCCTTATTGTCACGTTAAAATTGCTGTTATCTTCTTGCTATATTACTTAACTAATATTGAGGATATTTTGTTGCTTTATCATCTTTTGTAGGAAGAGATACGGTTCATGATCAATCCTGAGTTAATTGCTGGAATGCTTTTCTTACCTTGCATGGAAGACAATGAGGCGATTGAAATTGTTGGTGCTGAAAGATTCTCAAACTACACAGGGTGAGGATAACTTGGTGGAGAACTTCAAAACTTGACTTTAAATATACCATCAAGCAGTATATCTGTTTTATTTGTTACTTGAATCACAATAGTATGATATGTAGGCATGTATTCATTGATGAATTAGTTTCTTGGGTCATTGAATTGGTGTGTATAAACTGGGGTATAGGTATAGTGCCCAGATTTGATTTAAAACAATCGGAAATTAATCATCTTGTGACGAGTTCCTGTTGGTGGGTTAACAGCCTTGTCAGTCTCAACATGTGGAACTATCCAATGTAACTATCATGGTTGAAGGTGTGTGTTTCTAGGGCACTCCTTTCTTTTGTGTTTTGGCTCCCACCAAAACACTTATTTGGAACTGAAACCATGTTTGCCAAAACAGGGAACCCATTCCATTTCTGATGTTTTCTTAGTGTGCTTATGAGAAATCAGATAGCAACGTGTGGAACTGAAACGATCATAGTCCAAATGGTGTGTATTTCTAGGGTGCACCTTTTTGTTTGTGTTTTGGCTCACACCAAAACACTTATTTGGAACTGAAATCATATTTGTTAAATTAAGGAACCCATTCCATTTTTTTATGAGAAATTAGATAGCATGTGTAGGTTCTTTCTTTACTTTGTGGAATCCTACATGCTGATGCATGCTGTAAGCAAGAAATGTAAAGAAATTAAAATGACTTATTCCATATAACTTGATGGATTTGTGCAATATATGATCATCTATAGGTGTCTTAGTCATACTCTCCAAAATGTCAACCTAATGTTTTTGTGATGACATATTATGAGTATCATCATGAATTAATATGTAGGCAGCTTTTGTGGAGGGTTTATCTTTATATCTGTTTTTTATACCTGTTGGTTCAAATGTAACTATTTTTACATAATGGTAAACTTTTAACCATTGATTAACTAGCTTACGATTATACTTATTTGTTTGTTATCCTTCCTTTATTAACGTTGAGATACAAACTTTTCTTTTCATGTTCTGAATTTGAAATAACAAGCATTCCCGTAAGAATGGAATATTGATTTCAGTTAACTAATGTTGCAGTCAATTTCTTATCAGTCTCCTCTTTGACTGCTGCAGGTACGCCTCTTCTTTTTGTTTTTCTGGTGACCATGTGGACAAAAGGAATGCTGATGGTTTCAGAAGATGTAAAACCAGGATTGTTGCCATTGATGCGTTATGCAGGGCAGGGATGAGACAATATAAGTGCACATACCTGCTTCGGTATGTGAAATTTGGTTTTCCAGTGCCACACATACTTGCATATGGAATTGAAAGGAAGGTTTTTCTTGGAGAGAACTTATAGAAGAGTGTGACATGGTTCCATATGTGAGTTATCAACATGACAAATAGTATTTCTCAACAAAACTAGAAAAAAAAAGGATGAACATGTGACAAGTGGTGGGTGCTCGAAACAACATGACTCTCTTCTAATTTCATGTTGTTCCATTTAGACTTTTCCATGCACACCAAATGGTTGTGCATGTTGAGTGAAACTCCATGAAAGTTGCGATTTTCCTTCGAGAAAAAAGAAAAAAATAACTTTTCAATTTAAAACATGCTCTATCAGTGTTTGTTTAATAGGAACACAATCAAGGAACTCAATGTTGTTTTCTACAGCTTTCTTAATTGAGAATTCAGGAAGATAAAATCTGAAATTCTAAGTGTGGTTGGGAAAATAGTATGCTCCTGTGTCCCCCTCCTCTTCCTGTGTAGAGCTTTTAACAATGTTTTGTGAAAACACCTTTGAAAGTAGCTTCATTTCTGAAATAGATGAACTTTTCCTTGGTGACAGTGGTTGAAATTCGTTACTCATACATAACCAATAATTTGGCATGCCTTCTAAATGCCGCTTTAGAATTTATCATATAATAAATTTGTTTCAAGTGAAGTTGTTAAATTGTGTAGAATGATGAAACTAACTTTGAGAGACCTGTTGCATTTTAGATTGTTTGTTTATCTTTCTACATGGCTTCCTTGCCTAAATATGCAACCTGTGAGACTGATGGCTCACTATCTTGTCGAACAGTCAGGATTTATGTGCAATCTGATTGCCAAGGAGGGTTTTTAGTTGATTTTGTTAATTCTCCGAGTCCTACTCGTTTGGTTTTGGCAGGGAGGCTAACAAGGCATTCTGTGGCTTTTTGGATCAATCTAATTGTGACCATCACAAAAGCCTGTTTCAAGATGGTGGCTCACAAGGTTCTCAGTGTATGGAAACTGATAAAGACACTAATGTTGTGGTGAAGGACTTTCCGGTGCGATCTCCACCAGTTTTCTGAGCATTTTGCTTTTCATTGTCTTTTTATTTTTCATAGTCAGAATGATATGAACCTGCCCATGCACAAAATGATTGATCTGGTTCTTCCATTATAACGTTTCTTTCTCAATTCTTGTTGTTATGCTTGGAAATAGATGGATGAAGCCCCCTCAACTTCTGTTGAAATTGCAATGAACAGAGGAGAATATATAAACCAAGTGATCGGATATTCTGACAAGAAGGGTAGTTGGTGTCTTGACCTTGAAGATAAAATTGGTATTGCTACAGGGAATTGGGGGTGCGGAGCTTTTGGTGGAGATCCTGAACTAAAGACCATGATTCAGTGGCTTGCAGCTTCCCAGGTAATCTTTTTATCGAGCTCTACTTGCAAAAGCTATGTAGGGGAGTTGGTGCATGCCAGTTTGTAGCAGCAGCTTTTGCATCTTGACCTGCTGTAGGAGATATTGGTTGCCAAACAACTGTAGGATTACCATCACGAACATGCACATAATTTATGTATAACATAAACCATTATGAAATTACTAGTAATTTGTGTGTTGCCACTGCTAGCGAAACTTCTATCTCCTCTAGCTTACCTTCCTCCTGTTCCATACCGAGATTTCTTTAACCAAGGTGCATTTGTTTCAGGCAGCAAGACCTTCTGTTTCGTACTACGCATTAGGCATTAAATCGTTGCAGAACTTGAATCAGGTACATGCACAGTAATATTACCACTTGTGAGCATTTCTTGATGAAAGCGCAGAAACGATTTACTCCAAGAAATTGATTAAGCTTAAACAACAGTCTTTGTAATTCTTATATTCTATGTTCAAAGCCATGCTGTTGCTGAATACAGTTATTGTTCTGCAGGTGAGTCAATGGATTCTGTCACATGAATGGACGGTGGGAGACCTTTGGAATATGTTGGTGGAGTACTCTTCTCGGAGATTCAACAAGGAAACTAACTTGGGTTTCTTTGCATGGTTGCTTCCTACTCTATTTGCTCATGATGCTAAGATGTCAAATTTGACAAGTACACCTTAATTTTTCTGTTGTTTTTCCATTTTTCTAACAATGTAATCAACTCTTTAGTTTATTTTTTGGTATACCATATTCCATGTGTTCTCTCCGCTAAAGAAATGCAACTTTGCACAAGTTGTTGATGAATATCTCAAAATGCTTGCCTGGCCTTGTAAATTCAAAGATGTAGATAATTATGAAAACCAAGTCATGCTAGCATAGGGAAAATCATGTTTCACCCTTTATTTATCTTTGTTTATTTTTTTTTATAGTGGGGTTTAAAATAATAATTATTTGACCAGGATGTATTTTTAATTCAACCCCCTGTATTCATTATTCTTCCTGTCTACATCTAGGTAGTTGTCCACAAGAGCCCATGGTTATTAAATCTGGAGCAGCTTAGCGGATTAACCTAGACCCGGTTGCTGGATCGATTTATGTAGAAGATAAGAATAAGCAAAGCAAAAACCTGGTGAAATCTAGTTGATCTGTTAGGTTGACCGGTGACACGAGCGACTAAAAAACAATCAAGGCAAAACCATTTCCACTGCTAAGAAACGCACTGCTAAGAAACATTAACCAAACGCATGAAAATCAGTGCCCATGTCTATGTCATTAACTTGCTTGATTTGGTGGCAAGTTGATATGCTTTTTATATCATCATTTTAGATTTAAAGTCGAAGGAAGCTGGGAAATAATTCTTTTCTTCTTTTTCTGAATGCTTAAAAACAAGGGTGTATTTGGATATTCTCGGACCAACTCATACATAAATCAAGATAAAATTATCTTCTCGGACGATTTAAAAGACGCACCCTTTATTTTGACCATATGCATTTAGATTAACTCACTATTTTTTTTCTGAAAATTAACCTAGAAAATAAATAAAAAATATCTATACACACCTGCAAGACAGGTCATGAACATTAGGGTCACAAGGCATTTATTGCCATTCTGACCAAGTCAGTCTACGCTCACCTCTTCAAATTAATAGATTATTTGGTATTTAATAAGGTCTCTTGAAAAAAATTACTTTTTTTTTTCTACTTCAAATTAGTTTTTTTTGCCATACTGACCTAGACTTCTGCACTTGAGTAGAATCCGAGGGCTAGAATCAATGACAAATGCCAAGGCATAAAATAATAAATGCTTCCTTGACAGGTTAGGAGTCTGGACAAGTGTAGAGCTCAACCACCAAAACCTAAACATGGACATCTCCATTAATGGGGGCTACTTTTTCTTACATCTTTTCAAGTCAAAGCACAACCAAACCACGGCTAACTACTCTACCTGAGTACCTGGGATTCATTTTTACATCCTCTGGTCCATCTTGGAATCATCGCTAAACTTGAATATGTTCAATGAGGTTGTTAAATTTAACAACATTCTTGGAAATTTCCACAACCTATGACGTTTGTTTGTCTTCCAAGTCTCGAGTTCTACTGTGGTTTTGTCTGAACATAATTTGCTTCCAAAGTCATTCAAAGAGAGAGGGAGAGCTAATCATGCAAGTTTCTCTGGTTTTTTTTTTCTCACCATCGTGCTAAAAGGAAAGTTCCAAACTTCAGACTTTTACCCACCCACAAACAGAAATAGCTCATGATCAACCAAGCATAAGCTAGTTCAGGTTGCCTAAATGGACCCTCCAATCTTTTCCATTGTATCCAAAATCGCGTGCGCTAAACTTGCATACCTTACAGTTCTGCTTCATTGATGATCACTTGAGCTAAATGGGCTCTTAAAATTCATCGACGCGGTGGAAATCACGGTTCAATCTAAAAGCATAAAAAAATAATGCCTTTCGGCTTTAAACGTCATTTACGAAGATAAATGCTTAGACAACAAACATACACTGCTTAATTGTTCATCATTTAATTGTCCAATTAAAAGAACTAAAACCATTTTCATTTTTCAAAACGTGGATGAAAACGTGAAATCCTTTCCTTGTCACAAACAGTAGTGCAGCGAATATTGTCCGCAAAAACCAATTAAAGCAATCACTCTCACATCTCATTGGTCACACCCCGAGCCAAGATTAGTCAGTCAATGTTCTTATTCACAGATGGCATCAAGATCATTGCATTTGCTTTCACATGTGCTGGTACGTACTCTATCTTTTCTAACACGTTGGTGGCAACGCAACTGATTAGGGCTCCAACGTGAAATTAAACAAGAAATCTATTCCTTCTATGTAACAAAAATCTGTTCTTGGAAATGGATCGTTAGCTTAAAAAAACGCAATGAAAAGTGGAGAAGAAAAGAGAAAAACAATTGTTGTAGTGAGATAATTATACTCCCAACTTTTTTTCCTATGGAAGAAGACCAAATCCTTGGAAGCAAGCTCGTCGCATGCTCTCTAGAGGAGCTTTACAGATAATCACCATTTACAGGCTTCATCACATAGAAGAAAGATGCCCCAGCTGGAACATTACCTTATTTTTATCACCTCATCTAGTTTGGAAAAGAAATATTACAGGAAAAAGAAATAAATAAAAGGGATCAAGATCTTGCAACATTTGATCCCAGAAGTGTCATTTCTAGGCGCTTGTTACACAGGGCTAAACTCTTTGGCTACTGAACCTCGCAAGCTGCTTTGCCTGAGGAGAAGCAGCAGTTGTGGAACGAACTGCCGGTGACGAAAATCCACCTGAGAAATCTTCATGAACAGACCAAAATCTCCGATGAACTTTTTTCTGAGAATTTGTGTTCTCCATGGATGGTTGGAAATGTAGCTCACTTTTAGGTGCCTCGTGAGTGTAGAAATCTGAGATGTTGCAACTTAGTGCAGCACCAACTGAAAGACACTCATATTGCCTCCGAGTTTTGTTCTTCCTGAAAGCTTTGCAGACCAAAGGAATGAGTCCCTCCATCAATTGTCTGGTTCTTCTTTTTCCCTTATGATTAATGGAAAAACAAATGAACTGCTTGAATAAGGTTTGGAGTTATGGACTTTAGGGTTTGTGGGGTGGGGTGGGGTGTTGGTGGATATATACCGTCCACAAACTTTTCTTCCTATGGGGATTAAAAGTCCAACACGTCTAATTGCACCTTCAGAAGGAAACAAAACAAAATTTATGATATTCTAAATCTTTCTATCAGATCATTATCATCAGAATAAATTATAATAAAACCAGAGAAGAATCATGGAAAACTATAGAAAAATCAGTTAAAAGCTCTACAATAGTGTCATGGCATGGCATTGAACAGGCAAAATAAAGAAATCCGTCATTAGAATATAGATTCTTTCCTTTTCTTTATAGTGAAAAATAAATTAAAGAATTATATCTTCCTTTTGCTGACTAGGTCAAGTTTTGTGAGCGCACGCATGTAACATCAGGTCTCAATTGGGAAGCAATTCTGTCAAATTCAAGCAATTGTTCTTTGCTGAAAATAATTTTTTTTAAAAATTAATTTAAAAAAAGTAAGTTATTTTTTAATGTTTGGTAATGTAATGAAAAATAAGTTGAAAAATACTTTCTAGTGTTTAATTATGTCATGGAAAATGAGCTGAAAAATAACTTATTAATGTTTTATTTTTTTCAAGTTTATTAAAATAATGAGGAACAAATCTTAAAAATTAAAAAGTTGAATGAGAATGAAATTGAAAAAAAAATAATTTCATAAATTATCTCAAATAAAATAAATAATAATCAAAATAATAGAGATCAAATCTAAAAAATAAAAAAAGAAGAAATTAAAATAATAATAATAATTAACATTTCATAAATTATTTCAAATAAAATAAGTAACAATTACAAGAATGAGGACCAAATTTAATAGATAAAAAATTTCAATTAAAAAATAATAAGGGAAAAGCAAATAACAATTATAAAAATGAGAATCAAAGTTAATATAAAAATTAAATTCTAAGGGATGAAATTGAAAAAAAAATATTCAAAACAAAATATATATATAGCAATTAAAAGTTTGAGGATCAAATTTGATATAATTAGTAAATAATATGACATTTCTAAATTTTTCACAATTTTCGAAAAGTGTTTTCCGTCCAAAATAAAAGGAAAACACTTTTCTGGAAATCAAGCTAAATTTTTCTTTGATTGGATAGCTTTTTCCGTTAACCAACTTTTATAATGACAAACAAACACAGAAAAATTTAAAAAGTGATTTTCCAAAAATCATTTTCAGAAAACAAACACACCCCAGGTTAAAAACAAACTGTGTCACAAGAAAGCAATGGTATTTTGCTCAATTGACCTGTAAGCTCTGATGCAGTTCCTCAGCTTAAACTTAAACATTCCCCACTACTTGCATATCTGGCTGCTAATTCGTTGTTTCCTTTAATATTCCATTTCTAGATATAATAATAATAATGATTAGTTACTGTTCTATGATAATCCAAGTTGATTTGGTTCGAGGTTACATCAAATGATGTCCTGTATTGACCATTGGCGGGGCAAATGAAGCTGTTAATTTCCATTGCTCCTGCTAAGCAGAGCTGCCATAGGTTATTGATGGATTACTTCTTCACTACAATCCATAGATGACTATGTATAGCCGGCATTGGTGGGTGGGATAATTAAACGAAAAGTCTTATATGCCACGGTTCTTGTTTACCTAATCATCTTACAGGATGTAGTGATGGTGACTTAGAACAAGCAGATATAGGAGTATCAAGGTCATTCCTTTTATCTTCTAACATCATGAATGATACTAACAAAATACTCTGGATTTTGTCGACATAAGAGGCAAGTGTGACCTGCACAAATGTAATGCCTAGAAACCAAATCAGGGGCTGATTCTTGAGAGAGTTTACCTTTGATTCCTACATTACATGGCAACTAACTCTAGATAAGCTTAATCAAATTAAGTTGAAAAGTATTATAGTGGCAAGCATAGATGCATATTCATTTGACTTTTTTTTTTTTTTTTAGGATCACCATCTAGAAGTATAACAAATGAAAAATCATTTAAACAGAAACTTCAAGCCAAGTTTTCTTCTTGTTTATTATTTTCTTTCAATCATTTACTAGAAAAACCTCCCTCATCTATCCAATGCCTGAATCATAGTTGATCTACTCTAGTACTTAAATCTTAGATCAAGGGTGCGATCTGCATATTCCGGAGGGAAAAGAGCTGGAGAGTCCTCCAAAAGATCATTTTCAGTTTACTTAGACTGAGTCTACTAGAATGTCGTCATAGCCCTGTTCTTTAGTTCAAGGGGCAAAGTTTAGGTGTTATTCAGACAGCTTCAAGGTTCTTCTGGTACAAGTTTCCACAGATATATCCTTATATATATATATATATATATATATATATATATATATATATATATATATATAAAGTGGCTAATCAGTTCCAAAATATTGATTTGTAGACTTTGTAAGATGCTTGCTTCAAGCATTATCAAAAGTCAGAAACATATCCCAAATGCTTTGTGACATTGACATTAACTCAATTAGCCTACCCAACCTTGTGACATCTCCGGCAATTTATCTGAACAAAGCTATTACAAGGATGACATCCGAGTTCTCATCTTCTTGTGAAGCTGAAAACAATGTTTTTAAATTTCTAATTACAATTACCCTTTCTTGTCCATGTTCTGTCCTCCTACTTCAGCAAGCCATTCCTATAACTAAAAAATTATTTCCACAAGCATACCCAAAGATAAATAAATTCCCACAATCCATGATGCATCAAGAATGTGACACGTTATGTGAGATTTCCTTTGCTGAGTGACTTGTTTTGGAACTAGCTTGTTCAATTAGGCAATGAAATTCTAGTTGAAAGCTTGTTTCTACGTGTATTCAGACATTGAAATTTAATGAGATCCGTGAAATGGGCTTAGTTACCTCAAATACAAGATTGCCAAAGATGGTGAATCCAATATCAGCAAATAGGCCTCTTGCACCATCAACTTTATAGTGGAGTTGTGACTTCCCACCAGGACCACAGCCCGCCAAATCAATATACTCAATCACTGCAAGACAGAGCTTATAATATTGCCAGTCTATTTGTACCATTGACAGGGAAATTTTTTTGAAAATAAAGGGTTTTTGTAAAGAGTTTTTGATCTCAAACCTGTTCGTATGACAAAGGAAAAGCTCTTCTATTTGCCACAACACGATCTTTTCACCTAATACAGTTTCCCATGTTTACCTCTGAATCATTACTCCTCAGAACATCCAGAGATCAGAAACTGGTTTGTGAATTTAAACCTCCTTGTTATAAACCTTCTACCAACAGTACTTTTGAGAGCATCAAACTCATGGCTCATGCAACTTGGTCTGTAATTTTAATTGTATTACATTTCTGTTATACATTCAATTGCTATATTTAGTAATAGCTAATGCTGTATCCAGCATATGATTCGTTTCAGCATATATTTTACCTATTTTGAGATGGCACAACTTGGTATTTTCAAACTTGCTCTGTTATAACGTTCAAACTGAAAGGTTGGTTCATCTTTCTAGCCAACAAATAACAATACACCATTATGGTCTGTGAAACAGCTCTCAACCTATGTTTACCAGATTTTTTTTCCCCTATGCTATGCTGCTGTGTCTTCTGACACCTTTTAAAATAAGTAGGAAAATAAAAAAGCTATGAACAAGAAGAAAACATACATTTCTGAGGTCCAAAACATCAAATTATATCTATTTTTTCCACAATTTAGCAATGGAATATAGTGTGGTAATGGATTTAAGATAACATAATGAATAACAATATTCAAACAAAGGAAAATCAAGAGATACAATTGAAATACAAATTTTGGAACAAGTAGAGCACAATAGTGATCATTAAGAACCACTTTTGAGCTGAGGTTAGTCAGATTTTCTCTAATTGAATTAGATAACAGAGAGGAATTATGCTTGAAACAAATGGTTCTTGTAGCATAGGGTCCAATCTGAATCATCTGAACGAACAAGACCACCTCCATCGGTGCTTATGGACTCTGCACACGAACATGGTGGCTGAGAAGGGAGGCCATCCTTGGTTTTGCCACCTGTATCCTGTTCCGTCTTTAAAAATTCAGTAGACCCAATACCATTAATTGAAATGTGATCAGTTGCGGCCTCAACGTTGAGCTGAGGACTCTTATGAGATTTTAAGCAATCAGTATTGAAGACATTGCCATCGTCCTCTTCATCAGACAAGTATCTACAACAATCAAACTCATCCATCTCAAACATACGACTCACTAACCCTTCCCTCCAAGATATTCTCATCTGAGATTGTGATACATTCTCGATTGTAGAATTAGAAAACCAAGAATTCCGATCTTCCAAAATTTTGTGAAACTTGGAAAGATCGACTGAATTGGAAGGCATGGTCAGAGAATCAAACCGGAAACTTGAATTGGTTGGATCCCATACTGACGCATGGCTCATGGGAGATAAACTAGTCATCTGAAGCTGCTCAGTCACTGAATTGAGATCAGAATCAAAGTTACATTTCTTTCTCTTACCATCTACTTGTGTCCCAGACGCACCGACTCGTCTATCACAGCTAGTATCAGATTGGGGAGTTTGAATTATATTTCCACTACCCAACGAGCCTATGGAGAATGGAGAATTCTCTCCATCAGTGCAATGTCGATTCTCCGTCTCTTCTTCTAAAGATGAAACAGGAAAGTTATCGCATAAAGGAGTTCCCAGAAATCCTTGAAACTGAGGGACAGGGAGCGCACTGGGAGAAAGCAAAGAAGCACTCCTCCTCCCAGCACTAACAGCAGAAATACCCCTGGTCGCACTGGTATTGCACAACTCCGGTGAAAAACCACCATAGCCAGATGAAGGTGAAGTAGGAGAGTTGTGTATGGCACGCTCCTCCAATCTCCTAAAACGGCGTGACCTGTTCCGAGAATTCTCCTTCTGACCCTCATCCTTCTCATCACAAGGTGATAAAAGCCAATGCATTGAAGCGTCAATAGGCAAAGGCAACATAGAAACATCAGAATTTTCGATAAGCCCTACATCATTCGCTTGTTCAATATCATCATCGCTATCAAAACTACCAAGAGCTTTAGCTTCTCCTCCTGCGAGTATCCCTCTAGGCCTACATTTCCTCTTGTCAGTAACCCCAGACACAACATGACCAGCACCATAACAAGTAGCAGGAGTAATCGTTTCCACTGTCATCAACTTCATGGATGACCCACATTGTATCTCTGGTGATACTGAGGGCTGAACTGGAGGGGTCTTGGTATTGCTACTTGTCGAGTTTGACTCAGCTTTACCGTTTGATGATTTCTCATAACAATCATCATTCATAACCTTACCACCACCTCCTAAATTCAAACCAGACCCGCTTCCCACTTTACACAAAGGAGTCAAATTGGCTCCACTACCCTCACAAACTCCATCGATCATCACCTTTTTTAACTCTCCAGACCCAGATTTCAGCTTATTTTTCACAAGACTGCCACTTGACTCCAAAAAGGAAGAGACTTTAGAATCACCAACTTCATTCCTAGAGGAAGCGTGTTTTTTACCAGATTGCCACTGGTATAGACATGGCGGGTGGTTTCTCTTCCCCTTCTCCACCTTTTTTGAAATGGGTTTCTCCTTCGTGGGTCTCATACTAGGAGCTGACTTAGGAGTTCTCGAGGGCTTTACTTTTGTCAGTCTTTGATTATTACGACTACTACTACTAAAAGGGGTTTTTGCAGAACTGGAAGAGGAAGAAGAGTGAGAGAGAAAGAACCTGAGACAGCCCCTAGGAGCTTCAATGGAGGATAAAGAAGAAGCATTGCTGCTATTGTCAATGCTGGTGGTGTCAATGCCACCATTGTTGAGATCTTGAAGTGGGTTTCTTCTAAAACTTGGCTGGTGCTGCTGCTGTCTCTTTCTCCTTTGAGTCTTGGTGGGTTGTTCTGGTAATGCTGTAGATGGGCATTTTTGGGTGTGGGTTTTTGATGATGATTGGTTCATTTGGTAGGAGAATGGAGTAGAGAGAGTGCAATCTGTGATCTAATCCTACAGAGGGAGAAAGTGAATAATGATGACTTGTTTGATTTGAAATTAAGAGGGAGGAGGAGTTTTGACCCCCTTTTGAGTTTGCCCTTACTTCTCTTGTATTCTACTGAAATGCCACTGGATGAATTAGAGGTTAAATGGGCCCTACATTGTTTAATTCAAACCATAATCACATTGGGTTAATTTGATACATAATTGTTTAGATGTTCATAAGAGTTTAAGCAACAGCGCCAAATAAATTATTTATTATCAAAATAATTATTCTTCAATGGATTTGGAAAACTCATTTTATGCAAAATTAAATATTTTCTTCATATTAATTATTTATTATCTCTTTCTCTTGCACTATCAATCATCCATCCCGTATTTCTTGTGTATAATAATATTATTTTCGTCCTTTTTATTTATTCTTTCTTTTATATATATATATATATCACACACATGATAAAATCTTAATCATCCACGTACATGCATACCAGGGCTAATCTTTGTCTTTATAATTAAAGAAAATAAATATTTTCTTAATATTAATAATAAGTGTAATTCTAATTGTTTTTTTT
>Ga0325400_1002308_pt1 | contig 16623 bp, 10 predicted proteins | sample PopdelMetagenome_2_FD_205662 | JGI IMG/M metagenome (GOLD analysis project Ga0325400, IMG submission 205662) | Populus deltoides microbial communities from Bellville, Georgia, United States - Xylem-PdKOR-R1 | ecosystem: Host-associated > Plants > Phyllosphere > Stem > Wood/Secondary xylem... | reverse complement strand
AATATGTATCTAAATAAGATAGGAGAGGGTCCCCACCAGTTGATAGTGGTGGAGCACAGTGATCTGATGGCCGGACATTTTCGAGGAGGCCTTGGGTGCCACGGTTTCTTCGGATGTTATTATGACCACACGAGAGTTAATATCTATCAAGTGCAAGTAGAAAACTTGAATTTTTAGTTCATAATCCTCAGGAAACATACCATTTAGTCATCATTTCTTACACTGAATCAAAGCCGAGGGCTTACAGGCAAAAAAATCCTACCACCCCATTTCTCTCGAAACATTCACGCACATGTACTGACGAAATTTGTTATCTTGAGTTGCATGACTCTGAGTCAAAATTGAAAGCTATGGGCTAATTAACAGACAGATTCATTAAACCGAGGAGAGAGATAGGGTCATTTAGACTAATTGTTTGGTTGTAACGCACTAAATGGAGGCCTGTCAAACTAGCTAAGCTTTGCATTTAGATCTTCTTCGTGTCAATATCAGGATAAGACTCGAAATTAGGAGTTAGAGCACTCACCATTTTGTTACCACTTGCACATTTTTGGTTTGTTTAATAGCGAGCTGATTTTTTGGAAAACTCTTTTGAGCTCCGGCGCACTTGATGCCGACCCAGGCGAAGAAAAGATACCACCAAGTGTAATTTCCGGGTAGGATAGACTGCATTAATATACTTTTTTCAGGGATAAATTCGGGCAGGTAGCTCCTTTTCCTAGTCGTCCGCTTGGCAACTTCGTACCACGCCAGGTCAGAAATATACTAGAGAAACAGAGCAGCTTAACCAGCCAGCATCACCACTGTCAAATCACTCCTGAGGACATTAAGATTTTCTTCACGGTAGTAAAATCTCACAGTTGCCAGATTCTTATCCACGATGCGAAGACCGTGACTTTCATGGAGTCTAATCATTCCTTGCCCCGACAAATCTTGAATAAAACTGTGCCGGCAAAGTTTCTAGATTTCAAAAACCGAGCACCGAAACATGGTGCTAATAGATTTACTGATGCCTGCAAACAGAATTTGGCTGGGAATGGTTTGCTGACACTGTAAATGTGATTCATTAATCTAAGATTAACTGCAAAACAAAATTAATAGCAAATGAAACTATAGGGATGCGCGCATCTGTCCAGCTGATATACCATGCCACAAACATGTTACAAGTGTATTATTGCTGGGGTTCTCATTCCCGCAGCCTTGTTTCTCCGTCAAAGCACGTTTTCTGTTCACAGCTTGTCGAGTCTTTAATCAATTCAATCTCCGATCATCCAGCCAAAGGCTAAATAAAATAACCTAGAAATAAAGAATTTTTTTTAAAAGGAAATTGAAGTAGAAAACCATGAGTAATTTTAACTCTCAACAACCATCAGCTCAGTGGTTCATTCTCATAATTTGGCAGTTCAAACACATAACAAAGGATCCCAGCTAAGAGAAAGAGGGCCTGTTTGAAGATAGTGACAATCACCATAACAGATTTGTGAAGTATGACATCACCCTCAAGACAGGGCTATAACGCTTGAAGCAAATAATGGAAGAGGCACTGTTGATAATTGGGGCCAAAATGTGTACGGTTGATATCTATTTAAGTGTTACTACCCAGCATTCCCTACCTTCACTTGCAAATCTGTGATGGAAAAGGGAAAATGTCATATATGACGGGGGATGAAGCTCCTATTACCAGACAATAAGGAAAACCACTAACCAACATTGTCTCTTTCAATCACTCTGGATCTCAAAATCCAACAATCTTAACAGAGCAATTGAAAAGCAAATCCAAATTGTAACGCATACATGCTATATAAACAAATCAGCAATTTAGCTAAAAGTCAAAACACTTTCCAAGTGTCTCATTAAAGAAATAAGAAGCAATAAGGCTGAGGTGGTGTGGCCATGAAAAGAACTAGTAATTGCATTTCATTCCAGGGCAAGAGCAGTGGATTGGTTACGAGCTGGACTGATGCAAAGCTAGTGCATCAAATGAAAAGGAGGTATATGACAGTGATTGAACATACATGTTCTAGAGAATTGGTTCCTTTCTCTCTCTCCTTTTATTTTTTAAGGATTCAAATGGTTCGCACATAAATGAATTGGAAGTAATAACCATTTCACTAGACCACCATGAAAACATATTCAGGTTTTAACTTTTCCAAAAATTGATCTGTGCTTAATGCAAGCATGATCAATGTCTTGAGGTGACCAAATGATTCGTATATCGAGAATTTTCAAATGTAATGGCAGCAATCATGAGTGCTGTAATTGAATTTTACAAAAAATCAGACAAATCTCACACTTGCTGGAAGAAAGCAAGCAAAGATTGTCAGTTTGTCATGGACAATCTATGACATGAAAACAAAATTTACATGCATGAAAGCATTTTTAACACAGTCCAAGATCTGGCAATGACCAGCAGTTGTTGCTTACCTGATTACTCCTAATAATCATCAATTGCGACTTTGACAACAGATCAAATCAGTTGTGCCTTTTTAAGGTCAGAAACAACTCCACGGTCTTCAGTGGTCCTTTCATTGTATATTACCTGAAAAAAAATTATGGAAAAGGTAAAATTCAGGATGGCAGAACTAAAATAAAAACAAAAGATTTTTTTTTTTTTTACAGTAGTACCTTGTCTATGATGCCATATTCAACTGCTTCAGTTGGACTAAAATACTTTGGACGACTAATGTCTGCTTCAATCTCCTCAGGTAATTTTCCAATATGCTTTGCAAAGAGATTGACCTACAAAATGGAAAATGATAAATGTGTTTCTAAAATAGCTGAAGTTCAGAGTACAAAGTCATGTGATTAGTACTCCAGATAAATTTAAAAATTTCCATGCAGAATAACTGCAGCAGTTGCAACAGCCAAAAAGCACTTGATAAGATAGCAAATTTCTCAAGCCTTCTGAATTGTGGAAGTAAATCTATGTCATCTTCTTCCAGAAATTAAATTGTTTATGTCATTGAACCAAGGCTCTGAACCTTGGATTAAGATTAAATATCAGTTGCTTTTGGGAAGTCAAAAGGAATATCAGTTGCTTTTCGGAAGTCAAAAGGAAGCTCTACATCCTCCTCTCATACCCCCAGTTTCTTTCCCCCTCTCATCCCTGCACACACAAATCACCAACTCCCTCCCTCCAGCATGTGCTTGGACAGACACACAAAAACACATACATGTGCAAACAAGCCTGCAGTCATATTTGCTAAACTTCAACTTGCAACTGTAGGGAGGTCAAGCAGAGGCAAAAGTGAATGAATGATGTACCAATTGTGTGTACATGCCGGCCAAACAATAATTGATTATAGAGGTTTGTGGTTGGAGAAAAGGATCCCTTTCTCATATCTTTCTTTCTGATGTCACTCCAGTCCCGGGAATTTTCATTGTTATCCAGTAAATAATGACTGGGTGAGGTATGAAGAAACAATTTTACATGAACTCAATGTTCTGACTGGTTCTGTATCCTGTAATACAAATGTACAAGAAAATTTGCAAAACTGATATATGAGTAAAATGCATAAAACCAACCTAGTCACAGCACCACTCAACCTGGATTGTTTATTTCCTTACCCCCCACCCATCATGCCCCAAGGAGAGTTGAGATGAGAACCTGTGCTTCCCCAACCCAACTCTCGAGATCACCAAGTTACCTTGTTAAGGGAGGTCAGGATGAGGCCTGTCTTCTTGTGGTAAATTGCCATCATTATCCCTCATCGCTTTACTAAAGAGAGGAAATATAGAACATCTTTTGGCATTCATCTTTGACAGATGTGAAGACATTTTCACATCACTATTCTAGGTCATTGTTCAGACTAGTTCACAAAATAGGGACTACACCCCGCCAAAGAAAAAAACAGTTCCTAGTAACCAGCAACCATAGATTGAGGTTGGAAACTTTGTAGCAAAAAATTATAACTGTTCTTATAAAAAAGTAATAGAAAGTAATCATAAATCTTACCAATTCTGTTTTCACATTCTTTATTTCTTTCCTGGCAAGTTCAACATCTGTTGCTTGACCTTGAAATCTCCCAATTGGCTGTAGAATCATTGAGAAAGTGCACAAAGTTTTGACTCTGAATTCTAGAGAATGATTGCAGTCAAGAAAGAAAAACTTGCAAGATGAAAGAAGTTGGATAGAATTGAGCAGCACCACCTATCCAAGAAATACCTGCTTCATCATGATTGTTGATGAGGGTAAAGCAGAACGGTTTCCCCTTGACCCAGCAGCCAAAAGCAAGGCTGCTTCTCCCCAAGCATTACCAACACAAAGAGTAAATATAGGTGGCTTGACATACCTGCAGTGGTGGAAAACTGTCATCAAAGAAAATATACACTACAAGAATTTCCTCAATGGTGGGAAGGTGTAATGGTTTGCATTCATAAATGTCAATTGACTTATTTTTAACATCACAAAGCAGAGAACACACTGAAATAAAGGCCACCAATAAAATATTATCACTATGATATGTGCTGAACTTGATCGCCAATAAAGGTGTACATATGATACGCTCATGTCAGAACTAAACTAGTCTGCTCTCTCACCATCAGCCAGTAGGCTTTGAAGATGATAAATTAAAACGTATTATTAAAAGCACTCACAGGCATATAAATATTTACAGAAGCATACATTAATACTCAGAAAGCAGGAGAGTAAACTGTGCTTTTAGCATGGACATGGTTAACATTAATGAGAAGATGGCATGCACTCCAACACAAACATCTTCCTCATCCAGTCCAACGCAATAAACATACCTGGGGAACTCATCTCAATTCATAATCTGTTAGGCTGCTTTGGAAGCATTTACAAAAACTATTCTCATAATTTTGTCCTTTCAGTTCAAGCCTTTCAAAATAAATTAAGAATTGATTCCACTGATTTAAACATATTTCCCTTCAGTAATGAAACTCAGATAGAAAGATCAACGAGTAGTACAGGAACATGCAATTTTGGGAAAATTCAGACTGGATCTTAAGGACTAGTTTTGAAGGCAAAGTTAGATTTTATAGCCTGAAAAGGCTGCCAGGTTACCATGAGGTGTCAGCATGATTCATAACATAAACAAATCAAGTGCCACCTACAGAACTTGGGGGTATAAAAGGCAGTTTTGTGAATCATTGAGAAATACTCTAAATGCAAAATAGGAACTGCAAAACTGGATTTCATAATAACATGGAATTATAAATAAAGGTAAGGTGATTTATGACCCCATAACATCATAGATAGCAAAAGCCTCTGTCTCGTATCCCAGCTTTTCCCCACCCTGAAAAAACATGAGAAAATATAAGTGTCAAAAGCATACCATTGCCCAGTACAATTTTTAAGCCTCTATTTCTTCTTAAAGTCTTTTTGAAATGATACACAGATGTGTGAAGCCAAAACCAGTGTCTACATTGAGTCCAATGACATAATAGCTAATATCATATATAGTTATATAATGTTGTTGATATCCAGCCATTAAATTGATATTATATAAAGAAAGGTAGAAGAGAAAAGAAATAGAATAACTCAAAACTCATGGCATCCAAACAATATATGCCAAATTGTGATCTTATGCCATCATTCATGTTAAAATGGAAATACACCAATTTTCTATCTTATTTTGTGTTGACAAAGATGGCATACACTAGAAAAACAATACCATTTATGCCTCCAAGAAAAAACAACCTTTTTATTTTACTTTATCACTCACCTTCTTATTTTATTTGCTACATTTTACACCACACTAAACAAAGTTACAATGTAATTTTTTTTCCAACATGCCCTTAATATTTCCATAAATCTGAATAATACCCAGAGTTAACGAACACAATATCAAATTCCAGAATCAGCAAGTGTTGTGAGTTCAATAAGCGATTAAAGTTTCTGACACAACAACCTTTCTATTTACCAATTCTCAAGTTTTCTTAAAGTAATAATATTTTTCTTCAAGCTGAACTCTAACTATATACATATCTTTAAATTAAAACTAAATAAAATAAGTTGGCATAAACAAGCTTCTATAGAATAGTGGATTCTTTATTGAATACAGGCAAATATATAGCAATTATCAGAATGACTAAGTTTTAAAGTCTTTCGTTGAACTCCCAGGGAGTTTCCACCTCCTCAGGACTGTAAGTCCCGATTGAAACAGAAGACTATATGCTGCCCACAATCACCTACAAGATTACAAGTGTAGCCCACTTTGCATATCAAAGTCAACTATGAAAAACTCTATGGGAGCAACATGACATTCTGGATAAATAAACACTGGCATGGGAAAAAAAAAATGCACGCACAAAGTCATGTGAAAAAAAATAGCATGAAAAACACTCAACCTTAGTTGTGCCCGTGGAGTTTATGTATAGGTAAATAGGTTTCTCTTCATCTTCATACTGAAGGTAAAGAAATTCTGCTAGTATTAACTCCGTGACAGAAGGAACAAGAGACATCCCCAAGTAAACAATCCGGTTTTTGAACAAGTAAGATGCCAAGTCAGGAGGAGGTTGCTCCCATGCACTTCCCCTGGTATATGGAATAACCTGGACATATTCAAACAGACAAATAAAAGATTGCAGTTATGAGAACTTTTCAATGATATAGTTGAAATAAAGGTTCAACTCAACATGAACATAGAATAAAGAATGCTGTAAAGATTCAACTCATGATTGATACATGATTTAGAAAAAATTCGCAAACTAATGAGCTTGTCAAGTCCCCACACTACAAAAAACTTTATGGTAACAAACGCAATGTTTATTTCAGAGATCAACCAGGTTAGGAACATGAACAGAAGCAATAACAGCCACTCCTAGGTCAACAAATTCTGAAACTTTGATATTTCTTGAATGGACAACAACAGCTGGAAAGGTATGTATAACCTATCCCAGGTCTTGGATGTAGGAAGGAAAGAGATGATGTGTGTGCAATCAAGAACGATCATGGACCAGCTAACTGACTTTTCATATGTTGTTAGAGGAAAAATATGAGGAAAATAAGGCATCATCTTAAGGGAAATGAGAGCACTGGGGAAGTCATGCAGAACAAAAAGCTAAAGAAACTCCTTCCCTAATAGGAAGACACAACAAAGAATTCAAAAGAAAAGATGATTCCATTAATAACAAATCCTCAATCGCAAATAATCTCAACTCCATGTAATTGCAAACACAGTGCAACCCTTCCTTACCAGCTCGATTTTTTTTCCCAACTCTCAAAACCCATAAAAGATTCCATTAGTAACATATCCTCAATAGCGAGCCCCAACCACAAGAGTAGGCAAAACAGTTAGATTATCCACTTTCCAATGTTTATGCTTTAAACAATAACAATAAAAATTACTAATTAATTGCATTTTATCGTTAATTTAAACCTAAAAGAGAAAAATTTATGATAAAAATAATTGAAGTCAACAGTTCATACCATGGTAACAACGCTTCTTTTGCCTTTGGAACTCGAAATTGAAGCTGGATTGAGGCATTCGGGTCGAATTTTAGTGCCGGAGAAGTCGCAGGTGATGCTTCCCCCAGCGAAGGGAGAGAGAAAGCAGGTTGAAAGAGAGGCCCTTGAAGAAGAAGAAGTAGAAGGGGATGAAGAGAGAGCTAAGGTTCTGTTAGGATTTATAGTTCGTGAAGATACCGTGGGTGATGCTAACATGCGCTTGTGGAACCCGAAGCTCGATGCCGTTGCAGTTGCGACCGCCATTGACGGTGGTGTTGGACTGTGTGTGTGAGAGAGGCGAAATGAAGAAGATATCGAAGTGAAGCGAAGTAGTTGTTGGGTTTCTGGTTTTTGAATGTTTGATGGGTCATGCATCGGCTCAGAGCCCAACCATCAAAGCCCAACTAGTTTTACAGGATTACTATTTAAAAAAAAATGAAATTGGATTTTGTTAAATTTTGTGTGGATTTATATTTTTCAATAAGTAAAATTTTGGAAGTGAGATTTTGTATTTTGAAATAAAAAAGAAAATGACTGAAAGGTTACTGATTTTCGTGTATTGTATTTATCTATAAATCTAAGTATATAGTGTAGTCAAAGGTATTTTGGAGCTAAAAATAGGGTTTTGCAATTTTAAAATGCCAATATTTTTTTTTCAACTTAAATGTTTTTAAAATTATTAAATATTTTATTTTTATATTATTTTTTTAAATCATATTACTCTTTATTTATATTTTTTATTATCAATTATTCATCATTATAACACATATTAAACATAATTAAAATAGTTTAGATAGCAAGGAAAATTCGAGTGTAATTATTTTTTTTTAAGAAGCATTAAATTTTAATAAATAAAATTAAAAGAAAGTTAAGATGAAGTTCACTTAAATCTAAACATGTACAAAAACTTTAAAGTATATCCAATTTACTTTAATAAAATAAAATAAAAATTATTTTTGAATAGAAACAACAAAACTAAGCTTATAATTACACTTGGACTTGATCGCCATTGCAATGCGAACCCTTTCTTTATTATGGCTTCGTTTAGGGTTGTGATTTGATTTGGTATTTTATTAAATTTTAAATAGTTTTTTTTAGTAATTTTGAATATTTTAATATGATAATATTAAAAATAAATTTTAAAAAATAAAACAATATTATTTGATATATTTTTTAAAAATAATTTTTACTGCAATTCCAAGTACTCGCATGCTTGTAGGCCCAGGCATCTAGTATTTACCTCACTCCTTTTTTTTATCCCTCGCTCGCTCCCAAACTTTTCACTTTGGCGCCAAAAGGTCCCCCCTACAAATATCCCCCCCACCTCCCGATCAATCGCTACGAGCCAGAAGCAAGCAACTATTAAATGAGAACGCGAACAGGCACTGGGATTCGGGTCCAAACCCATGTCAGAAAAGAATTGGCTGATGAGAATGTTGCTGAAGTGGAAACCGGTGATTTCCCAGAAGAGATAGATTGGTACTTGGTTGGTGGCTCTCTCATTACCGCTTCATCAACTACTAAAGGAAGGAAATTGATGGACAATGAGATTGTCCATTTTGGTTTCTCTAGTTTTGGCTCCAAGTATCATAGACAGGGCATTATTCGATTCTCTACTAAAAGATTTGGAGAGGTCAGTTTTATTGCTATTTGTTTCTTTATTGGAGTCTTAGATTTTTTGAAATATCAAAAAAGATTTAACTTTTTTTATTTATTTATCATGTATTATAACTGGGCAAGAGTACTTATGAGCTATAAGTTGATTTTTTATTCTTTGTTTATTTGAATATATTTCTGAACATGGGTTTTTTTCATTTTCAAGGATTGCGAATCACTTGATTGTTTTTTTTTTTTGGGTTAGATTGGTAGGCTTCCGATGGAGTGGGGAAAAAGTGTTGTTCCACTCGTGAGTTCTGGCAAGGTTAGAGTTCGTGGACGATGTGTAGCTGCACCAGAGAACCTTCAAATGTTGCAGGATGTTGTGTTGTATGTGAGGTAAAATTCTGTTTTTTTCCCTCTTATTGTTTCAGTTTGGATCTGTTTGGCAATGATTTTGACTTCATTGGTTGATTTTTCATAGTACCTATGTTAATTTGTTTGCCAGTTTCTATGTTCACCAATCGATATTCACTGAGTTGTGTATTTCAACATGGAGGCTAGATGCTCCTCCAAACATTGATCCTACAGCTCACCCCCTTGCTACTTTGTTCAAGTTACTGGACATGAAACCATATCAGAAGGTATCATTAATTTTTATTTTCCTTTCTATTGTTAAATTCTAACTATTATATACCAGTTTATGATTTTCTTGGAGTCTTTTAAGTGACTTTTGCTTTTTATTCTTGACCTTTTGTCCTTGTTCAACCAGGCTGAATTTAGTCCTGCAGAACTTGACTCTCGAAAGCGACCCCTCAACTATGAAGTATGTATGCCTGTGCTTTTGTCCAGCAATGGAGTTGTTTTGTTATATTCCACTTGCTCTTGTGAATGTAAATGTACCTTATGAATCTAATTTTTGGTTAATATTATTGGTTAATTAAATGCCATGTCAAGAGCTGGCATTTAAAGATCACCTTTTTGTACCTTGGATAAAATTTAGTGCATCTGGCCTTACCATTGTATTGCCCCATATGGTTGAAACCTTCTTGCAACTGCATTTGACATCCTGAATTTGATAGTGCATATGGAAGTTGCTTCTAACATTCCAAGTTTTACAAAAAGAACTACTGTAAATCTGTTAAATCTTATTGAAATGACTGAATTTATCTCATAACATGGAGCTGTAAGTAATGTTGTTTCCAGCATCTGAACTATTTAAAGCATATGGATAAATTATGAGTGCATTCATTTTAGTGCGAATACTTAAATTGTTGATGAAAACAGGATCCAGAGGAAGATGCTGTTATGTTGCATGTAGTAAAAAGGGGATCAGGATGCCAGCAGGATCAAGAGAAGGATGAACAAGCTTTCTCTGAGTCATCTTTGAATAAACTTGTTGGTGCGGTAGATACATATGACTTGGAGGTAAAAGCTTTAAATCTCTTATTTCCAGGATCAAGGTAATATATAGCTCCGAATCTCATCTTTAGCATCTTTCCCTAATCATTCTCTTTTAATTGTGCAGGAGATGGAGCCTCCATGGACCCTAACCTGTAATTTGAAACCATATCAGAAACAGGCTCTCTATTGGATGGCTGAATCAGAGAAGGGAAATAAAGCTGAGAAAGCAGCAGAAACTCTTAATCCATGTTGGGCAGCTTATCGCATATCGGACAAGTACGTAGTTTCAAACAAATGAAGTGTATGCTCCACATGCTAACATTATGAAACTTGACCAAGCATGCTTGATGCAGGAGGGCTTCATCGCCAAGCATTTATTTAAACATATTTTCTGGGGAAGCCACTACTCAATTTCCAACTGCATCACAGATGACAAAAGGGGGAGTATGTTTCTAAACTGTCCAGCTCATTTTCAGATCAATATGCCTTGGCCTCATATTATTGTGCTAACAATTTTTTTTTTCTTGCTTGATAATTATGTTGTGTTGAGATTCGACTTGTTTACTCTTCCCATTTTCCCTTTCATTTGCACGTGGGCGACACATTGCATGTGCATTTTCTTGAGGGGAGGTGGTGTTGTTGTCTGACTTGATAAGTGCCTCTGTAGATACTAGCTGATGCAATGGGACTTGGAAAGACAGTGATGACAATTGCTCTTATACTAGCAAGACCAGGCAAAGGAAGCTCTGACTGCAAAGAAAGAGTAAACAGAATAGAAGATCCCCGCACAAAAACCATGCCTAAAGCAAAGGGTGGCACTCTTATTATCTGCCCCATGGCTTTGCTAGGCCAGTGGAAGGTTATTCTCTTCCCTCATGTTGTCAGATAATGAATAGAATCATGTATAATATCCCTGGCTCTTTTCTAGTCTCTGATTACAAGATAGAATGTTTCGAACTATGGTGTCACAACGTCTAAGGAGAAAAATAATTCCTTATAATAATTCAATTAATTGATAGATGCTTTGAATATGACATTGTAGAGATACTGTTATTCTTTTATGTCTTTTGTTCTACATCTTATTAGGTCTTGTATGCCAGGATGAGCTTGAAACCCATTCAGAGCCAGGAAGCATTTCCATTTTTGTTCACTATGGCGGGTACAAAACAAATAACCCCAGGATTATATCTGGATATGATGTGGTCTTGACAACATATGGCGTCCTAACTGAAGCTTACAAGCATGTAAGAACATACTTCTTTCATTTATTAATCAATTTCATATGGATATCAAGAGATTTAAATTATTAAGCTGTAGTTTTACCAGTTATTTCATCTTTCTTTTAGTAATTGTTCTAGTAGTTTCTCTCCCAACTTCAAACTACTTTTGATCTGATACAGGATATGGAGAACAGCATTTTTAATAGGGTTGAGTGGCATAGGGTGGTGCTAGATGAAGCTCATACCATCAAGTCCTGGAAGACCTTAGCTGCTAAGGCTACATTTTCATTGTCGTCATATTGCAAATGGTGTCTTACTGGGACACCTATTCAGGTCTGTTTTCTTATTCATTAATGCACATTTTTCTCTGAAAATGCTGATGCACAGAAGTACTATATGTTTTTCCTCTTGCTTTATGTTATCCTTTCTAAGTAGCTACTTTTGAGAAGTACTCTCTTTTTCAACAATTTATCGTGGTTTTGGTGCCCTAGATATCGAGGAAGTGGATGCCCATTGCTTGAGCAATTAACAAATTATCTCTTCATCTATTGTTACAGAACACCTTGGAAGATCTGTACAGCCTTCTGTGCTTCTTGCATGTTGAGCCTTGGTGCAACTGGCCATGGTAGGACTGCACGCTCATTGCCCCTTGCTGATTGGTGTAAAAAAAATAATAAGATTCTAAATTTCACCTAGACTGCACTTTAATCATTTACTCCGGCATTTATTCTGGGATTAGTTTCATATGTCTTTGTCCATAATACGGTCTGACTTTGGAATAGGTGGAACAAATTAATTCAAAGACCGCATGAAAATGGAGACGCTAGAGCCTTGAAGTTGATCAAGGCTATTTTGAGGCCGCTAATGTTGAGAAGGACCAAGGATACAAAGGATAAGGAGGGAAGGTGAACACTTGGTCTTTCAACCTTTCTTCTTATTGTTATTATTATTTTTTACCGCAGCAAAACCCTTTTTCATCATTCTGTTGTTTGATGCATTTGATTTAGGCCCATACTTGTTCTTCCTCCAACTGACATTCAAATAATCAAGTGTGAACAATCGGAAGCTGAACGTGATTTTTATGATGCCCTTTTTAGAAGATCAAAAGTAAGTGTTAGTTATTGTCACCTTCCATTAGGATGAATTATATTGAATATATGATGGAAACAGAGTTCAACTGAGTGTTTTTTTAAATCTGAACAGGTCCAGTTTGATGAGTTTGTTGCTCAGGGCAAGGTTCTGCACAACTATGCATCTGTCCTTGAGCTGCTACTACGACTGAGGCAGTGTTGCAACCACCCATTTCTTGTTATGAGGTGGGACTAGAATTGAAGATATTTTCCTTTATTTGTTAAAAAGAAAGCGAATTTTCTGTTTTTGTTTCTTTGTTTATAAATGGTGAACGTGCAGTCGAGCTGATATCCAACGATACGAGGAATTGAACAAGTATGCAAGAAGGTTTGTGGAAACAAATTCTAATTTTTCCACTCCAAGGCAGTCAGCTGCCACCGAAGCATGCATTGAAGAGGTTGTTGAGGCCATCCGCCATGCTAGTTCTGCCACCATAAGGCAATCAGCACCTACTCCAGCATACATTGAAGAGGTTGTTGAGGGCATCCGGAGGGGTGAAAATACCGAGTGTCCCATATGCATGGAGTCTGCAGATGACCCCGTGCTCACACCATGTGTACATAGGATGTGCAGGGAATGTCTCATCTCTTGCTGGCAAACACCAATATCAGGGATATGCCCAATCTGTCGAACTTCTCTGAAAGCAAATGACCTGATAGCATGCCCAACAGAGGGTAAGTTCCAGGTTGATGTTGAGAATGACTGGAAGGAGTCTTCAAAGGTTTCCAAGCTTCTGGAATGCTTGGAACATATCCATAGATCAGGCTTTGGTGAAAAGAGCATTGTTTTTAGCCAGTGGACTTCATTTTTGGATCTTTTAGAGATCCCATTGAAAAGGAGAGGAATTGGGTTCTTAAGGTTTGATGGAAAACTTGCACAGAAGCAGAGAGAGAGGACTTTGAAGGAGTTCAATGAAACCAGGGAAAAAATGGTAAGCAGTTTCAAGTGCCTGTGGTTGTTAATTACCTTCCGGAATTTGATGTCTTTGCAGCTCTCGATGGTTTAATAGTTTTCTTAACCAATTATCGTCATACCTAACTCCTATATCTCAGGTATTATTGATGTCTTTAAAAGCTGGTGGCGTAGGCCTGAATCTTACTGCAGCCTCAAATGTTTTCTTGATGGTACATTTTCATATCTGAATTTCTTTTCATAAAGGAAAGAGTTTCCCACCTTTATCTTAAAGATCTGTTATTTTAAAATATGTAGGATCCATGGTGGAATCCTGCAGTCGAGGAGCAAGCAATAATGAGAATCCATCGGATAGGACAGAAGCGAACAGTTTTTGTTAGAAGATTCATTGTTGAGGTTAGATTATACTCTGGATTTTCTTTGGGTTCTCGTCAAATTTCTAGTTGGAATATGTGAAGATTTGGATCAGAAATGTGATTTAGTTTAATTTATATTTTGCCGGATTGATGAAGATACACTCATCTATAGTTTAGTTTAGGAACCAAAGTAATCCAGGGCAAGCATTATTGAGAACAAAATAAAACCATGGGGAAAAGTGGGTGAGCTGAACCTAGTTGAGGAGGATTAGGCTCAAGCCTTGGAACAGCCAAAAAAAAATCTCAGTGACTCTAAAGCTCCTGATAGAGGCATTTTCGAGTTGTTTCTCGAGGCAGCTGAGATACAATTACGAACTTGTGATGTTGTGTGACTGAGTGGTTCATTAACAAGTACCTTACGAACTTAGGCAACCATTTAATTGAAGTAGCCAGGAGTTCGATTGGCAAAAAGGTCCATTAACGAGTATTATCAAGTGTCATCTTGCCTCTGCTCATAAATTCTTGTCTTTTCCACTTTCTTAGCTGCTAATCAAATGTTTTGCCATCGACCACTGTGACAGAGCACAGTTGAGGAACGCCTGCAGCAAGTTCAGGCAAAGAAGCAGAGAATGATTGCCGGTGCCCTCACCGACGAGGAAGTCAGGTCCGCTAGGATTGAGGAACTCAAAATGCTCTTTAGATAAATTACAGCTTCTTCGTTGTCATCATTAATTTAAAGCCATTCTGCATCAGAATATGTTGAAAACATATGCACTTAGGGTGTCTTCATGTATAGTCCTGTGAGGGCCCATTTTTGTAAATTATGGCATTTATGATTTATCCATCATTTCATAGCCTCTCTCTACACAGGAACACATGCATAATTGTGTTCTTCAATTTCAGAACGTTTTGCCAGCCTACCAATATATATACAAGCTCATGCAGTATTGTACTGGTGGCTCCAAGAATTTTCTTTCGTGATGTTTTTGCGCTGCAAGGGCATGGGAAATAAAACGAAGATTTTGAAAATTAATTTATCCTCTCATAACACATGAATTTCTTCTATATTTTAGGCACAGAAAAGACAACGGAAAAAAAATTAGAAATAAAAAAGGCCTTTCCTTCTCTCCCTTCCCTTGAGTTCTATAACCAATGAAAATCGATTTAATTGTTTTCAACAAAACAACTTTCAAATTTTACAAATAATGCTAACATAACTCTTGAATAAATTATTGGAATGAAGACCTGAACTCAATTATTTTAAGGAATCATAATATATAAAGTAAAACATGATAGAGATAATCCATCTTTGATAAGTCTCAGATAGTTCTACAAAGAACATGATATGCAGCAAAGTCAATGCATTTCAAAATTAAAAAAAAAATAAACCCTTAAAAAAAAGTATTTAAAGAGTCAAAATAAACTTAACTCTAATGGACTAATAGCTAGCATTAAACTCAATTTAAATATAACCTAAAATATGTGAAATAAAGCCCAAAACATAAAATTTAAACAAAAACCCAAGTCTTATATTTAAAATACTAATGCAACATGCAATGAACTAGAAAATACAAAGGCTGAATCTCTCACTCGCTCAAAAAGCCTTGTTGCCAACCCTTGTATCATTGAGACTTTAGGAATTATTATAATAGTTGATGTTGATTTTAAGTTTCTAAATAAACAAAGAAACTTTGACAATTAATTCCTCTATTTTCTACCACCTATTTGTCCATAGAAAATAAAGATTCCTTGTATGGTATGAAAACTCCAAGCTTCCAAAACATCATTGTAGCATTAAGAAAAGTTTCCACCTCTCTATTCTCTCTATTTAGAAGCTTAAATTGCTAAAATATTCAAGCTCATATATCAACCCCTTCTTTTACATGAATTAAATTAATTAAGTTGATCATCATCACAAGTAGATGATTTGAAGCTTGTCTTGAGCTAAATATTATAAACTAGCCCATTAAGTGCCTCTTTGAGCTTATTGACCTTTAACCTTATAATTGGTCCAATTGACATCTCTAGTGGATCCCTTGATGTTGTAAGCTGATTTGCATCATTCATCATCTCCTTAAAAGGATTTAATCTTTAATCATCACTTACATCAAGCAGAGAAAGATAAAAAATATTTAAAGTATCATTAATACCATACACAATTAAAAGATTCATTTTACAGGTATTATCATTGATCCTCTTTAGAACTAGGAGTAGACCATCTCCTCTTGGCTTCAACTTAGATCTCATATGGGATGGAAACCTCTCTTTACACATATACACACAAACTCAATCATCTAGTTAAAAAATAACATGTCAACACCTTTTATTAGCTTTGGTTACAATTTGGTTATTATTCTTTTTTATATGTTGTCAAATACTCTATTGGAGTGTCTTTATCACTTGTGTTTCTCTACTTCTATCAAAACTTATCCATTCATCAACAGGTAAATGAATTAAATTTAATTTAAAATCATAAACAATTTCAAATGGGAAATAATTAGTAGTGGAACAAACACTTTGATTTTAAACAAATTTAATGACTGACAAACAATCTTTCTAATTTTAAGACTTTTTTGAATGATAATACGCAAAA
>Ga0325400_1002304_pt1 | contig 16633 bp, 19 predicted proteins | sample PopdelMetagenome_2_FD_205662 | JGI IMG/M metagenome (GOLD analysis project Ga0325400, IMG submission 205662) | Populus deltoides microbial communities from Bellville, Georgia, United States - Xylem-PdKOR-R1 | ecosystem: Host-associated > Plants > Phyllosphere > Stem > Wood/Secondary xylem... | reverse complement strand
CACGACGCTCTTCCGATCTCGCGGATCGTGTCGCGCTTGTCGTGCGCCTTCTTGCCCTTGGCGAGCGCAAGTTCGACCTTCGCTCGCCCGCGGGAGTTGAAGTAGACGGTCAGCGGGATCAGCGTCATCCCGTCCCGCGACACCGCGCCGTGCAGGCGGTTGATCTCGCGTTCATGAAGCAGCAGCTTGCGCGGGCGCTTGGGCTCGTGATTATGCCGGTTGCCATGGCTGAACTCGGGGATGTTCGCGTTGACCAGCCAGGCCTGCTCGTCGCGCACCTCGGCATAGGCTTCCGCGATCGACCCTTCTCCGAAGCGGAGCGACTTTACCTCGGTACCGGTCAACGCGATGCCGGCCTCGTAGGTGGTCTCGATGAAATACTCGAAGCGAGCCCGCCGGTTTTCGGCGACCACCTTCGTTTTCTCGAACTGGGCAGGTTTGGGGCGAGACATCGTTGCCGCGCGATGTAGGACAGCGATCAGGCGATTGGAAGTAACGAGTGAGATACTTCCACTACTAGCCCCCCCCCGAGACCTTAGAGTTCGCCCGCTTCAAAGCGTCGTTGGAATTGCTCAAGACGCAAGAAAGCCGGCGATCACCTAAGGACCACCGGCTTCCTCGTAGAAGCGGATTACGCTCAGTTGCTGTCGGAGTTGTCGTCCCGCACGATCGCGATGACGACGATCGCCGCCACGCCACCGGCGATGAGCAGGCCGAGAAGGCCGCCACCGAGCGCAGCGCGCTTGCCCGGCGTGGCGCTCGCACGAGCGGAGGCCGGGACGGCGTTACGCAGCGAAAGCTTCTGGGCCGCCGGCGAGGCAGTGGCCGCGGTCGCGGCTACCGGCTGGGCAACAGCAGCGACGAGTGCCGCAGATGCAAAGAGGTTCTTCAGACGCATAATCATGGCTCCTTCCTGATTTGACCGGATTTCCGCCGCTAACGTCCAAACAACAGTTCGCGTCGGCGTCTTCTACTAAGAATTGGCCAACATGCAGCGTTGCAGCAGTGCCTCACGACTTCAACAACCTGCCGCAAGTAAATGCAAATTTATCTCAGTTGCTGTCCGAATCGTCGCCACCCGAAGCGGCGATCGCCACCACACCGGCAACACCGGCAACGATCAGGATGATGAGACCCGCGGAAACTGCCTTGCTCTTGCCCGGCTTCGCGCTGACGCGAGCATCGGCCGGAACCGCACCCCGAAGCGACAGCTTCTGGGCGGTCGACGACACGGTCGCAGCCGTCGCCACGACAGGCTGGGTGATAGCAAGGCTGAGAGCCACGGCGGCAATTGCATTCTTCATGCGCATACATTGTCTCCTGACGCTCATTTCGTCGATCGACATGTGGACGAATGAAGAAAATATCGCAACTGCGAAAAAAGGTCAGCTCTGGATTAACCCGGCATGTTGCAAAGCTGCATCAACAGCGTCGCGGCTCTCGGGAGAGGGCGCCGTCATCGGCAGGCGCAGGTCCGCTGCCATTTTCGGGCGGATCCGGCTTAGGGCGTATTTGGCGGGTCCGGGAGAGGCATCGCTGAACAAGGCGGCGTGGAGCGGGTAGAGCCGGTCGTTGATCGTGAGGGCCGTAGCATAGTCGCCGGCGAGCGTGGCCGCCTGGAGTTCGGCGCACAGCCGCGGCGCGACGTTGGCGGTGACCGAGATGCAGCCCCGCCCGCCCATCGCATTGAACGCGATCGCCATGTCGTCGTTACCGGAAAGCTGGATGAAGTCTGCGCCGGCACCGGCGCGGTGCATGGACACGCGCGGCAGGTCGCCCGTCGCGTCCTTGATGGCGACGACGCTGGGGAACGCCGTGGCGAGCCGCACAACGGTTTCGGCAGCGATGTCCGTCACCGTGCGCCCCGGGACGTTGTAGAGCACGATCGGGAGGTCGCAGGCCGCGACGATCGCCCCGAAATGCGCGAAGATGCCCGCCTGGTTCGGCCGGTTGTAATAGGGCGGAACCATCAGCACCGCGTCGGCACCTGCCGCCCGAGCCGCCTGGATGTTCTGCACCGCCACGCGCGTATCGTTCGATCCCGCCCCGGCGATCACCGGCACGCGCCCCGCGACCTGATCGACGCAGGTCCGCACGACGCGGAAATGCTCCTCGAAACTGAGGGTCGCCGATTCGCCTGTCGTGCCGCACGGCACCAGAGCCGACGATCCTTCGGTCAGCTGCCATTCAACGAAGTCGCGATACGCCCCTTCGTCGAAGCCGCCGTCACGGAACGGAGTGACAAGCGCTGGGATGGATCCGGAGAACATATTGCGACGAACAGCCTTTGCAGTGCGATTTCCCGCGGTGGCGGATAGGGCGGGACCGCGTAGTATGTCCAGCATGCTGGGGTGGGTAGTGAAGGGCGGCCTGACGGCCGCAGGCGTCTCCGGCGTTGCGCTGGCGGCATCCGTCGGCGGCGCGCCGGTGTCTTGGGTGACGATGCAGGCGGGTGCGGCATTGCCGCAGCTCCCTACCACCCCATCTCCGGTGCAGGGGAGCCCTTACGTACAATCCGTAGCGGTCGATCCGTTCAACGCGACCATCGACCAGTGGCGACGTCTGCAGCAGTCGGACAATCTGCCGTTCGCCGACTATGCATCGTTCATGCTGGCGCACCCGGGCTGGCCGGGGGAGACGAGCCGGCGGGCCGCGGCCGAGACTGTGCTCGACACCGACACCTCCCCTGCTCTGGTCACCCGCTTCTTCGACAGGTTTCCCCCGGTCACCGCGGCCGGTCGCGTGCGCTTCGCCGAGGCGCTCGCGCAATCGGGTCAGGCGGCGCAGGCCGCCGACCAGGCGCGCCGCGCGTGGCGGATGGGCGTGCTGCGGCCGGTGGACGAGGGGCGCCTGCTGACTGCCTTTCCGGCCGCGTTGGCGCTCGACGACCACGACGCGCGGATGGACATGCTGCTGTGGCAGGGTGCGACGACCGCGGCGGCGCGCCAGATCGGCTACACCAGCGCCGCGCGCCGTCCGATCTTCGATGCTCGACTGGCGTACCGTACGAAGGCCGTGGATGCGGCGGCACGCGGCGCGACCGTCGAAGCATTCGCGCTGAACGATGCGGGCTACCTGGCCGATCGCGCAACCTGGCTGCGGGACAGCGGTGCCGGCGCAACCGCTCGCACCCAGCTCGGCCGCCCGCACGCCATCGCCGTACCGCCGGGATCGGCGGAGAAGTGGTTCGAGGTGCTGCTGACCGCCGCGCGCGGCGCGGCGGCGGACGGGCAGTACTCCCTCGCCTTCGACATCGCACGGCAGGTGGACGATGCGTACCTGTCGGGCACGGACGTGGCACTGCGCCCGCTCGGTGAGCGCGACGATTATACCAGCCTGACGTGGCTGGCGGGCACCGTCGCGATGAAGAACCTGGCGCGCCCGCGCGACGCGGTCGGCATGTTCGAGCGCTATTCCCGCGGATCGCGGACCCCGACCACCCAGTCCAAGGGACTTTACTGGGCCGGCCGCGCGGCGGAGGCGGCGGGCGATGCCGCGACGGCCAGCGGATTCTACACCCGCGCCGCCGGGTTCGGCGACCTCTACTACGGACAGCTTGCCGCGGAGCGCCTGCGCCAGCCGCTGCGCCGTCCGGCCGCCGTCGGCAATGCGGCCAGCGTCGACGCCGCCACCCGCGCCGCCTTTGCCAACCGCGACGTCGTGCGCGCCGCCCGGCTGCTCGGCACGCAGGGCAACTGGCGCGAACAGGGCCTGTTTGTTCGGCAGATCGCGCTCGACGCCACCACCGACAGCGATCATGCGCTGGCGAACGAGCTGGCCGCGCAGATCAACCGCCCAGATCTGGGTGTGCTGGTCGGCAAGAGCGCGCTCCAGAACGGCCTCAGCGACTTCACGGCCGCGGGCTATCCCAGCGTCCGCGTGCCCGCGGTCAGCAACGACAGTTGGACGATGGTCCATGCCATCGCGCGGCAGGAGAGCCAGTTCGACCGGGCAGCGGTCAGCCACGCCGGTGCGCGCGGGCTGATGCAGCTGATGCCCGGCACCGCGCGGGAGGTCGCGGGCAAGCTCGGCTTGGGCTACGACGCAGGGGCGCTGACGACCAACACGGATTACAACATCCAGCTGGGTTCGCACTATTTCGAGAAGATGTACGCGCTTTACGGCAGCTATCCGCTCGCCGTTGCCGCCTACAACGCCGGGCCCGGCAACGTGAACAGATGGCTGCGCGCGAACGGCGACCCGCGCACCGGCAGCATTGAGGTGGTCGACTGGGTCGAGGCCATCCCGATCTACGAGACGAAGAACTACGTTCAGCGCGTGCTAGAGAATGCCGTGGTCTACGACCTGCTCCACCCCGACCACGCACGATCGCGCGGGCCAGCCAATCTCAGCTGGTATCTCGGCAAGCGCACGCCCGGCTGATAGGCGCGCGCGGATGGACCGGCCGAACTACATCACCCCGGCCGGCTTCGCCGCGCTCCGGACCGAGTACGACGCTCTGTTCGCGGGAGAGCGGCCACGGCTGGTCGAGACGATCGCGTGGGCGGCCGGCAATGGCGACCGGTCGGAGAACGGCGACTATATCTACGGCCGCAAGCGGCTGCGCGAGATCGACCGGCGGCTGGGCTTCCTCTCCAGGCGGATGAAGGCGGCGAAGGTCGTCGATCCGGCACAGCAGGCGGACCGGTCACGGATCTGGTTCGGCGCCACAGCGACGATCGTCGACGAGGATGACGTCGAGCGCGTCCTGACCCTGGTCGGCGATGACGAGGCCGACGCCGGCGACGGGCGGGTCGGCTGGAACGCGCCGATCGCCCGCGCTCTTCGCGGCGCCGCCGTCGGCGACGTGCGCCGCGTCGCGCTGCCGGCCGGAGAGCGTGAATATGAGGTGATCGGAATCGCCTATCCGACAGGATGACGGAACGCCCGCGCCGTTCCGGCGATTGATGAGGTCGAGGAGATCATCATGAGCGACAATCGCACCGACACCGCCCGCGCACACGACGACCGCGACCTGATCGAGGGAATGGAGAGCGAACCCGGCGCCGTATCAGGCACAGCCGGAGGCGCACTCGCCCGCGACATCGGCTCCGCTGACGACATGAACGTGATCGACGATCCCGACGGTACCACGCGCGCGACGAAGCAGGATGACATCGACTCCGGTGTCGCGACACCGTCAGATCGCACGTCCGGCGAAAACGCGCCGGGCTGAACGTCGGCGCCGAACACCCCTGCCTATCGTGCTTAAATCCGGCGGTCGGCGACGACGTTTGCGACGAGCGGCGGATCAGGGATGTTCGGCGAACGTTCTGTTATCGGGCCGGCATTAAAGTGCCGAGAGCCGACACCGACCACATGCTTGCGCAAGGGCATGCGGTTGATTGGAGCAGAACGTGACCGTTTCGTGTGAAGACCTGGAATACTATCATCGCCGTGCCGCAGAGCAACTCGAGCTGGCCGAACGCACCTCGGAACCCGCAGCCGTCGCTGCCCATGTTGCCATCGCAGAACGCTATCTCGAAATTTGCGAGCCCATTCGCATTGCGGCTGCGCGAAACGCGCGGGAGCCGCGGTTGAAGCCAACCTTCGGCTGACCGCTGCCGCCCCGGGGAGGCCGTTTCTGCGCCGAGACACGCCGCTCGTGCGGCGGAATGCTAGGACGAGGTTCGTTCTTCGTGCAAAGCGCTTTAGACGTGGTGATCGGCGGTCCAAGCAGGCTGATCGGGTGGGAGTGGCGTATGAGCTATATGCAGCGCGTGCTGGTCAGCGGCCGCGTTCAGCAGGTCGGCTATCGTGACCATATGGTGCGACAGGCGCAGCGTCTGGGCATCCGTGGATGGGTGCGCAACCTGTCCGATGGGCGCGTCGAAATGCTGGCTGACGGAGAGCAGGACGCGGTCGACGCATTCCTGGCGGCGTGTCGCGAGGGGCCGCAGCTGGCCAGGGTCGACGACGTCGTCGCTACGCCTGCCAGCGATCGCCCGGTAAAAGGCTTCACAAAGCGGTTTACCGCCTAGTCGCAGGCGCCGGCCGCACGGGATCGGGGACCGCCCGCATCCGCGGCGCTGGCCGGAGTGCGGCCGATCGGCGGACAGACACGTCGGCGCGGTGCTTCATCATGCGCTCGACAAACGTGCATCGTGCCACACGTCCTGATGGGATCGCCGCCACGGCCACGCCCCGCTGGGCGCCGACCGCGGCGGTACGAAATCCCGCGTCAGGCGCCGGTGACGCCCGCCATCGTTACCGGGTCAGCTTCTTGTAGGCGAGCGCGGTCGGGCGGTCGGCCGCATCGCCCAGACGACGGCGCTTGTCCTCCTCGTACGCCTCGAAATTGCCTTCGAACCACTCGACGTGGCTATTGCCCTCGAACGCCAGGATGTGCGTAGCGAGTCGGTCGAGGAAGAAGCGGTCGTGGCTGATGACCACCGCGCAGCCGGCGAAATTCTCGATCGCCTCCTCCAGCGCGCCAAGCGTTTCGACGTCAAGGTCGTTGGTCGGCTCATCGAGCAGCAGCACGTTGCCGCCGCGCTTCAGCATCTTGGCGATGTTGACGCGGTTGCGCTCACCGCCCGACAGCTTGCCGACGTTCTTCTGCTGGTCCTGACCCTTGAAGTTGAATGCGCCGACATAGGCGCGGGTCGACTGGTCGTGGCCGTTCACCTTCATATAGTCGTGGCCGTCGGAGATTTCCTGCCAGACGTTGTTCTTGTCATCCAAATGGTCGCGGCTCTGGTCGACGTAACCGAGGCGAACGGTCGATCCCTGGTCGACCTTGCCGGTGTCGGGCTCCTCCTGCCCGGTAATGAGCTTGAACAGCGTCGACTTGCCCGCGCCGTTGGGCCCGATCACACCGACGATGCCGCCGGCCGGAAGCGTGAACGACAGGTTCTCGAACAGCAGCTTGTCGCCGTACGCCTTGCTGACGTCGGTCACCTCGATCACCTTGCCGCCCAGACGCTCCGGCACCTGGATGACGATCTGCGCCTTGCCGGGCACGCGGTTCTGCTGCGCCTCGACCAGCTGGTCGAACTTGGCGATACGCGCCTTGGACTTGGTCTGGCGGCCCTTGGGTCCCTGACGAATCCACTCCAGCTCGTTGCGGATCGCGGCCTGGCGCCCGGACTCCTCGCGGTCCTCCTGCTCCAGTCGCTTGGCCTTCTTTTCCAGGTAGGTCGAGTAATTGCCCTCGTAAGGGAAGTACTTGCCGCGATCGATTTCCAGGATCCAGCCGACCACATTGTCCAGGAAGTAGCGATCGTGGGTGATCATCAGGACCGCGCCGGCATATTCCTTCAGGTGATGCTCCAGCCAGCTGACGCTCTCGGCATCCAGATGGTTGGTCGGCTCGTCGAGCAGCAGGATCGACGGCTTCTGGATCAGCAGGCGCGTCAGCGCCACGCGGCGGCGCTCACCGCCCGACAGGTTCTCGACTGACCAGTCCGACGGCGGGCAGCGCAGCGCCTCCATTGCGACCTCCAGCTGGTTGTCGAGCGTCCACCCGTCGACCGCGTCGATCTTGCCCTGGAGCTCGCCCATCTCCTCCATCAGCGCATCGAAGTCGGTGTCGTCCTGCGGGTCGCCCATCTCGGCCGAGATCGCGTTGAAGCGATCGACCATGTCCGCCACCTCGCGCGCGCCGTCCTTGACGTTCTCCAGCACCGTCTTGCTCGGGTCGAGCTGCGGCTCCTGCTCCAGATAGCCGACCGTGATGTTCTCGCCCGGCCACGCCTCGCCGGTGAAGTCCTTGTCCACGCCGGCCATGATCTTCATCAGCGTCGACTTGCCTGCACCGTTCGGGCCGACGATGCCGATCTTGGCGCCCTGGTAGAATTGCAGGTTGATGTTGCTGAGCACCGGCTTCTGGGCGCCAGGGAAGGTCTTGGTCATGTCCTTCATGACGAATGCGTACTGGGCGGCCACTGAGCGGTCTCCGGTCGAGGGGTCTGAAATGGTGGAAATACGGTGGCGATGTAATGGCTGGACGGGCGATTGGCAACGCGCGTACCAACCGGTTCCATGACCAAGCGCCTCCTGCTCGCGGCCGTCGCCGCCCTCGCCCTGCCCGCTCCCGCCCTCGCCCAGGTAATGGACGCCGCACAGCTCCGCGATGCCGCGCTGAAGGACGATCTCGCCTACGAGATTACGGAGGGGCTGACGACCGAGGTCGGTCCGCGCCTTGCCGGGACGGAGGCGGAGGCGCGGGCGCGGGCGTGGGCGGTCAAGAAGCTGAACGCGCTCGGCTTTAAGAACGTGCGGGTCGAGCCGTTCCGGATGCCGGTGTGGGTCCGCGGGGAGGAGACGGCGGAGATCGTCGCGCCCTTCCCGCAGAAGCTGTACCTGACCGCACTCGGCAACTCGGGCGCGACCGCCGCCGCCGGGATGACCGCGGAGGTCGTGTACTTTCCGACGCTCGCCGCCCTGCAGGCCGCACCCGACGGCAGCCTGCGCGGCAAGATCGCCTTCGTCAGCCATGCCATGATGCCGACGCAGGACGGGTCTTCCTACGGTTATTTCGGCGCGGCACGACGGTCCGGCCCGGCGATCGCGTCGCGCAAGGGGGCGGCCGCGATGCTGATCCGCTCGATTGGCACCGACTACCACCGCAACCCGCACGCCGGGGGCACCAACTTCCCCGATGGCGTGAAGCCGATTCCGGCCGCCGCACTGTCAATCCCCGACGCCGAACAGCTCGAGCGCGTGCTGAAGCGCGGGTCGCCGGTGCGCATCAAGCTGACGCTCACCCCGCGCCAGACCGGCATGAAGGAGTCCGGCAACGTCATCGCCGAGGTGCCCGGCAGCGATCCGGCGGCCGGGATCGTCCTGATCGGCGGACACCTGGACAGCTGGGATCTCGGCACCGGGGCGATCGACGACGCGACCGGCGTGGCAATCACCACCGCCGCCGCCAAGCGGATCATGGACGCGGGAACGCCGCGTCGAACGATCCGCGTCGTGTGGTTCGGCGCGGAAGAGGTCGGCGTCTTCGGCGGTCGCGCCTATGGTGAAGCGCACGCCACCGACAACCACGTCGCCGCCGCGGAGAGCGACTTCGGCGCCGACCGCATCTGGCGGTTCGAAATCAACCTGCCGGAGGGGGCCAAGGCAGTCGGTGACCGGCTGGCGGCCGCACTCGCCCCGCTCGGCATCTCGCGCGGAACGTCGAAGGCCGGCGACGGCGCAGACGTCGGCCCGATCATGGCGCGCGGCGTGGCGGCGATTGACCTGAACCAGTCGGGTCTCGACTATTTCAACCTGCACCACACGCCCGACGACACGCTCGACAAGGTCGATCCGGCCAAGCTTCGCCAGAACGTCGCGGCCTGGACGACGATGCTCGCCATCGTGGCCGACGCGCCCGAGGCGATCGGCCGGGTGACCCCCGCACGCTGATCGCCTCGCGCAACGGTCGCGGCGTTGAACGGGTGTCGCCATACCGCATTGCGGCAGAACGATGCAATTTCGCGTTGACGATCGTTACGGTGCCGCTAATGCGGCGGCTTCGCGGCGGCAATCGGGCCGGTTCGCGAACCGAATTTGCTTGGGAGCAATTGATGAAGAAGGTCCTCATTGTCGCTGCCGCCGCCGGCCTGATGTCGCTCGCAGCGTGCAACTCGCAGCAGGCCGAGCAGAACGAGTCGAACGCCGAGATGATGGCCGACAACATCGAGGCTCAGGCCGACAATCTCGAGGCGATGGCCGACAACGCCACCACCGAAGCCGGTGAGGCCGCTCTGGAGAACGCTGCCGACAACGCGCACGCCGCGGCCGACAACGTCGAAGAGAACGCCGACAACGAGACCGACCTGCCGAACTGAGGCAGCCGGTCTCGGTGACCGACCACGGTCGCCGGTTCGAAGAAGGGCGCTTCCCGGATGCGGGAGGCGCCCTTTCTTATTGGGTGCCCGACAAGCCGGCCTGTCTTGCGAGACGGATCGCCGACGTGGACCCATACCGGTTCGGCCGCGACTCCCCGTCCTGCCGGCCACGTCTGCGCACCCGACGAGGTAAGGGGCCGCAGCGCCCGCCGACCTCGGTCAGTACCCGTCGTCGTCGCTGCTGCCGTAACCCGCGCCGGCATAGTCGCTGAAGCGGGTGATGTTCGCCTCGAACTTCATCGTGACCTTGCCGGTTGCGCCGTGGCGCTGCTTGGCCACGATCAACTCGGCCAGACCGTGGACGCGATCCATCTGCCCGGCCCAGGCTGCGTGGTCGTCGAACACCCGGGCGTCGTCGCCGTCGCTGGGGATCTTGGGTTCGCGCGCGGCCAGATAGTAATCCTCGCGGTACACGAACCACACCATGTCGGCGTCCTGCTCGATCGATCCCGACTCGCGCAGGTCCGACAGCATCGGGCGCTTGTCCTCGCGCTGTTCGACCGCGCGGCTCAGCTGCGACAGGGCGATCACGGGCACGTTCAGGTCCTTGGCCAGCGTCTTCAACCCGCGGCTGATCTCGGAGATTTCCTGCACGCGCCCGTCACCTGACGCCTTGGCCGAACCCGACAGCAGCTGGAGGTAATCGACGACGACCAGTCCAATCTGGTTCTGCTGCCGCCGCTGGAGCCGCCGAACGCGCGTGTGCAGCCCGCTGATCGACAGGCCGGCCGTATCATCGATGAACAGCGGCAGGTTCTCGAGATCCGCGGCAGCGGCGGCGAGTTGCCCGAATTCCTGCTTGCTGATCTTGCCCATTCGCAGCGCCTCGGAACTGATCCGCGACTGTTCGGCGAGCACACGAGTCGCCAGCTGGTCGGCCGACATCTCCAGGCTGAAGAACGCTACCTTCGCCCCGACCGACTTCTGCGGCGCGATGCCCAGGCGCATGTCGTCCATCCACCGCTTGGCGGCGTTGAACGCGATGTTGGTGGCGAGCGACGTTTTCCCCATGCCCGGGCGACCGGCCAGGATGATGAGGTCGCTGTGATGCAGGCCGCCGACCTTGCCGTTGATGGAGTCGAGGCCCGTGGTGACGCCCGACAGGCCACCGCCCGCGTTCAGCGCCTTTTCGGCCAGGCGCACCGCCTCTGTTGTGGCCTGGGCGAAGGTTTTGACCGTGTTGGCGCTGCCGCCGTCCGCGGCGACGTTGAACAACTGCTCCTCGGCCGCCTCGATCTGGGCGCGCGGGTTGACCTCCTCCCGCGTGTCCATCGCGCGATCCACCATCGTCCGACCGACCGTCACCAGCGCGCGCAGCATCGCGAGGTCGTAGATCTGCTGGGCGAACTGCTTCGCACCGATCAGCCCCGCCCCGCTTCCGGTCAGCTGGGCGAGATAGCCCGGCCCGCCCAGCGCCTTCATTCCCTCGTCGCCCTCGAACATCGGGCGCAGCGTGACCGGTGTCGCCAGCATGTCGTTCTGGCGCAGCGAGCGGATGGCGGCGAAGATGCGGCCGTGCAGCGGCTCGAAGAAATGCTCCGAGTCGATCCGGTCGAGCATGTCGTCGGCCAGGCGATTGTCGATCATCATCGCGCCGAGCAGCGCTGCCTCCGCCTCGATGTTCTGCGGAAGCTGCTGGGGCTGGGTGGGCTCGACTGCGCGAATCTGGGTGGCCATGCCCCCCTGTCCCATCCCCGCGCTTCACCGTCAAAGCCAATGCGGTACGCCGAGCCTGTGGATCACGTCCCTCGTTTTGCGTAAGCACGGGCGGAACATGGCCGACCCCCGCATCATCAACGTCGAGCTGGACGAGCGCACGATCCTGTGGCGCTCGGCCGACGTCGAGCAGGAACGCCGGATCGCCATCTTCGACCTGCTGGAGGGTAACCGCTTCGAACCGGCCCGCCGCCACGCCGACGACTACGCCGGCCCCTACCGGATCAAGCTCAGTGTGGAGGACGGACGCCTCGGCTTGGCCATCCACCGGGAGGACGGCGAACATCTGGAGACGCTGATCCTGGCGCTCGGCCGATTCCGGCGCCCGATCCGCGACTATTTCGCGATCTGCGACAGCTATTTTCAGGCGATCCGCGCATCGACGGCCCAACAGATCGAAACGGTCGACATGGCACGCCGAGGGATCCACAACGACGCCGCCGAGATGCTGATCGAGCGGCTGGACGGCAAGGTTGCGGTCGATTTCGACACCGCCCGCCGGTTATTCACCCTCATCTGCGTGCTTCACATCAAGGGATAGCGATGAATATCGACAGTGCGGGCCTGATCGAGCAGGCCCGCGACGCGGCCCGAAATGCGCACGCGCCATACTCCCGTTTCGCCGTCGGAGCCGCCGTTCTGCTGACCGACGGGTCGGTCGTGACCGGCGCCAATTTCGAGAATGCCAGCTACGGCCTGTCGCTCTGCGCCGAGACAGTGGCCCTCGCGACGATCAGCGCCGCGGGCCGCCTGCGTGAGGTTGCCGCCGTGGCGGTGATCGGCGGGCTGATGGATGTTGACGGTCGGCCGACCGGCACAGCACCCGTATCGCCGTGCGGACGTTGCCGACAGGTCATCAACGAGGCCGCGCAGATGAGCGGCTCCGACCTGCCGGTCCTGTGCGGCGCGGCGCAAGGTGACGCAGTCGATCGCTACCGATTATCCGAGTTGCTGCCGAACGCCTTCGGCCCGGCGGACTTGGGGATCGTGTGATCTTGCGCCGAAACCGTGGTTCGCGCCCGACAGGATGGATGAAGGGACCGCGCCGGCGTCCCGGATTGCAGGGACAGGTATATCACGGCCAGAGACACGGACCTGAACTGCTCGTGATATTCGACGTTTAGTCCGCGACACGATCGTGACCGACTTGACCAGTGTCGGATGAGCCAGTCACCTTCATGACCGCTGATCCGATGGCCTCCGGGCTGGCGGCCGACCAGTGTCGATCGGTTTCGCCAGTCCGCGGCACATGTTCGGCACCTTCCTCTACGCCGCTTCATCTCGATCGGGCGTCATACCTCCGGCCAGGGCGGATCAGCCAAGTCGTCTCCTACTCAGCGTCACTCCGCATGCCGGGTTGGCGGTCCAATGCACAGACTCGTGACAGGCCGCACCCATCTCAACGGAGCGCTCTTGCTCGCGCCTCTCTTTACAGCGATGGCCGGACGCAGATTGGGGGCAGGTGATGGCGATTCTCTCCGACATCTGGATTCGCGAGCACGCGCTCGCGACGGGCATGATCGAGCCGTTCGTCGAAGCGCAGCGTCGCGAGGGGTGCATCAGCTACGGGCTGTCGTCCTACGGGTACGACGCGCGGGTCGCTGACGAATTCAAGATCTTCACCAACGTCGATTCCGCCGTTGTCGACCCGAAGGACTTCGCCGCGAACAGCTTCGTCGATCGCAAGACCGACGTCTGCGTCATCCCGCCCAACAGCTTCGCCCTGGCCCGGACGGTCGAGTATTTCCGCGTGCCACGCGACGTCCTGGTGATCTGCCTCGGCAAATCGACCTATGCACGTTGCGGCATCATCGTGAACGTCACCCCGCTCGAACCCGAATGGGAGGGGCACGTCACGCTGGAGTTCTCCAACACGACCCCGCTGCCTGCGAAGATCTACGCCAACGAAGGCGCGTGTCAGTTCCTGTTCCTCAAAGGCGACCAGCCCTGCGAAACGAGCTACGCCGACCGGTCGGGCAAGTACATGGGGCAGCGTGGGGTGACATTGCCGCGCTTGTAGACGGCAATCTCGAGTCCTGTGTTCGGCGGAACATGTAATTCATCCGACCGCGCGGTTAGAAGATGATGGCTTTGAGGAAAGCGTCACGCAGTCATGATCAGCCTCACCGCAAGGTCATTGGTCTGAAGGTCTCAGACTGCGTCATCGCACTGTATGTAAAGACGGAAGGCGCGGGCGAATATAGCGTTCGTCCTGCACAAGCGAAGAGCCAATCTCGTTAGATGATCTGAGTCTTGTCTCGCCCAAGAGCGTGAAGTGCGCCGCTATTACTGAAGCGGTGACGCTAAAGGGCGAAACAGGTCGAGCTTATCTAGCGGCCGTCTGAATCCGCCCAAGCCGCTGCAACCCAATTCGGGCGATACGGTGCGACGAGACCGATTGATCCGCAGTCCGGTCCAGCAGCACATTTTCGCTGGCCAACACACGTTGATAAAGTGCGGTCGCCTCACGCTCTCGCCCCGTCGAGGCGTAGACTGCGGCCAGGTTCACGAGCACTTCGGCATTGCGTGGGAAGACGCGCTGCTCAGCAACGAGTACCGTCTCGGCGTGAGTCAGATCGCCGTGCGTAATCGCGTCGTGCGCCACGCGAACGGCCGTCTGGGCAGCGGCCGTACCCGAGGCACTCAACAATGCCACGATCCCGATGATGAGACGTCCACTCGCCATGTCCACTCTCCACGTTACGTTTTTATGACAGGAGAGTGTCACTTTTGTTTCTCATGCGCAAGCCGCGTGAGACAAACAAAAAGGGGGCGGCCAAAGCCACCCCCTTGCAAACTGAGCCGTCGTGCTCGCGATCAGAAATCGTTGCGATACTGTTCGTTGCCGACGAAGCCCAGCTTCGACACGTTCGACCGCTTGATGGTCGCGAGTACGTTGTCGACCACCTCATATCGCGCCGCCGGATCGGGGCGGAAATGAAGCTCTGGCTGAGGCGCCATCGCCACCGTCCGCTCCAGATACTGCCGCAAGGTCACGTCGTTGATCGCCGCACCGTTCCAATAGGTCAGACCAGCCTGATCGATCGTCAGGGTGTTCTTCTCGGGATCGATATCCTGCCTCGGCGTCTTCGAGTTCTGAGGCAGATCGACCTTCACCGCGTGAGTCTGGATCGGGATGGTGATGATGAACATGATGAGGAGCACGAGCATGACGTCGATCAACGGCGTCGTGTTCATCTCCATCATCGGCTCGCCGTCGTCCTTGCCGCCGCTCATAGCCATTGCAAATACTCCTTAAGCTGTGCGCGAGGCTTACTGGCCGCCGCCACGGGGCGGAGGTTCGGAAATGAAGCCGACCTTCGCGTAACCTGCCATCTGCATCGTGTAGACGGCGCCGCCGATGCAGCGATACGGCGTGTTGACGTCGCCGCGAATGTGCACCTCTGGGATGTCGTCGGGCTGGATGTTGGCACCCAAGCGATCAACTACGCCCTTCAGCTTGGCCACGCCGCGGTCGAGCAGTTCCTGGTGGTTCACCGGAGTCATGCCCCAGGCCACGTTGCACTGACCACCCTCACCCGTCACTGCGAGCAGAACGTTCTCGGGCTTCGTCGTCGTCGGCTCGTACGTGACCTTGGGCAGTTCGAGCTTGACCGACTGAACCACGACCGGAACCGCGATCAGGAAGATGATGAGGAGCACCAGCATGACGTCGACGAGCGGCGTCGTGTTGATGTCCGACATGGGGGTGGATTCGTCACCACCACCTGAACTCATCGCCATTGCGAGCTAATCCTATCCATACATGCTGTCCCGGAGCATCGAGGCGCCGGGTATTCCGGAGCCGCGCGACCATCGCGCGGCTCCGGCACCATCATCAGCTGCCGGTGCGAACGCCGCCGGTCTGACCAGCGGTGGTCGTGCCGGTGCTGGCCGTCGTGGCGGGCTTCGCCGGAGCGTTCTTGGCCGCAGTCGCGGTGGCAGGGCGCACCGCGCCGCTCGAAGCAAGGAAGCCGAGCACGTCGTTCGAGAAGGCCGACAGATCTTCCGCGATCGACTTGTTACGGCGCTGCAGCCAGTTGTACGCGAGAACCGCGGGAACGGCCACGGCCAGACCCAGAGCGGTCATGATGAGCGCCTCACCGACAGGACCGGCGACCGCGTCGATCGACGCCTGACCGGCAGCGCCGATCTTGATGAGCGCGCGGTAGATGCCGATAACCGTACCGAACAGGCCGATGAACGGAGCCGTCGCGCCGACGGTGGCCAGGAACGCGAGGCCGGTGCCCAGCTTCGAGTTGATCGCCGCTTCCGAGCGAGCGAGCGAACCGTGAAGCCAGTCGTGCGCCTCAACCGGATCGGTCAGGCGGCTGTGCTGGTCCTGCGCGGTGATGCCGTCGTCAACGATCTGACGATACGCCGAGTTCTTGTCGAGCTTGGCGGCGCCCTCACGCAGCGAGTTCGACGTCCAGAAGCCCGTGCGGACGCGCTTCGCCTGGTTGATCACCTTCTGCTGCTCGAACAGCTTGGTGAACATGATGTAGAACGACACGATCGACATCGCGACGAGGATCAGGAACACGGTCCAGGCGATCGTGCCGCCCTGCTCAAGCGCTTCCCACAGGCCGTACGGGTTCTCAGCAGCGCCGCCGGCAGCCGGAGCAGCGGCGGCAAGAATGGTGGTGATCATGCTCGGTTAGTCCTTCTAGAAAAACGTAACGCCAGGTTTTGGGAGGGCGAGGCCAGCGGACAAGCCGGCCCCGTCATTACTGTTCCAGCTGCCAACGCACGGAGAGCGGGTAGCTCGATGCGATCGGGTTGCCGCTGTCGTCCTTCGCAGGCGAGAACCGCACCCGGCTCTTGGAGATGCGACAGGTCGCGTCGTCCAGGTCGCGGTTTCCGCTCGACGAGGTCACTCGGCAGTCGCTCACGCGACCTTCCGTCGATACCGTCAGCAGCGCAGTCACGCGGCCCTCGGCACCCTCACGACGAGCCGTCGGCGGGTAGTTATCCGCACCGAAGAACTGGCCCGGGTTACCCTTCAGACCGGCCTTCTGGCTGACCCGCGGCGGAGCCGGGGCAGGCGGAGCGGGCGGTGCCGGGGGTGCAGGCGG
>Ga0325400_1002303_pt1 | contig 16640 bp, 13 predicted proteins | sample PopdelMetagenome_2_FD_205662 | JGI IMG/M metagenome (GOLD analysis project Ga0325400, IMG submission 205662) | Populus deltoides microbial communities from Bellville, Georgia, United States - Xylem-PdKOR-R1 | ecosystem: Host-associated > Plants > Phyllosphere > Stem > Wood/Secondary xylem... | reverse complement strand
TGTAAATCAAGTTGGCTTGTTAAGGCTTCTTCTTTCCATGTGGACGATATAGTTTTGGTACATAAAATGGGTATGGAAAGGTGTTGATCACATATAGATCATTACTATATTGTTGACCCGTAGCAGGTTTTTTTTTTTTAATGTAAAAAAAACATTCAAATATTGTTAATATTTTTTCTAGAAGAAAATATAATTTACACCATGTGAAGGCCTGATTCGATATGATCCGGTCGACTTGATATAGTTTGAATAAAAAAAATTTAAGATAATATTATTTAAACAAAAATACCAAGTAGACAATATATTGGATTGACTTAAGTCGGCCTGAGTCAACTTGCCAAATCCATAACCTAGATCATGAGGCCATGATAACCCAATACAAAACAAATCAAAATAAATTATGAAACTCAATTTCTAATTAACTCAATATTGAAGGATGAAATTGAAAAAAATAAATTAAAAAAATGACCAGAGTCAACCTCTTAAACCCGTAAACCAGGTCATGAGACTAGGATAACCTCGTAGAAATTGAATCAAAATAAATTATAAAGCTGAATTCCTAATCAACGTAATGTAAAAGGATGTAATTGAAAAAAAATCAATTAAAAAAACACAAAAAAATAACTCGAGTCAACTCGGGTTAACTCATAAAACCCATGATCCAATAATGAGACTAGGATAACCACATCAAAAGCAAATTGTAACAAATCATGAAGTCCAATTTTCAATAAACCAAATGTTAAAGGGGAAAAAAACTGAAGGTAAAAAAAGAAACCATTATAATAAATAGTGTTTTGTGAATTGGTGCACAATAAACACCACCTCTTTTTGCTTTGTTAATAATAACTAGCTATTTGTTACAAGAGAAATGGAAGAGAGGAGTTTGATTCAATTTAAGAAGAAGGGAGAGTTAGCATTTTATGACCATTGAAACACTATGCACTTTTTAGGAAATAAACCGTTTAAATAAATCATTTTTTTCTTTTGTTGAATAACTTGCCACGTGTAGTGTGGTAGTGTATTATAGAAATGATTCTAGAATTTTTGAGGATATGTAACAGAATGGGAGAGAAAGATTTGCTCATAATGACTAAATGATGAATTGATGCCCTCTCTCTCTACCTTCACCATTAAAACAATCTATATTAAAGTTGCTTGTTGGTTCCATAACATCCGGAGATTGTTAATATTGGTTATATTCCCATTTCACTTGCTACAAATGGTATCGGAACCTTAGATCTTCAGACACTAGGCATATTTGGCACAAAGTCCTAAGATCTTAAGAAACCAGAAGACTCTATTAACAAGGAACAAACATAAAAATATAAGCAATTAATGAGGTTACTAGAAGTATATAGGCAACTACAATCAACTACTGTTGAATATAGTCCCATGAAAGCTTCCCAGGACCTTCATAGTGGAGGTTTTGCTTTAAAACCTTGCTGGACATGTGAAGAAGGACAACACTATTAGAAGGTACATAAGTCTAGAAGGGATTTTCCATGCGTTGATAGTGATGATATACATAAATGACTTTATAAATGCAATCAATAATTTGATACAAAGGAGATAGATGATTTCAAAAAACTTAAAATAGCCTCTTATTACTTGGATGATATGACCCTCTATTAACATCAAAACTTTATAAAGAGTTTAAGAGGTTAAAAGGTCTCTTGGGGTGAGTATGTGGAGACTTTGTTGACCTTTAAAGTCACACATTCATTGTTTTATATATTTTAATGATAATAATAAAATGAAAAATGGACTAATAATATACTTGGTTGTGAATAAGCTTTAAATAAGTTTTATATGAAAAACATATCAATAAGCATAATGGATTACGTGAAGAACTCAATCCGGAAGTCTAAGAATGGACCAAAGTGAAGACTTAGAATAAATATTCATTTTAATGCTTAAATATAAATATTTATATCTTACTTGATAACACAATTAAAATGAGCTCATACACTTTACTTTGTATGCATTAAATGATTGATAGTAATCATATAAACTCTATGTTAGATGATTCTAAGAATTCACCTAAGTTAAACTATTAAATCTAGAATTGTGCATGAATCGGTCGACAGTTTATTCATCAGTGATGAACACTTAGAAATTCTGTAGGAACTAGTCGATCGATTGACTTAACCAATCTAAACCAATCAACCATTTTAGCTGTCAATAGAACTATAATAGCTATAAACAACTAGTTTATTTAGAAACATATATATAATTTATCTAATAGCAAAATTAGAAAGAGAATCTAAACATACATGATATACAAGCTATTTTAAATGTAAAACAACATCAAAATTATCAATTATTGATCATAATGCAGTTTATGCTATTAAACTTTCATATTCTACTATAAAGAGTATTCAATTTTACTGTCACTACACTTAAATACCTTCATATCTTATAAGTATTATCTAATGAGATATAAAGATACTAGAATTTTAAATTGTCATATCCACTCTATTGAGAGAGTTTGATATGAAAACAAAATCATCATTGTAACTTTTAAGAGTTAGGTAAATATTCTTGGTATTGATGAGAGAATCTCACCAAAGAAAAAAAAATAATCTTAAAGAGGATATATCTTCAAGTGAAAAATACTGAAGAAATGGTTTTCTTCAAGTAGTATAAAAAAGTTTGGTGTGGGTTCATAGAGTGAAATTGTACTCTTAAGCTTGGACTAGTAAAGGAATATAATATTTAAATACAACTTGATACTTGAGGTGAAGATGTAAACTTGTCGAATCACGTTAAAACAAGTTAGCAAATTCTTTTGCTTAACTCTGTACTTTAAGTACTTTAATTATATTATTGATTATTGTATTTATTTGAAATAATTTGTCTTAAGTGTAAAATTTAGTGATACACCTAATTCACTCTCATCTTAGGTGTTAATTTACCTTAATTCTTGAACAATAATTGGTATGAGAGCTTAGTTCTTATACATAAAGTTTGTTTAATCTCCAAAATAAAAGATCATCCACATCTAGGCCATATATTTTTTTTATAGTAATGATTATGCATATTAAAAAGCTATAATGATAATTTATTTTCAATCTATTGATTTTGATTTGTGGTTATCAATAGAAAATAGATAATGATAAGAAATTGAAAATGGTGTTGAGATTCCTAAAACTACAAGTGAATATATGGATAATGATAAGAAATCACTTTTCATAGATGTCAAAGCCTTGAACACGTTATATTGTGCTTTAAATAGAAGTGAATTCAATAGAATTATATCATGTAAAAATGCTAGAGATATTTGGAATGTTGTAGAAGTAACTTATGAAAGAACTAACCAAGTTAAAGAGTCTAAAATTGACATATTAGTTCATCAAAATGAATTGTTTAAAATGCTTCCTAGTGAATCCATGACTAGCATGTTTAATAGAATGACTACCATTACAAATAGTTTGGATGCATTTGGTAGAACACACACTAATGCTGAAATTATGAGAAAAAATCTTAGGTCTTTACTAAAAACTTGGGAAACAAAGGTGATGATAATTCGAGAAGCCAAAGATCTCACCAAACTTTAATTAGAGGAGCTTATTAGTTCTTTGATGACTTATGAGATCATTATGGATAAGAAAGAACAAGAAGAAAAGCCAAAGAAGAACTTGATATTCAAAATCATTCATCATATTGAAGATGCTGAAGATGATCATGAGGACATTGAAGATGACATTACCTTAATCACAAAGCATTTCTAAAGTTTCCTAAGGAAAAAGCAATGCAAGGAGAGATTCTCAAACTACAAGAAAGATTAGAAGGAAAATTCAAGCAAAGAACTCCTAAGATACTATAAATGCAACAAAACAGGTCATATTAAAGTAGATTATCCACTTCTTCAAAATAAAAAGAAAAGTCATCATCACAAGAGGGTAATGAAAGCTACTTAGAGTGATGATTCAAACTCAAGCTTAAGTAATGAAGAAGAACATGTGGCAAACATGTGTTTTGTGGAAATCAAAAGTGAAAATAAGGTACAATCTTCAGATGATAAATCCACCCTACTTTAGAAAAGAAAGCTTGCATTGTGATTGATGATAATAATAAAGCAAATCATCTTGAAGATGAAAACAAATTGCTAAAAGAAAAAGTAGATAAGTTGAATACAACCTTAACAAAATTCATTCAAGGCTCCAAAATTCTAAAAACAATGCTTTCAAGCCAAAGATGTGTGTTTAACAAAAAAAAGTTTAAGTTATCAATATAAAAAAAAACCAAAAGTATTTAAAGAACTATTTTGTTAAAGCTAAACAATCTTATAAACTTAACCATGAATGTAATAATTGTAGAGCTATAGGTCATTTAATTTATACATGTCCTATTAAAAAGGACAAAGTTTATAACATGACTTGGGTTCCAAAATGAACCACCTCTAACAACAAAGGACTCAAGAAAGTATGGTTATAAAAAATCTCATCTTGATTTTCATGAGCTAGAATTAAAGGAGTATGAGGAATGTTTTTTAGATAGTGTTTGCTCAAGATATATGACTAGAGATAACTTATTATTCTCAAAAAAATAGAGGAAAGGTCATATTTGAAGACAACTCAAAAGGAAAAATAACTGGAGTTGACAATGTTGGAGGTAAATCTTCTCCTTCTATTGAAAAAGTTTTTCCTATTAATAGGCTAAAGCACAACTTGCTTAACATTAGTCAATTATGTGATAAAGGCTATAAAATTATTTTTAACCATGTAAATTGGTTAATTATCGAGAATAATAAAGTAATATATATAGGAAATAGAAAAGAAAATGTCTACAAGATTAAAATTAATGCATGCATGAATAGAAAGTTATCTTGTTGCTAGTATTATGATAGTTTTCTTTCGCTTTGAAGACTAGGTCATATTAACATGGACATCCTTTCTAATCTAGTTAAAAATAAACTAATTAAAGGTTTTCCATGTATAGCATTTAAAAAGAAAAAGTTGTGTGATGCTTGTTAAATGGGTAAACAAGTGAAAACTTATTTTAAGAGCAACAATCACATTTTAATAAAAAAAAAACCTTTAGAATTACTACATATAGATCTTTTTGGACCCATTAGGACTAGAAGTATTAGTATTATTAGATATGTGTTTCAATTGTTGATTTATAAGATATACTTGGAAATTGTTTTTGAAATCTAAAGATGAAACAATTTATGAATTGTAAAGTTTTCAAATAAAGTTGAAAATAAAAAAGGGTTTTTCTATAATAAACATAAGGAGTGATTATGATGGTAAATTTATAAGGGATTTATTTCAAACATTTTGTGAAGAAAAAGAACATCACCATAACTTTTCAACTTCTAAAACTCTCCAACAAAATGGAATTATGAAAAGAAAAAATCTGTCTCTTTAAGAAATGAAAAGAACTATGTTAAAAGAATTTAACACACCTAAATGTTTTTGGGCGGAAGCTGTAAACACTTCTTGTTATATTTTAAATTGTATTATTTTGCGATTAGAGTTGAAAAATACTCCTTATGAGCTTTGGAGAGAAAGGAAATCCAATGTCTCTTATTTTAAAGGTTTTGGTTTAAAATGATTTATTCTTAATATTAAAGATAATTTAGATAAATTTGATTCAAAATATGATGTTGGAGTTGTTTTTTGCTATTCCTTTTCTAGCAAAGCACATAGAGTTTATAACAATAAAACACTTTGTCTTGTGGAATCCATGCATGTTGCCTTTAAGGAAACTCAAAATGATAAATTCTAAATGACATGAATGAAAATGTTTAACATCTGAGTCTTAATAATAAGATCTTTATAGAGACAAACAATAAAGGCATAGAAAAAAACCAATCAAGTTCAAGCAATCAACTAGAGATTGTAAGTAACTATTGTGTGCCCCCCAAAAAGCTAAGGTATGTAAGCTCTTACCCTTTTAAATGAATTATCGATAATCATTTTGAAGGGACAATTATTAGAGTTTCACTGAGAAATATTTCACTTTGCATTTATTTCTCAAATAGAACCTAAATCATTTCTAGAAGCTAAACAATATGAAAAATGGATTTTATCCATGAAAGATAAGTTAAATCAATTTAAAAGAAATGATGTTTAGGAACCAATCCCCAGGCCTAATAATCAATCAATAATTGGAAAAAAATGGGTGTTTAGGAATAAGATTGATAAGCATGGAACTATAGTTAGAAACAAAGCTAGACTAGTTGTTAAAGGTTATAATCAAGAAAAAGGTATAGATTATGAGAAAACCTTTACACTGGTAACTAGACTAGAACCATTAAGAATGCTATTAACCTATGCTTGTCATGCTAACTTCATACTTTTCCAAATGGATGTTAAAAGAGTATTTTTAAATAGATTTATAATAAAAGAAGTATATGCTAAGCAACCATAAGGTTTTAAAAATTTTCATTTTCCCGATCATGTTTTCAAACTTAAAAAGGCCTTATATGGTTTTAAACAAGCATCAAGGGTAATATGATAAACAAAAGTCTTTTATTATTGATAATGATTTTAACATTGGTAAAATTAGAACCATCTTTTTTATAAAAAGAAAATGCAAGATATCTTGATTGTATGAATTTACATTCATGATATTATATTTGGTGCTACTAATAAATCTCTTTGTAAAAATTTTACAAAATGCACGTAGGATGAATTTGAAATGAGCATGATGAGAGAGTTGAACTTCTTCTTTGGATTGCAAATCAAACAAACAAAGAATGACATCTTCATTAACCAAAGCAAGTATATAAAGGATATTATAAAAATATTCAGGATAGAACATATCAAAGTAGTCAACACACCTATATAAACATCAACAAAGTTTGACATGAATGAAAACAAAAAGAATATAGACATCACTAAATATCGAGGTATGATCGGATTATTCTTATACTTAACTGCTTGCAGACTCAATATTATGTTTTATGTATGTTTATGTGCATGTTTTCAAGCTTGCCCTAATGAATCACATGTTAGTGTTGTAAAACATTTTTTTATTTGCATGTTACTATAGATTTAGGGTTGTGGTATTCCAAAGGAAATAAGTCGAGCTTGATAAGTTATTTGGATGCAGACTTTTCCAGATGTAAAGTTGATAAAAAGAGTATGAGTGGAACATGTCATTTCTTAAGATCCTCTCTAGTATCTTAAGTTTGTAAGAAACAAAACTTTGTAATCCTATTAACCACCGAAGCAGAATATATAGAAGCATATAGTTGTTGTAATTAAATTTTATGGATGAAACAAACCTTAAAAGACTATGGACTTACATATGATCATATACTCAGAAAGTGTGACAACAGTAATGCAATTAGTTTTTCTAAAAACCTTATTCAACACTCTCGTACAAAACATATAGAAGTAAGACATCACTTTCTAATGGATCATATTGTAAAAAGAGATATCGTACTTGTGTTTGCAGGCCCAAAACACAACTAGTAGATGTTTTTACAAAGCCTTTAAATAAAGATCGCTTTTGTAAAATAAGAAGGAATTTAAGTTGTCGCACGTGTGCTGTGTTGCGACGATTGTCCACCCTCAGGAAAATGTATGTCTATCTGGCAAAATGTGGAGAGACAAGGAATTCTTGTCTCATATTAGTGTAAAATGGAATGGGAGTCGCCACCTAATATTTTGGTCACTAGGAACCCTAATTGGTCTCAAAGATCGGGCATGAAGACTGGTTGCGTAAAGGAAAGATATTAGCATCCCAAATACGCCTTACCTAAGGTAAGCTGCATTGTTTGATTGTCTGATAAAAAACTAAGGTCTTGTCGTGTTTTCTAATTGTTGGTCTGTCTATGGTTCAAGAAAAATCTTTTTTGGTAAGGAAATTCTTATCTTATCGGGTTAAACCTAACCATTCTAAAGTCTATAAAGAACTACCTTTTTAATATCGAGAATATGTTTTACGTGTAAGTTCGTAATCCAAGATATTAAAAGAAAAACAAAATATTTTTTTTATTTTTTGAAATATTGGCCAAGTTCTCGTGACTTTAATAAACTGATTATTAGAGCCAAAATACATGCTAAAACAGTTTTTGGATTTTTTTTTGTTATATGAAAATACGATATGAATTTTTTTTTAGAGACTTGGTCATATGCGTGAAAACAAAAAATATATATATTTTTACGAAAACCATGTATTTTAATACCAGATTTGTATTTTTACAGTGTAAAAATATAAATCGATATTAACCAAAATGGATAGAAAAATACACAAAAACATCACTAATGTTTTTTTTGAAAAAAATATTTTTAATTAGAACGGGCTGGACCTGGTCCAACATAAAACTGGGCTAGCACCAGCCTAATATAAAAATGGGCTGCACCAGCCCAACAGTTTATAATTAGCTGGTTACTATGCACAACACAGTAACCAACTAATTATTTCCATTTGCTGCAGAATATGAATTGCTCACGTTTTGCATGCAAATGAAAGAAATGGGAAGACGGAGTAGAGAAGGAGAGAAGATTACTTGGAGTGAAGGGGCGTGTTTGTTGTCGTCTGCAGTGGTTTACGATGGCTGGACCCGGTGGCGTTGCTATTTTTCTTCTTCTTCCCCGTACAAAGGTGCCAATCCCTGCGTCTTCTCCTCCTCTTTTTCTTTCTGTTTTCTTTCTTTTGGTTCTCTCCTCTCTATCTCTGTTCTTCTCCTCTATTCTTTCTGTTTATTCCTCTGTTTTGTTTTCTCTCTTTTTTTTCCTTTCTTTCCTCCTCTGTTTTTTTTTTCTTTCTCTCTATGTTTTCTTCTTTTTTCTATTTTTATGTTTTTTCTCTATATCCCCTGTATTTATAGGCAAAAAACAAGGGGAGAGAGACCTATTACCCCTGTCCAGTCTTGGCACAGGGGTAGGGTGGTCGTGGCGGCCACTGTGCAGCCATCTCAGAATCGCCCGAGGGGCACGTCCCCTCTGTTTTTCACCCCGTGGTAGGCCACATGTCAGAGTTTAGGCAAGTAGGAGTCTTTGGTCAGCATCTTTTTAGGGCTTTCGGAGAAAGAGTGACAGGAGAAAAGTAGAGGAGCAAAAGCTTCTCTTTCCCCTACCTCACATGTCCAGGGGAAGAAGAAGACTCACAGTGCCGTTCAAAATGGCACCGTTTGGAGCTTTTAAAAAAAAACAGTGGATGAAACGATGCGGTTTTGGATGAAACAGCGTGGTTTTGGACAAAACGACGTCGTTTTATTTAAAAGGAGATGGTGGCAAAATCGTGTCAAAGTCCAAATCAGTCTTTAATTTGTAATTTGTTCAATCAAGTCCTAAATTGCAATTTTAATTTTAAAAATCAATTCAATTGCATCCTTGCCAAATTCAATCATCGGCCCTGAAGTTGGCCGCCCTTTTCACTTTAGTCCTTGGTCTCTGATTTATGCAATTTGACCCTCAATCGATCAATAAACTTCTAGTTTCTTTAATTTGACCCCTAATTCGGTTAATTACAGCCTCTCTATTTACGCGTCTTTTCCAGTTTTGTCCTTGGTTTTAGATTTCTTCAATTAAGTCCCTAATTGACCATCAAACTTTAATATTTATGCAATTAAGCCCCTGATTTGATCAAATCAACTCTCAAAAATTATAATTTGACCCTAGAACTTTAATTTCTCCCAATTAAAGCCTAAATTGACTGAAAAATCAATTTTTCTTGCAATCAAACCCTCCATAAATTCAATTAAACCTTCAATAAAATTTAATTGAGTCCATAAACATCCGATTTTGAACTTTTCTTCCTTAAATTGAATTTTCTTTGTCAATAGGGCTCTCATTAGTCAACAAAATACTGTCAAATTTCAGTTTTTGTATTTTTAAACCTCCTCAACCAATTTTTAGTCATTTTCTGGGCGCTTTGGCATCCTCTTCTCATTGTTATTATTTTTTTTGGATTTGTTTTTGTTTTTTTAGTTCGAATATATATTTTTTATTTTTGGAAGAAAAAATTGAATTATGGGGATAACCTAAAAATGGGTTATGACATAAGCTTTATTCATGCTAAAGATATTTGAAGTATTGATTTTATGTGTACACATTAATAAAAATAAATTGGACATATTTAAGTGAAAAAATATATAGTTGCTAAGTATAAATACCATGAAAAATCTATTTTGTTGCGTATTTTATTGTCTGTCCAGGTTTGAGACAAACTGGTCAATCGGTTCGTAATGGTCAGTTCAACCGTCCAACCAGTTGATATTGAAAAAAAAAAGGACATCTACTGTGTGAACAATAATTTTTTAAGTTTTTTGTTGGAGACTATTTTTTTAGTCTAAAAGTTGGACAAACTGATGTATTTCGATTTATAAAACATATTTTGAGGAAAAAAGTTTAAAAATTCAGGTTTTTGTGTGAATCAGTCAACCAGTTTATACAACTGGATCAACTGGCTGATAGTTGTGCTAGAGCATTGATAGTGAAGCTACTTGCTAAATTTTGATTTTTTTAACCCCTTAATTTCTTTGATCTTTGGACATAATTTTTATATAGAAAGGATCAAAAGAGAATTTTGGAAAATTATCAACTTGGGTTTCAACTGGTCAACCGATTGAACTTAACCTGCAACAATCGGTTGACCCATTGCTCGACAGTATAACTACATTAGTGGGTTCGATTGAGGAGCTAGAATCATCGACGAGGATGATTTGGCATGTTGCCTTGTTGGTGGGGAGGCAATATAGATAACTATTTTGTCATTATTAAACCAAGAGCAAAAACACTGAAAACCCTAACCCCCGATTCTCTTTTAAAATTTCACCAAATTGCACTCAATTGATTATATTTTTTAGGTGTTTCTTGAAGATCAAAGTGTAATGGCGCCCAAAAAACATTCAAGAGATGTCAAATCAAGAAGTAAAAGAGCCAATGATCCTACATCTTATCAAGGTGACAACATTCAAATATTTTTAAGTTCTTTTTCTAATAGAGCTATAGATGAAGAAAAAGGATTAAAGAATGATTTGAGTACTTTTGGTATAGATACTATATTTGATAAAATGGGTTGCAAAACTTTGTTTGATTTGAAGAAACCTACGTATTCTAAGATAATTATGATGTTATTTGCAAATACGAAGATTACAATGGAATCTAGGATATCAAGTAGTTTTTAAGATAAACCCATTGAATTTAATTGTCAAATGCTTGTTGATATATTAGGTATATCTAATGATGGTCCTAAGGTTTTTGAAATAAAAATAATTCCCACAATTACAGGTTTGTTTATGATGAAACAATAGTTATGCACATTGGTATATATAATTTTGCTCTAGGTGCTAAGATTAAAAGTCAATATTTACTTTTAAGACCTAGAATTCTTCATGAAATTATAACACATAATATATTGCGAAAGAAAGGGCATTTTGATGTAACCTTTATGGATACATTCTTAATAGATTATATGATTAGTGATATACCAATAAATCTTCCATATATCATGATAAGGACTATGATCATAACACATGGTCAAAAACAAAAATCTCTTTTCCTATAGTCAAGTTTTAACTTCTATCTTTGAGCATTTTTAGATTTTATTATGGATAAGAAACCATATTTAAAACTAATGGAGATAAATAATATAACTCTCACCAAGATGAAATATATTTTAAATGAGGATGATGCTTGAGTTTCTAAGGACCAAATAGGAATACATATTGAAGAAGAGCATGAAGTTGAGGAAAAAGAAAGGTGTAAATCTAACCTCTTACGTGAAGAATTCAATCCAAAAGTCCAAGAAAGGTGCAAAGTGAAGACTCATAATAAATGTTTATTTTAGTGCTTTAGTATAAATCTTAATATCTTACTTGATAGTACAATTAAAATGAACACATACACTTCACTTTACATGTATTAAAAGATTAATAGTAATTATATAAATCTAAGTTAGATGGTTCACCTAAATTAAACTGTTAAATCTGAAATTCTACATGAACTAGTCAACTGTTTGAGGTTACCAAATCAACTGATTGACCATTTATTCAATAGTGATGAAAATCTGGGAACTCTGCAGGAATCGGTTGACGATTTTAACTGTTAGTGGGATTGTAATGGCTATAAACGACTAGTTTTTCTTAGAAACTTATATATAGCTAGTCTAATTGGAAAATTAGAAAAAGAATCCGAACATATATGATATTCAAACTTCTAAAAGTAAAACAACATCAAAATCATCAATCTATGAATATATTCTAGTTTATACTATTAAACCTTCATATTTTAGCATAAAAAGTATGCAATCTCGTTGTCATTACACTTAAACACCTTTATATCTTATAAGTGCTATCTAGTGAGGTGTGTATATATATATATATATATATATATATATATATATATATATATATCAAAACTTCAAATTATAATATTCACTCTATTGAGAGAGTTTGATATGAAAACAAAATCATTATTGTAAACCTTTAAGAGTTAGGTAAAAACTCTTGGTATTATTGAGAGAATTTCACAAAAAAAAAATGTTGAAGAGGATATATCTTCATATAGACAAAGTCTTGAAGATGGATTTTCTTCAAGTAGTGTAAAAAGTTTGTTGTGGATTTATCAAATGGAATTATACTCTTAAGCTTAGACCAATAAAGGAATAGGATACTCAAGTACGATTTGGTACTTGAGGTGTGGATGTAGATTTGTGGAACCATATTAAAACTAGTTTGCATAATCTCTTACTTAACTCTTTACTTTAAGTACTTTAATTACATTATTGATTATTACATTTACTTGAATTAATTTATCTTAAGTGTAAAATTTAGTGATACACCAAATTCATCCTCCTCTTATATGTTAAGTTGCCTTAATATTTGAACAACAAGCTTTATGTTATAGGTTTGAGGGACAAAAAGATCATTTAGAAGAGTTAAAGTATCTTAAGCAAAATAGAAATCTAGAAGCTTATATTCAGGATTATCATATTTTATGGAATAGGGCAGAGATTAGTGAGAAGCAAGCCCTGTTATTCTTTATAGCTGGTTTGAATATGAAAATTAAAAGTATGGTTAAAATATTAAAACCCAAAGCATTGAAGCAAGCCTATAATTTGGCTCGTCTACAAAAGAATACCCTGTCTTATCATAGAAACCACCACAACAACCTTAAACATTCCACATATACTATGACCCAAACTAGTCAATCTAGATTTAATCAACATTTTACCCCCAACAAAAACAAATGCTCCATGACTATTAATACCCCAAATTCACACAAGCCTGGCTTGTTAGCTACACCTACTTAGAATTTCACTAACAGATCAATTACCAAACCAACCATGTCATTAAAAAATAAGGAGTTAGATGAGAGAAGAGTTTAAGGATTATGTTTTTAGTGTAACGAGAAGTTTGTGTCATGCCATAGGTTTTTTAAAAAAACTCTATTCTCTGTATATTGTAGAAGATGATGATGATGTATAAGAAACAGTGGAAAGAGACAATGATTTCAATTTTGAAATTATTACCCCTCATATATCCATCAATGCATTGAAGGGTGTTAATAGGTTCATACCCTTCAAGTAACTAAAAAGGTGAATAAATATTCACTTTTCATTATTATGGACTCTGACAGCACTTATAATTTTATTAATTTTAAAGTGACTCATAAGTTACAATGTAATTTTACAACTATTACACCTTTAACAATAAAAGCTGTCAATAGATGGATTATGATTTGCTCAATCATGTGTAGGAATTTCAAATGGAAGATGCATAGAGTGAATTTTATTGTTGATGTATTCAATGTTGCATTAAATAACTATGACATGGTGTTAGGAATTCAATGGTTGGCCATGCTAGGTGACATTGTATCCAATTATATAAAAAAATATGGATGTCATTTTAATGGCATAGACAAGAAGTATTACTTAAAAGGGAAGAACATGCATAACTTTAAGCTATAAGATTTGAGCAATTTAATAGCTTGATGAACAATACATCCAGGTTACTAGATGTTAACCTATGCAATTTGTGGAAAAAAAGAGATAATAGTTCATGTTCCAAGACTATTGTTTTATGTGCCAATGAAGAAACATGATTCATCTTCAGAAGTCTTAATGAAATCTTTCTAAGGAATCTTCAATGAACTTAAAAACTTACCACCTCTAAGGGCTTATAATCACAATATTTCTATATATAAAAAAAGGCCCAACCTATTAATTTGAGGCTATATAGGTACTATGACTTCCAGAAAGATACTTTGAAAGAAATGATTTATGAGATGATCAAGTCAAACATGATATAAAACAGTAATAGTCCTTTTTATTAACCAATGGTATTGGTTAAAAAGAAAGATAATTTATAAAGGCTTTGTGTTGATTACAATACTCTTAACATAATCACTCCTAACATATTAATTATTAAGGAAAAGCTTCTTATTCTATTAATTGAAAGCTAGTAGGTGCTATCCTGTTTTTTAAGGTGAATTTGAAGTCTAAGTATCATCATATTAGAATGACTTTTAAAGATATATTTAAGACTGCTTTTAAGATTCACAATACGTGTTATAAGTTCTTATTCATGTTAACCAATGCTCATATCATATTTTAAAATTTAATGAATAAAATACTCAAAGTATATCTTGAAAAGTTTATATTTTATTGGTATTTAATTATATTTTTATTTATAGTAAATTTTTAGTAGATGACTCGAAATATATAGATAATGTTTGAACTATTTTAGTCTCATTGTTTGTTTGCTAAGAAAAGCAAGTGTGTTTTCTATATCAATCAAATTAAATAGCTAAGTCGTGTGTTTTCTATATCAATGAAATCAAATACACGATTCATGTGATTTCTAAGGAAAAGAGAGCAACCAATCCTCAAAAGATTCAAGCTATTTTGGAATGGATATTCGACCTATTTAAGAAGAATTAATTGATCCATCAAATTAAAAAAACACAACCAATAACTTCAACTTTTCTTCCCAAATAAAAAACCAAGATTTTACAATGAAGAGACATCCGATCTTCCAGATCAACCACTGTCGAAAAAAGATGAGAGACAAGGAGGGATGGGATAACTTCAAATAAATAATCAAACAAAGCCTCTCTCCACGCAACAAACCGGCCATCAATACACCCACAGTGACCGCCGATCAACAAAACCAGTTGCCACAATCGAACACAACAAACATCCACTGCCTGCTGCAACTCCTCCATCACCAATCATTTTCCCACAACCACCATCAACACAGCGGTGATCTTCCAGCCCACCTTCTCAAAACCGATCCCAATCTTCCCTCTCTTTCAATCAAACCCATCCTCTCATGTACTCACAAATCAGCCACCATCACAATCCTTCTTCACAGAGTCCAAACAAAAATCAAAATCATTCCCAGCCTCTCAACCGTGAGTCACTACCCGAACCATCTCCACAACCCAAACTGACCACCACAGCCCACATCCGCAATTGTTTTTTATATGACCTCACATCTAGAAGCTGTACCAATGATCTAAGGAGAGAGAAGAAATGTAAAGAAGAGAGAGAGTGAGAGTGTCAAAGAGAAAATGAAGTTTTGAGTTAAAATTGATTTATTAGTGAGTGAGAGAAGAAAAGCACTGGACTAGTATTGTTGATGAAAAAATTCCAGTATTGGTGGTGGACTGGAAAAGGAGGCAGTTGGGGAAGGGAGGCTCTTATTCCTTCCTCGGTGGATTTTCTTAGATTTCCAGTGTTATCAAATTATAAACTTGAACTGTAATTCGTGAAAGACTTCAGAAATAAAAGTGATTGAGGACAGGAGGGTAAAATTAATTTTCTCTTGAAAACACAAAAAACAGCAGGATTTCAGGGGAATTTCAAATCAATCAAAAGGACTTTAGGGTTCCTCGAACATAGCCAGCACCATGAAATTAATATACATAATGAATTGTCAGATAATTTCAATGAACGCATGTCAACCTCAATGTCATGCCCAAACTGAAGTGGGGCATCAACAACTACAGTGGCATGAACGAGACACGAAGCAGAAACATGTCAAACTTGCATGAGCATTGGAGCTGAGAATTGACGAAACAGAAATAGAAGCAATCGCCATACAATCTCTGTTCAGTATGCAGAGATGGGGAAAGAATGTAATAGACACTGTACATAATAAGAGGTTCCACCACACTTGATATGATGATGAAAACCTTGCCTATTAACAATCTCTTGATCTTATTATTTTCCTCTGGTAATGAAACCTTATTAAGACTGGTAGAGTCCTTGCCTTCATTATTAAAATGGATAGGTGTGGCAAGCGACTCCCTTTCTCATTTGCCTGGATGAGTGATTCCTAGGACAACCATCACTGCAGGATCTTACCACACTGCCTAATACGTTTTTTTTTTAGCGGCACAAACTACACAGCCACCACAAGCATGGGCCATCTCAGTTTCCACTCCTCACCATGTTGCCACATCCACCGCCACAACCACCACATCCACCACAACCCCCACAACCACCACTATTTCCACTCTTCATTGTGTCACCACACCCACTGTCACCAGAGTTTCCACTCCTCACCATGTTGCCACATCCACCGCCACAACCACCACATCCACCGCCACAACCCCCACAACCACCACTATTTCCACTCTTCATTGTGTCACCACACCCACTGTCACCAGAGTTTCCACTCCTCACCATGTTGCCACATCCACCGCCACAACCACCACATCCACCACAACCCC
>Ga0325400_1002297_pt1 | contig 16655 bp, 9 predicted proteins | sample PopdelMetagenome_2_FD_205662 | JGI IMG/M metagenome (GOLD analysis project Ga0325400, IMG submission 205662) | Populus deltoides microbial communities from Bellville, Georgia, United States - Xylem-PdKOR-R1 | ecosystem: Host-associated > Plants > Phyllosphere > Stem > Wood/Secondary xylem... | reverse complement strand
AAGAATCTATTTGAATTTCCTGTCCCAATTCCTTACGAGCCAGTACAGAGCTAGGATTTATCCAACTTTCATCTAAATGGTGTAAACACGTATTCCTCTTCATGAAAAAAAAAGAAAAAGAAAAAAAGAGATAGAGATAGAGATGGGATATATACATTAAAAATACAGTTGATAAATTATTTTGTTTCGAGACTGAGAATAAGCATGTCGATTAAAGATTAAATTGTGGTTTCCTCTAATCTTTAACGTAATTCTATTAGTCAATTCTAAATTTATAATCATAAAAAAAATATCAATTAGATTTCTAGTATTTTAGACGTTTTATTATTATATACTCCTACTATATCCTTAAATTTCTCTTTCAAGTTTCCTTCATTTTATATTACATTAAATATGCATATTAGAAGAAAAATTAAATATATAAAAAAAAACCCGATTGAGAAATGTTTGAAACATTAAAATGATATAAAACAGCTTGCATATTTATCATGGAGTAATAAGTCAGGGAACATTGATGTTTTCTTTGATTTTTTAAAATTCAATCTATCTAAAAAAAAAATTGATTCCCTTTCACCTATAATTATAAAATCTAATCCAAATCAACTTGTTAATTTCTAGTTTTTTTATATAAAAAATATATATCAAAACATTTTACTTTTTTAGCGAGTTGATAATCAGGTTTGATTAGGTTAGATCGTTTTTTTATATTAGCATGAATATCCAGATTAACTTATGTGTACTTCAACTAATCTTATAGATACTAAAGTTAACGACTATAGAAACTTCTAACAGCTTTAAAATTTATAAAATTTAAATTAATAAATTTTTAAAAAATAAATTTAAAATCTAACTAATAACCCCTAAGTAAAATGAATCTTTGTTTTACTGCCTAGAAAATGATATCCCAATTTGAATATTCATAAAATGCCACTTTCCACCGTCGAGCAAAACTTTCAACTTGCGAAGACTCCTCGATAGACCATCTTAATCTTCTATTTTTTTTTACACCCATTTCTCCAATGGCTCATAGGTGACCGACCAATCATCTTCCAACCCAGTTCATACAAAGGCCTTACCTTTCTGTCTTTTCGAGATTCTTTGGTTGTGCTCTCAACTTGTTAGAGTAACGACAGGAAATTCTGTCAACTTCTCCCAGCTTTTTTCTACTCAATTGCTTGCGTGTCCGTTTTCATTTTGAATGGAGAGAGGACTCCCATGGTAGATGATAATGCTTATCATCACAGATGTCATTCATTGAATGGTTCCAAAATCACATAATGGGTCCCATTTCTGTGCCCCCGTTTCCTTCCTTGCCTTTTCAAGATACCGATAGCCTTACCAGACCGACCATGGAATTGGGTTTCGGTGTTCATCAGAGCATCGGGCTTCGAGTCCTGAATTGTGGGCTCCATTTCTCGCATGATTGCTCACACATTTTATCCTTTAATTTTCTTCTAATCAAAATACACTTTTATTAACTTAAAAAAAAAAACATCATTACGAGATGTTTAATGATGTTGGTTCATGCGACAAGCAAACTAGATTCTGCATTATTATTTTGGTTTTGAAACTCATCGAGCTGTGAAAATACTTTGTTATCATAAGACTTTTACATTTAATTAGTGTTATTTAACATAAGATAAAAATGTGTTTCATCAGAAAAATAAATATATAAAATAAATATATTTTTAAAATAGTTTTGAAGTGGATTTTTATAATTTTAAAATATAAAGTCCTCACTAACACTACTTAAAATAAAAAAATCAAGAACAAAAAATTACAAGATAAAACTCCATACAAAACCTTTGAAACTCTTTAAAGAGACAATATTTAACTTAAATTGTATTTGAGATATATATTATTTCAATTTTATTGTATTTCCAAGCATTATTATATCATGGGATTTATTCAAACCAAAATACTTCCATTGATTAATAAATGAATTATAAGACAATTAGTTTGCTTACCTTTAGCCATTAGGGGTTTGAATTATACTCTTTTTAATTAGAAGGCTGTGAGGCAAAGATTGAGGACATTTGCCGAAAAACAATTTATGCTTTGGCGGGCGGTCGGTGAAGGCAATACTTTTAGATTTGGGTCACACAGGTAGCCTACCCTATCATAAATTATTAATAGAAAATAAATAATGAATTATATGAAAGCTAAATCACTTTAATAATCTAATTTAATGGAAAGTTTTCTTGGGGATCCAAAAGCTAACCTTATCAGTATCTTTCTGGACTCTTATGATCCTAAAAAAAAAAAAAAAACATCAAATAAAGCTCACGATCGACATGAACAAAGCCCAACATTTCATGTCAAATATACTACAATATAGTATATAAATATCTTCTTAAGCTACTTCAACACTCCTATAATTGCATGACTTCATCTTTATCTTAGGGCATGAACCGACCCCTTCTTTTTTATATATTATACTATATTTTAAAACGCGTGAGAAAAATATTGTACATTTACTGTGGATATAGACTCATTACACCAAGAACGACAGTGTAGACATAAAGTGTTTGCATTGTGAACAACACTGTAACGTCCATGAAAGGCGTTGTCTTTCAGTATTTTAGTCAACAAGTGTTGTTGCGTTCCCGGGTCCTGCTGCCACCAGAATCCAATGACGTAAGGTCCTGCTGCTATCAGGACCCAACCAATGGTGTTGGGTCCTGCGGGTAGGAGGATCTATCAGACAACATTGGGTCCTGCCCCCAGCAGGACCCAACACTTTAATTTTTTTTCTTTTTTCTTATTTATTTATTTTTCATACGGTAACGAGTAAATAAATTGATAAAACTTCTTTTATATTATATAAAAGTTGGGTGATAATAATTTTTTTCATTTGAAGTTACATTGAATTTTCTTATGAAAACATATTTATTTTTGTGTTTCAAAAATACTAGCACATTAACAATGATGACAAATGTAGTATATGCACATTCTCTCTCGATAAAAAAAAATAAAGAAATAAGGATAAAAAAAAAAGAGGAAAGTTGTATCATGTATTAAAGGATTATGTTATATTTAATGGACATAAAAGAAGAATTAATTTAGTAATATTATTTTTAAAAAATATCTTGGTAATTGTAGTGTGTTATCTTTGATTATTTTAGATTGGACTAAATGATTTATATATTTTAACAAATTTTATTAATATTCAAAAAATAGTTAAATAGTGGCATAAAAATCTTATGTGTCATATTTTTAATACATGTCTCACATATAATCACAATAAACTCTTTAAAATAAAAGTATTAAAAAAATATATAATTTTAATATTATTATATTAAAGTTGATCGAGCTTTAAATAAATTTTTTATTTGCATCATATACTTTATATATTTATATTATATCACATAATGTTTTAACAATAAAATCCATTACCAAACAATTCATAAATATTATAATATAATATTATTTTAGGTAATATTATCAGGATAGGGGATTCGGCTGCGCAGCCAGACCCATGTTTTAGTGGGTCTAGCTCTATTGCGAGACTCAATGATAGTGGGTCCTACTGCGCAGCACGACCCAACAGTTGTGGGCCCTACTCCACCAAGACCCAATAGTGTTGAGTCATGCTGCCACCTGGACCCAATAACATTGGTCATATCTGTTTCATTCAAAATTTGGATCTGTAATTAACCTAGAATAGACCGGTCGCCTCACCAGGTCAACCCAGAACTCGGGTGACCCTGTAAAGATTTTTTATTTTCAAATGTGTTTTTCCTCCTACCCAAAAACCTTTTTTTTTCATATTTTTTAATTGGTTACTAACTTATTTCAAAGTTCATTATATAAATACTAGAAGAATATTTTATTTTTTAAATGTGAAATTTGAAACCTTTTAGTATATATAATATATGTTCACAAGAAAAAAAAAATATGTTTTTTCAATGTGAGATAAAAAAAAAACCTTTTTGATTTAAATACTTCAATTTAGAAGAATAAGATAGTATCTTTTTTAATATGAGATAAAAAAACCTTTTGAAATAATATTTTAAACTTAATTATTTACAACATATATAACTTATATCTACATGGATTGTTTCTTAATTTTTTTATATGAAATAATAAAATATCAAGCATTTAAAAAAAAACAATTTGGGTGACCCGGAGCCTTGACCAGGTCTGTTTCATTCAAAATTTAAACCTGTAATTGGCCCGGAGTAAACTGATCGACTTGCCGACCCACCCAGAACTTGAGTGACCTGACAAAAACCCGGTAGAGTTTTTTTTTTTCAAATGTGTTTTTTCTCCTACCTAGACACCCTCTTTTTTATATTTTTTAGTTGATTACTAACTCATTTTAAAATTCACTATATAAATACTTGAATAATGTTTTATTTTTTTAATGTGGGATTTGAAGCCTTTTAGTATATATACTTTATGTTCACAAGGTAAAAGTTATGTTTTTTTAATGTGGGATAAAAACCTTTTTTGGTTTAAATACTTTAACTTAGAAGAATAAGATAATATCTTTTCAATGTAGGATAAAAAACCTTTTCAAATAATGCTTTAAACTTAATTGTTTACAACATGTATAACATATATTCACATTGATTATTTTTTTATTTTTTTCATATAAAATATTAAAACGTCAAATATTATTTTTTAATTTTTTCAAGTTGATCCGAGTCAACCCGTGTAACCCAAGACCCGGCTCCTTGACCAGGTCAACCCCCAGACCGGGTTTGATAACTATGGTTGTCATGAAAATATAACTTTAAATAATGCAATTGAAAGGAAATAAAGTAACGTGAGCGGTTAAAAAAACAAAAAAAAAGAAAAAATCTCATATCTTTTATTTTGTTCAGGGGACTCTTTTAAAAAATATTAATTTTTCTCTTAGGTGTTTAATTTTCGGAATGGTTTTTTTATTCATTTATGATTTTGTTTTTATCTTTTATATAGATAAATTATGTTTTTGAAAATAAAAAATATTTATTTTTAGATGATATTCTTAAGATGTGTAGTCTTACATGTTATTTATTTTTTCCTTTTATTTTATTCAATCAATTTAATGTTTTATTTTTCAAGATTCAATATCTTGATCTATATTTGTCTCTTGATTTTTCAAGTTTTGTTTTTAAGTGTCATTAATAATAATAATTTATTTATTTATTTATTAACGCACATAATTTTTTATTTTTTTGATTGTATAAATTTTTTGAACTATTAAAATATATTAAAAAACTTAAATAATTTTTTATATATAAAAAGTAAAAATATTTGACTTGTGATAAACGAGTATAATTTTATTATTATTATTTTAATGTGTAGATCAACAAAATCACATGACGTATACATGTCCATTCATCATTGGAATTCAATTGAACATTAATATTTCATTTATTGTAAATAGTCTTGACTCCTGCGTTATCCCCAGCACGAAGGTCATTTAGGAGGAAATGAAGGGCAATTTATGGGGGTGCTGAGTCAGCTATATTTGATATTGATATTGTTGTGTAGAATATTTTTTATTATTTTTTATTATTTTTAACTTCATCACTGAAAAGAGAAGCTATCCCCTATAAATGCTCTGTGCCTCAAACAAATCCACATCAGATTTGAGGATCCCCACCTTACATAAATGTTCCTCCTCCACCACACCCACAGAGAGAGAGAGCAAAAAAGCCAGAAAGCTTAGCTCATTGTTACTGAACATACTGAGTGTTTGTGTGCATAACTAGCTACATTTGTCAATAGCTTCCGAAGCAGAGAATACTTGAGAATCATCTCAGAAATGGGTGAAGTGAGTCTTCTTTTTCTTTCTTGTGTACGGAGTTATTTATTTATTCAAATAGAACAATTGCAAGAGATGATGCTGATAATTTTGGGGTGTTAATTCTCTTCGACAGGAGAAAAAAGAGGAAGAAAAGAAAGAAGAGGCTAAGGAAGAAGAGAAGAAGGAAGAAAAGAAAGAAGAAGTGCCTCCAGAGATTGTGCTCAAGGTTGATATGCATTGTGAAGCTTGTGCCAGGAAAGTTGCAAGAGCTTTGAAAGGATTTGAAGGTGTTTCTTGCTTTACCATCTTTAACTAAACCATGCTTGAACGTTCAACTTTCTAAACTCGGAAATTGTTCTTAATTAGGAAAGAGACATAGTGAATTTTGTTTTATACACCTAATTAAGGTTAAATTGCATGTCATAATATCGAAAGGACTTGTACTTCACTAACATTACAAAGCCAAAACATTTACTTAATTACAGATCAAACCATCATTACCTTAGAATTCGTGTTAAATATCACCTCTAACATTATCGTCATCTTAAATAAAGAAAGACCATAGTATAATCAATGATTTTTCCTTAAAAGGGCAGTAGATATATATTATATCCTTAATATTTTATCTATTTCTACTCCGCTCGAGCTTACGTTTCCAAATCTATGGTTTGCATTTAAGATCATGGTTCTGAAAAAGTACATTAAATCTCAGCTTTGTACATAATTTTTCAAAACTATGATTTCAAAAAAGTTATTAAATAACAATTTTTGACCCAACCCGCTCCAATCACAATACCTAACGGTCGGATTTGGAAAATATGGGTGACAGGAGTGGAGGAAGTAAGCACAGATAGCAAAGCAAGCAAGGTGGTGGTGAAAGGCAAAGCAGCAGACCCATCAAAGGTATGTGAGAGGCTGCAAAAGAAAAGCGGCCGGAAAGTGGAGCTAATTTCACCCTTGCCAAAACCGCCTGAAGAGAAGAAAGAGGAAGCCAAAGATCCACCCAAGGAAGAAGAGAAAAAAGATGAGGTAAAAATTTCAAAGATTCTACTACTCTCCACACACAATCATTACCATTTATTTACTTTTTTCAACTACAAGTTAGCCCTCACTCTCTATTTTTGACCCACTAAAGCTAGGGTGGAGAATCCTATATTGACTTTATGTAGGCTTTTACTTGGCAGTCCTAACGATAAGGTGTCATTTAGGCAAATTTATAAACTTTACCCACTTGCCTATTACCTACTGTGACTCTTGTGAGTGCTGTTTCCATGCTGACATGAAAGTAACAAAACAGGTCAGCAGTATTGGGCACGTTTTGCAAGGAAAGAGAAAGAACATTTAGGGTTTTGACCCCACGAATCCTCAAATTTATTGTTATGGGCCTATACAGGCTCGGAAATTTTGTTTCCTTGCTTGATGACCACAATTTCCCCCGCAATTTTTGAGGATTGACAAGAGCACGAGGAGCCCTTTTCTTTATGATCATCACCTTTTGTCCTTAGCTTTGTAAACAAAATCATCAATATGTTACAAAAACTACTTTAGCTATTGTGTAACTAGCATATGGCTTGTTTTTTCAGTTCAAGAAAACATGTGCTCTGGAAAATAAATTGAAAAGCATGAAACGAAAGGATCCTATCCTAATGTACCGAGTACAATCTACTGTTTGGTCGGCATGAGCTGCAAGTGTCTCGAGGATGGTGGTCTTAATGGAATTTGGTGGTTTCTGTCTCACTCTTGTTGGGTATTGAGCCTGTTGGCTTCATATGGCCACTATTGCATTCACCCCCACATGAAAATAAAAAACACTAGTCAAACTTCATCCACAATAAAGTTAGATCATAGCTTAAAAAGTTTTTAAATCCTATTTTTTACTAGATGACTTTGATATGGCATAACTTGTTTAAAATCTTGGATTGAGTGTCTTGTTTTATAGTATTTTAAATAGTGTTTGTTACTATTTTAGGATATAAAAGATAGGTATAATGGAGACTAGGATATGTGTTCATGTTTTTTTTTTTTAAATAATAGAAATTCACTCTACAACGAACAATTTTTGGGTGAATATCAGTCACTAAATATGTTTTTGTTATTTCTGTACATATACCTTCTGTCTTGGACACTAACCAACGCAACCTTAGAGCTCTCTTATGGTTTCATTGAAGTGTAAGGAAAAGAAGATGTTCCATCTGAAACAACAAAGGAGAAAGCCTAAATCAATAAACATGAAGGACACTTTGTTTTCCTCTTATGATTTCTACTTTTCTCATAAATTTGTTTCTTGCTTCTAGATGAGCCATATATCATTCTATGAATTACTTGTATTTCCATCTGACCAATATTTTCTAATGCAATTTTATGGCTGCAGCCTCCTCCTGTCGTAACTGTAGTCTTGAACGTTAGAATGCATTGCGAAGCATGTGCTCAAGTGCTACGAAAGCGAGTTCGAAAGATCCAAGGTATTTATATTTACATTAAATCATCTTGCAATTTTGTATAAACCTATGAAAAAGCCAAACTCTTGAATCAAGATAATACACGTGAGGTGTTTTCCACGAAGTTTTTGGTTCAAATCACTTTTTTATGATATTTTTCTTATTTGGTAACTAGATGTTTATGTAAAAAAATATCTCAATTCAAAAGAGTGTAAAATATAAATTATTAAAATTTTGATATCATTTTAACCCAGGAACTTAAACATACGGTTAAATAAAATCTCAAGATATAATTTGTGTTATTTTCTAATTCTAACAAAAACACCAAAGAGTGGCACTAAGGAGTGAGATTTTTCTTCTCATACCTCCGTGTGCACATATTCAATTCTTTTATACAAGGTCCCAAAAATCACATATCCTAGAGCAAGTTGAACATTGAGTGATTGCTTTGGAATTAATGCAATGCATGCAGGTGTAGAGTCAGTAGAAACAAACCTAACCAATGATCAAGTAATAGTAAAAGGGGTGGTCGATCCATCAAAGCTGGTGGATGATGTGTACAAGAAGACTAGAAAACAAGCTTCCATAGTGAAAGATGAAGAAAAGAAGGAAGAAGAGAAGAAAGAAGAGAAAAAGGAAGAAAAAGAAGGAGAAAAGAAAGATGGAGAAGAAGCGAAGGCAGAGGATGACAAGAACCTAGATATCAAGAGAAGTGAATATTGGCCATCAAAGTACTACTCTGAGTTTGCTTATGCTCCTCAGATTTTCAGTGATGAAAACCCTAATGCTTGCTCTGTTATGTAACTAATAATTAATGTTGTCCCTCTGGTGGAATCTTAATTAGTTTAGCCAATGTTAAGGTTGTAAGCAATTTTGCCATGTATTATATGGTATGATAATAAGATATTGAAGCACAATACTTGATGCTACATATAATTAATTTCCATCTCTATTAATCCAATCCCTCCTTTTGGTTTAATCTTTCAAAATCTTTTGAGCTTAGGGTGCTATATTTTGTTGCTCTTCTATGGAAACATTGTTTGTGAGAATCTAGAGAGGGGAGAGCAGATGGAGGGATCATGTGTGACAATGTATAGCAGATTAAGACATTGTTTGATTGACATCATAATATTGGACATGCTTCTCATGAATTTTATCTCTGAATGCAGGATTCAATTTCAAGGTTTCCCATGTACCAAAACACCCATGTTTTTCAGCCCCAGGTTTTCAATGTCACAGCAGATAAAGAAATTAAGAGACAAATATAAAAATAAATATTTTTTGAGTTAACTTTAATATTTCATATAAAACATGTTGCACTTGTCTCTATTATCTTCAATTTTTTTATTATGAAATAGTAACTAAATATCTCCTCCAAGTAGACGGCTAGTATGGCAAATCATAAAACAATAGATGAGATCGTAAGTGGTGCTGATGCAAATATGCATACGACATAGACATGCACCACAGCATTTTGAGAATGTAACCATGCCGTTGCTGTAAAGGGAAAGAAAAGGTGACCAAGGCAGTGGTCCTTGAATCTTTGCTTCAAATTTCCAACTTGTTATTATATATATATACATATATGATCGAGGAGAGGACACTATTTGCTTGCATTTGTTCGTGATGTGAAGGGTTATCCCCCATTGAATCCATAGTGCACAAACTGCAGCCACTCAGCACAAATAGTTTCAGAATATTGTACACTAACGCCAGCCACATGCCTCAAGGCAAGAGAATTACCTTATTATATATCATCATTCTTATTAAATATAAAAGATTAGTAATAATTAAAATAGATTAAATTGTGGTGTCTAGTAACTGAGAAGGATTTGGACCTCCATAGCAGGGGTTGGGGGTCCAGACAGGGAGAAACGTTACCGTACTTTGGACCACCAGGCCACTGGCCACTATTAGGTTTCACTTTTCTGTTCTCACTCGGAGCTAAAAGAGAGAAAGAAAGGCCTAGGCAGAGCACACGAAAGGTCAATGGGGCTTGTTAGGTCACTCTCACTGTGGGAACGGCCTGGGATATTGATACCCCACGGCTGCGAGTGAATTATAAATAAAGTGTAAGATTTAGAAATCCAATCCTGCGGCGACTACGACTTTCTGAGGTCTATCTCTTTGTCATCTTCAATTTGATACTGTAACGAAACCGAATCTCGAGTTCATAATCGCTAATACAGGAGTGGTGTTCTCACTTTTATTAAATCTCAGACTATACATGTTATAAAATAAATTATATAAAATTTATAGCGTTTTATAATTTTTAAAATATTTCATCATCATCATCAAAATAAAATAAAATAAATAATCTATAATATCTATTACATCATCAAAATCTTAACTTAATTAAAACAATGTAATATTTGAGCATCTAAGACACCCAATAAAAACTAAAATGAAAATCATACAGAATAAGTAAGGTATACCAACCAAAATTAAAGAAGTAAGAATACTCAACAAAATCTACCGGTTAATAGAAATTAAAAACCTGAAATAATATTAAAAATATATAAGGGTGAGTTAAACAACCTCAGTAACGGAATAACATTTAATATACATTTTAGATATTAATTGTTTGCAAGTCTCAATATATCTTGATATAAACATGCATACTATTATACCAAGCATGTTAGCATAAAATAGTGGAATACATATCAGATATCAGATGACATTCGAAGATAACCAGATACACTCGAAGGTGACCATTGTGGGAGGATCAGTCATCACAAGCTGATACCTCTCTCACCAGCTAAGTATACGAAATATCATGTACACATAAACTAACTACTCTCCGTTAGCATGGAATTACTGACAAGTATACCAATATCGAGACATAATAGACACTTCGTACTCGTATAATTATTAAAGCAATATATATCATATCGAATAGAATTTAATTCAACAAAATAGGTCACGCTAGCTGGCTCGACCCTAGCTAACCCAACCCAATAGCGCCTAACCTTTGCTTTTATATATATATATTAATAATGATTTTTTATGGTTTTTTCTCTCAATGTTTTTAATTTATATTTGAATTAGTATCATTTCTCTCTTTTATTTTGTTTGAAAAACCTCTTTTAAATGATGATTATTTTTTTTTAGTTATGCATTTAAATTTGAAGAGTTTTTATGATTCATTTTGTCGCACCCGACATCGCGGCGGCCCTAAAAATAATTCTCCGAATATGGAAAAAGAACAGATTTCTGGCATCTGGTTCTTTTAGGGGAAAAGGTCTTGTTCGAGGAGTCGCCACCTAGTATTATGGTCACTAGGAACCCTAACTGGTCAACAGAGATTCTATGGCTCGGGATTGGTTACATAAAAAGGAAGATATTATCACCCCTTAAACGTTCTGCCTGAGGCAGACTGCATTGCTGGTTTTGTCTTAAATTGCTAAATATTTATTCGTTTGTGCTATGATGATTTGTTTATAATATTCCTGACTCTGGCGTCAGTGAATATTCGAGCTCGAATAATTCCAACTCTGGCGTTGGTAAAAATTCGTAGCTACGAAAAATTAGATCAATATTTTTTATTCCCTACTTTAGCGCCAGTGAATAAATAAATAAAAATAAATTGATTTTTACGCATGCATACATTTTTTATTTTTCTAGCTAAATAAAATAGAATACACTGAATAAAAATAATATAAATTTAAACCGGTATTTTTATTCCTGACTCTGGCGTCAGTGAATAAACCAATAAATTTACATTATTTTTATTCATGCATGCACATTTTTTATTTTTTCTACCTTTTTTATTTTTTTGTTTTTTTTTTAATTTTTTTTTGGGCTGGGCCCAGCTCAGCCCATGTGGCTGGGCTGGACCCAGCAGGCCTAGCCGGGTCACAGGCTTGACCCGGCTGGCCATTTTTTAGTTTTTCTACAGGAGCATGTAATTAAAATAAACGGAAGGAAAGAGCAACTTACCTGGCGCCTTGAAGATGAGGATGACGGTGATGGAGGGCTGGCCGGGTGACGTTCTCTCCCTTCTAACGCTGGCGCTGCACTGGGAGATGAGGATGACGGTGATGGAGGTCTGACCGGGCGACGTTCTCTCCCTTCTTTCTCTTTATCTCTTGCTTTCTTCTGCTCTCAGAAGTCTCTCCCTCTCTCTCTCTATATCTGTTTTTCTTTCTCTGTCTAGTCTCCTTCCCCTGGTTTTTCTTCGGGTTCTCTCTGCTCTCTGTATATCCTTGGTTCCGTGATTCCCCTGCTGTGGCCAGAGAATGGCCTTTCTTCACGCGTTCGTGCCTCACGATCGTGAGGCACGAACGCCTCTGTTTCTGTGAGAAGAAACAGGGGCAGAAAACTTGCTCCCCTCTGTACAGTTTCTGTTCTTGTGTCTTATTGTGTTCCCGGTGTTACTTCCTCTCTGGAAGCAGAGAAACGGAAACGTGATGGAGGACTGGTGGGCTAGCTGCTTTCTTCCTCCGCTGCTCGTGGTCTCTCCGTGGCCTCCTCTGTTTCTTTGAGAAGAAACAGAGGAAAGAAAGTTTTTTTCTATTCTTCCCCCGGTTCTGTGTTTCTCCAGGGGATTTTCGGTTATGCCCGCCTTTTTTCTTTGGTTCTTTTTCCCTGTATGCTTCCCCTGTTTTTTCTCTGTTCGGCTCTGTGAATTTTTGTTCTCTGCCGTTCGTGGCTTTTCTTTTTTTCTTCTCCCCCCTCTCTGTCTCCTGGATTTTTTTCCGCCCCCCTTTTCCTTTCGTTCTCTGGCTTTTATAGCCAGAGCACAATCCGTTTCTTCCAACAATTGATTGCAGGTGTAATGGCAGCGATGGCAACGGCGGGCGTCCGTTGAAGAAGACGAACAGTGTATCCACAGACGGCGCCGTTTTGAAGTTTAACGATTATTTGCGTTTTGGCCCTTAAAGTTTTAAACGTTTTGTAATTAAGCCCCCAAGTTCAAACTGTAATTGGCCCCCTGCATTTGCGCGCCATTTTCAATGTGATCCTTGGATTTTAATTTTGTAATTTTGACCCCAAACTTTAATATTTCTTCAATTAAGTCCCTGATTTAATTAATTTAATTAAATCCAGAGTCTAATTAAGTCTAAAACTTATCAATTCTCCAATTAAGCCCATGATTGGATTAATTAAATTAATTCCAAGCTTAATTAAGTCTCAAAACTTATCAATTCTCCAATTAAACCCTTAATTGGATGAATTAAATTAATTTCAAGCTTAATTAAGTCTAAAAATTTATCAATCCTCCAATTAAACCCTTAATTGGATTAATTAATTTCAAACTTAATTAGATTAATTTCAAAGTTTAATTAAACCCCAAAACTTTCAATCATTTTGCTCTTAACCCAAATTTTAATCCATTCTTCATTTATTTCATTTTACTTGTTTTTCCATCATTATTATTATAAAATAATAATATTAATTAAAATAAAAATGGTAAAAATTGGGTTATGACACATTTATAATTATTTTTTTATCTTTTGTATGGATAAAATTTATTTGTAAAATAAAAAAAATATTTTTAGATAATATTTCTAATATGTGCAGCCTTGCATAATGTTTTTCCCTTCTTTTATTTTATTCGATCAATTTTATTTATATCTCAATTTTTATTATTATTTTTTTAAATAAAAAAATTATTTTCATAAATAAATTTAGCAAACACAACCTAATAAATATTCGGTCTTTCAAGATTAAATATCTTGATCTACACATGTCTTTTAATTTTTTAAGTTTTATTTCTAGGTATTGTTAATGATTTTTTATTTACTTATTTGCACACATAGTTTTTGATTTATTTGATTAAACGTGTGTATAAATTTTTTGATTTGAATTTATATTTTTTAAATTACAAAAATACATTAAAAAAATCTAATTTTTTTTATAGGAAATAAAAATTCTCCCAAGGCGTGATTAAAAGTAGCAGACGCTAATTTCATAACAAAATACATTTTGATGATGATAAAGAGATTTGCTAGCTGTATGAATAACCAAAACTATGGATTGATCGAAATCCTTACGGCACAAAACTATGACTGATCTATGCATCGATTGAATTAATATCAGAATGGGCGAAGGGTTCTGATTAATTATTTGAACTATATATCATATAGATTAATATATTTTATTCTCTAGAACAAGAAAGAAATATTTGAAGATATCTTAATTTCCATGACATTAATTCCCCTATACAAAACAATTTGGGTAAAAGAAAAAAAAACATTTTAAACAAATTAATAAAGGCTTCTCTTCATTTTATTTTTGTACTTGTTTTACGCTATTTAAATGCACGAAGTGAGATGAGAATAGCAATAGTTATTAAAAGATATGTTGCCCTGAGTCGTCGAGGGCAGAACAATTTTTTTTTAATGTAAAAAAAGTCATAGGTTAAAAATAAATTTAAATCCCGAGTTCTTAGTTAAATTAATAATTTAAATATTTATATAAAAAAATAAATAAACCGATAAAAATATTAATAAAAAACTTGCAAAAAAATTAAAATTGGATTTTCTAAACTATTTAAAGTTCTGTAAACCTTTAAAATACCCATATGCTATTAGTATTATTTTTCAAAAAATAAAACTGCAAATTTAAAATTCAAATTCGCAATTCTTTTCACTTATCAAGTCTTTTATATTTTTTATGTTATTAATGTTATTATAGCTTTCACTTATGAACAAGGTTAGGTTTAATAGTTTTGTTAATATATTATCGTAATTTTTTTTTTTTTTAAAGTTTGAACATGACTTAAATAGAAAATCCAAATCTTTATGATTTTTAAAACATTAATGGATAGATAACTATAAATCAACCTAACTTTTAGATATCAATATCTATCGGTGAACATTACTCATCCAAGAGTAAAATTGTGTAACCTTCATTTTAGTGAAGTACACAAACATAGACTTACCATAAACGAATTGTGGGGCAATGGCAGAATATCCTCCTTCAGCACCGAAAGGCATCAGCAAGGAGCCAAACCAAGCCATGCTTTTTTCACAATGGGCATAGATGGTGACTCCATATTCTTGCTCAAAGGTAAAGAGAGGGCAAGCTTGTTCTTGATCACCACTGATAAGGGAATAGGAAAGCATCTTCTCTCTCTTTTAATTTTCAGAGGAAATTTTCCAACATGGACCATACCATGGTTTATTTTTTCTTCTTGGGGTACTGTGAAAATGCAAGAAGCTCTAGTGGATGGCAAGATCAATGTGACCTGTGGATGGATCAAAACAACAGGAATTGAAGTGATACTAGGAGGGAGGGAAGGAGGGGGGGAAAGGTAGCAGCAACCAACAAGAAGTTTCCCAGACGTCAAATTGATGCTTGTTTTTTCCTCATCAAGTCATTGAGTGGAAGGCGACCCGTGAGCCCACTTCTTTTGTTTGGTGTGGACTGTGGAAGATGGCATGTCTTTCATCTCAATATTTGGAATTAATTCACGGCTCCACTCCTTTAATTTCCTGGCAGTGTGAACCCCCCTGGGTTTGAATGGAAATAAACCTACCTGCAATGTAGAATGTGTGCTTGTTCTTATCAGGGATCAGGTAGGCTAGCTTTTATGGCGGGTTTGGATTTACTATCAATCTTGTTTTATCAGAAAGGAAGGGATTTTGATTGATTATTGTGAAGGGGCCGGGAACTTGGCCTGCATGTAGTTTTAAACCAATCATGTATAATCTTCTAAGGTTGATCGATCAACTAATAATTATACAACTCAGTCCAACTTGATAAATCAAAATTTGGCTTGGAACCTACCCTGACCATGCAAAATCTTTGAAGATTAAACTAACCAGATATTTTTTCCAAAACAACGTAGAAAAAAATGATCAAATAATTTAGTCTGAAATTTGGTTTGACAAATCAAACAATAATTTTTAATTAAAAAAACAAAACCAGTCAAAAAATCGGATTGACAATCCACATGTTAGAAAATAATATAAGTCATATATTGGAATCTCACCTAACAGCTTAAATTATTAGATTGAGATGGTTTTTTGATATAGTATCAGAGTCTTGATGACCAAGCGGTCACGAGTTTAAATCTCACAATCCTCATTAATTTATTTGATGAAAATTAAGTATAAGGTGTGCAAGTTTAAAGTTCAAAGAGCTTTTATTTGAAGGAATATGTTAGTAAAGAATATAAATCATATCTTAGAGCTTCATTTAATAACTTAAGTTATTGTGTTGAGATTCAATGTTTTTGAATGGAATAAACCTCAAAAGAAATAAATAAAGAGCATCTTTTTCTTCTTCTTCTTCTTCTTTTACTCCACATATATTGTGCTCAATTATGTTCAGGGTTTTATTGCTTAATTTGTATGAAATAAGTAACAAATCTTACTATTTTTCAGAATAGACTTTGTTATTTAATAGTTTGTTTTTGCTTTATATACTCCATTATTGATAACACCCACACCATGTTATGAACTACTTGTTATAAATCAAGATCATTAATCATTTTAAACATGTTTAATGCATATTTAGCACCATAAATG
>Ga0325400_1002294_pt1 | contig 16657 bp, 11 predicted proteins | sample PopdelMetagenome_2_FD_205662 | JGI IMG/M metagenome (GOLD analysis project Ga0325400, IMG submission 205662) | Populus deltoides microbial communities from Bellville, Georgia, United States - Xylem-PdKOR-R1 | ecosystem: Host-associated > Plants > Phyllosphere > Stem > Wood/Secondary xylem... | reverse complement strand
CGCCCGCCCTCCCTTCATTCGTGTGCTTTTTGGTAACCGGGAGGGAGGGTGGGTGGGTATAGATAATTCAGGGAGTACCGGTGACATTGGTAGTTATTTTTTTATTGAAAATATATTTAAATAATATATTTTTATATTTTTTAAAAGTTGTTTTTAATATTAAGATTTAAAATCATAAAAAATAATTTAAAGTAAATATATATATAAAAATTGTTTTTAAACTTTTTTTAAAAATATTAAAACCATAGATATTAAACCTGGTCCGGAGTTGACCCGGTCAAGGAGCCAGGTCCCAGGTTTCTTGGGTCGACCCGGATCAACTTGGGTTAACCTAGATTAATCTGGAAAAATTTTAAAAATTTAAAATTTTAATATTTTATATGAAAAAATCTATGTAAATATAGATTATAAATATTATGAAGTTTAAAAGAATATTTTAAAAAGTTTTGTATTCCACATTAAAAAAATATTACGTTAAGCTTTTAAGTTAAAGTATTTAAATTAAAAAAGTTTTTTATTCCATATTGAAAAAAACATAACTTTTTTTTTGGAAACATAGAGTATATATACTACTATGTATATATACTAATGAGTTTCAAATCTCACATTGAAAAAACATAAATTTTTTCACGAGAACATATATGAAAGGGTTTCAAATCCCGCATTGAAAAGATAATATGTTATCCTTTTAAGTTAAAGTATTTAAACCAAAAGGTTTTTTATTCCACATTGAAAAAATATAATTTTTTTCTTGGGAACATAAAGTATATATACTAATGGGTTTCAAATCCCACATTTGAAGAAAAAAAAAACCAGGTCTTGTCCGGATTCACCCGGGTTGACCCGCCGGGTTTGACCGGGCTGTTGTCACAGCCGGTCTTTTATTAAATCCGGATCAGTCCAGCCATTGGGTCGACCTATCAGACTGGACCGGGTTTAATAACAGTGATTAAAACCAATAAAATCTTAATTTATTAAAAAAAAACATAAAAGGGCATTAAGCGTTTGGCTCTGCGGTTCAACCTGCTTTTCACCGAATTTCAAATTTTTTTTTTGCTAAAATTGAGTGCAGTTTGTATTTTTTGGATCGTTTTGATGTGCTGATGTCAAAAATAATTTTTAAAAAATAAAAAAACATCATTAGTATATATTTTGGCATGAAAAACTATTTAAAAAGCAACCATTACCACACTGTCAAACACCCTGTGACACAGAAACCCTCTTTATTCAACGCAAAACTCCAAAACAATACTCTGTCCCTAGTCCCAGACCGTTGCTCTTTTCATTACATACAAACACAGTTGCATAACGTCATCATTGTCTTCCAGGGTGTTTTTGTAAATATAATAATAATTGTTTTTTAAAATGTTTTTAATAAAAATACATTAAAATAATATTTTTTAAAAATTATTTTTAATATTAATAAATCAAAATGATTTGAAAATATTAAAAATATTAATTTAAAATAAAAATAAAAATTGTTTTTAAAATACTTTTACAACATAAAATAAAACATAGGTTTTTGAAATTTTTGTTTTTGTTTTTGATTTCACTTTTCTTTTTTGATCTCTAACTCACGGTCCCTCTTAGAAAAGCTGTCACGCTATTATTTTTAAATAGCTATAAATAGCTTCTGAGAATAATAATAATTAAAAAAACTGATAAGATTATATTTAAAAGTATTATTAAACATAACTAAAAACTAAGATCCCAGCCAAAATGTCTAGAATTTCTAGAACGGCCACTCCACTCCATTCCGCAGCACAACTCAACAAATATACATGTTCTCTTCTTTCTTTTTTTCTTTCTTTCAAATTCTTGTTTATTTTTATGTTTTAAAAATATTTTTTAAAAAATTTAATTTTTATTTTTATTTTTTTACTTTAAATTAATATTTTTTTAGGATTTTTAGATTATTTTAATATACTGATGTTAAAAATAATTTTTTTAAAATAATTTTTTTTTATTTTAATACATTTTCAAATAAAAAATACTTTATAAAACAACTACTATTACATTTCTAAACACTATTCTAATATTAGATATGTCCGCCTGCTTTCACCTGTCGAATTTAATACATAGCTTGTTTGAACACCCTTGACTTTTGCTTATAACATCCTACGATGTCATGTCACGATTATACTACTTTAAGGAAACTTATTTTTATTAATTTAATGAATTATTGATTTTTTTTTATTGTGTATAGCAATTAAGATTTCTATATTTAATCTAATTTTATATTTTTACATGATATAGTATGTAATATATATAAAACCATAGCTACACAACACTTCACTTGAATGGATTGGACAAGCATAAAAATAGATTCATGTAGTGCTTGTTTAAGTTATTTTTAAAATGTTTTTTGTTTGAAAAAATATTAAATTAATTTTCTTAAATTTTTTTCATGGTTCAACATGCTCTTGTAAAATAAAATAAAAAATAGAAAAAAAATATTATTATATATTCTTATTTAAAAAACATTTTATAAAAACATTGTATTACTAAACACACACTTAACAAGTGTTTACAACCATTGTTATAGACAAGCCATTCTACTCTCATCGTTCCTAAGCACCCTCCTCTTCTCTTTATATTCTTTGAAAACCCTCAGGAGATCATCTTCTGCATGCTTTGTTTCTTTGCTTGTTTTTTCTCATCAAACCGAACCAAATTTCCCTTTTTTTCTCTAAAAAGCATAATTTCCTTCATGTAGATCTATTTGTACTTTATTTTCTTCTATTATGTCTTGACAAACTAATGTCATATATTTTAATAGATCTTGCTAAAGTAAACATGCAAAAGTTATTCCACCTTCTCTTGTGTTATCTTAAAACTTTTGTTTTTTTGTCACTATAGGAATGAAAACAGTTTCTTAATAACAATGATGATGATGGTTTAGATAAGAAAGGTGAGCCATTTTGGAGTAGAAAGTTTGATCGTCGTAAACTAGTATTGTATACTACCGGAGCTTTCGCACTATATTATAATATTATATTTATAAAGAACCATGTATGATTTCGCACAACAAATGAATACGATGGTTGAATAAAATTGTACATGGACAATGAAAACAATGTGCAAACCTGTTTAGGATAGATGTGATTACACTTCAAAGTCTTTGCTTTGAATTGTAAAGTTGGTACAAGTCAAAAGCATTAAGAAGGATTTGTGTTTTTAAGAAGGTAAGAATATTTATGTATACATTAGTATTAGGTGCTTTAAATAAGAAAGTTCAAAAGAAATTTCAACATTCTAGAGAACTAATAGTGTATATTTTAATGAAGTTCTTAGAACAGTTTGTGTACTCGCATTTGATGTTATAACGCGTGAAATTATGAACAATTCAAGATATATGCCTATTTTCAAGGTAACAATAACAAACTTTTTAATCAATAATCTGTAAGAATAATTTGGAAAAATTTAAGCTTAATAGCTAAACACTTATGCTTAAGGCTTATTGTTTTTCATGCAGAATTATGTTGGTGTTATTGATGGCACGCATGTGCAAGTGTGTGTAACTGCAGAAAATCAAATACTATTTATCGATAGAAAAGGTGTACTGGCACAAAATGTAATGGCTGCATGTAGCTATGACATACAATTTATTTTTATTTGGGTTAGATGAGAGAATAGTGCACACGATACACGGATTTTCTTTAATGCAATTGACAATTATAATATCAAATTTTTGAAGCCACTGGAAGGTATTAACTAACCAGAATATGTAATGTTATTTATTTTCAAAGAAGTTAATGTGATTGTAATAATCAGGGAGTAAATAACAAAGTTAGTATATGTTATTGCAGGCAAATATTACGTGATTGATTTGGGATATCTTAACGAGTTTGGCTTTTTATATCTATATAGAAGTCAGAAATATTATTTGCTAGAATTTTGCAGGCGAGGAAAACCAAGAACTTGGGAGGAAATCTTCAATCGTGTTCACTCCTTAATACATGATGTGATAGAATGTACATTTAGAGTGTGGAAAAAAAGGTGGAAAATTTGGCATAATGTCTTCTTTTCCTTACAAAACACAAGTTCAGATTGTAGTTGTATTCATGACACTACATAACTACATTAGAAGAAAGTCGCAAGAGGATGTGGCCTTTGTGGAATTCGATCGCATCCTGATTTTGTTCCTATGGATTTTTTAAACGATGTGGTTACACATTCACAAACCCATAGAAACTAGAGGGTTTTGCTTATGGATCATGTTCGTGATGAGATTATAGCAAGTTTAATTGTACAATAAAACCATGATGAGATTGCAGCAAGTTTAATTGTATAATAAAACCAGTGTTGTAATTCACATGGTTGTTTTTACAATGTATTAATAATGAAATGCACATAATGTAATTATAAAATAATAAATTAATACATGTCTATTTTGGTCATTTTATTACCAACATCAACTGCAACCAAACACCTTGAACATGCTTTTTGCTAAATAATAACTTCAATAACAACTTTAACCAAATACATACTTAAATCAAATCAACCACAATAAAAAGTAATTTTTCTAAACTTACCTTTTGCAAACTATAACCATAAAAGCTGCCATAAAAATAAACACAGTCTTAATTTATTGTTAATTCTTAACAACATGTAACTGGACTTATGTGCAATAAATGCTAATATTTAAAATATGTGTTGTTAATAATTAAATGTAAAATGGATATATATAGATCAAAGTGTAAACATAATTTTGAGCACTAGGAATTTGACAAGTGCATGTGTACAAATATTTGATTTTATTAAAATACATAATTGAGTGCAATCTTTATTTAAAATATTCTTACAAAAAAATAAACAATCCTCTGATTCTTCTATTGAATTTGATATGTAGTGACTTGATTTATTTGTGAAATCAAGCCAAGATTGTGTATTGCAAGAATACTAATTTGGACGTGTGTTGCGAAGCGAGATTTGATGCTTTAAAAAGTACCTATGATTTGTCTTCAAAGTGTTGTTGAAGAACTCTTATGAGGCATTTAGACTTGATTCAACAGAGCTTTGTTTTTTTATAGACCTCAAGCTTATATGAAAGAGGCTTGGGAGCTTTTGAGAAAGGTTCCTTGCTTGAAGTGCTTGTCTTAAAGAAAATTTTGTATCTTTAAGTATCTTTTTCTCCTCATTTTTTATAGGGCGAGACCCTCTATTTATAGAGATTTGTAAGGGTTCTCAAGTTCTTTTCCAATGCCACATGATATTATTTTATTGGTTGATTTTTATTTGTGGAATCTTGTATTTATGATAAGATATGTTAAATATCTTATCCCATATTCAACCTTTCATTGACCAAAAAACATATGGATACCCATTTATTTTTCATGTCATTTATTTTAATTTTATTTTATGTAAAAATAAAATAAAAATAACATACGACAAATTTTGATTAGTAGAAAATCTTTGTTTGTACATAAGTTCCCTTGAGATAAGTTTACTTAGACTTAAAAATAAGTGAACATATTCACGAGAAGAAACATATCGTAACCTCTCCCTATGTTGTTTCTAAGAGACCGATGAAAGGATTGAGAGCTCATGTAAGATGCAGACAACCGCCTTGCATTTGGGAATGAAGTGGATGAATCTTCTTAATAAGTTGAGACATTTTGCAGGATAAATTATGGCAACCTGTCTATCAAGTTTACATTGTCTCTATGTTTTCCTTATTATTGTCCTTTTCATTTGATTTTTAGCAATAAAAACAACTTTATTGGGAGGAGCAACATCGAGCTTCAAGTTCATTGTAAGGACGATGCTTGAACTAATCCTCGCCACCATCCATAGTTCTCTTGTATACTCACAGCTTCCATGCTTCCATAGGATGTTGAAAGGGGAAAGAATATTAGTGTAGGTAAGCTGATCGTAGTTTCATCAAATAGGAATTGTTCCCCTATGCAACTGTTTCAGAAGAGGAAAAGAAATTTGTGTGGTAGCCATCCTTTCACTTATAAAACAAGAATATAAGACTATTAATGGTGATTATATAATGACTCTTTAAGATTGGATAGAATTTTGGTTCGGAGATGACTTGAGATATAAGGTGTCTTTCTCTATAAGTCTAGTAAATCCAATAAGATTATTTATCCATTAGGCTGAATTGAAGAGTCTCGTACTCGCTCTAGAAAATTCATATATCCTTTTAAAGAACTTAATGTTCCTTCATGGATTTAGGATGAAGTTTTTTTAGCAGCTTTTCCCTCGTGCTGGCTGTGTAAATTTGTATTTCCTAGTAAAGATGTTGGTTTTATTTGTCCTTGTACTTTTAAAGTAGCATTTATGATGGCGGCTAGAAGGTAATTTTCCAAAGCTATTGAAGAGGAGGTCTCTAGATCTTTTTCCACCACTAATGATGAGATATCAAAAATAATAGAACAACTCATAGAGCTGCAGCACAAGAAGATCGAGTTAGAGTCACCCCTTAAGGCGCATGATGAAGAGTTTTTTAAGAGAAAAGTCATCACCTCTGGCATTTGAGAAGAGATCACCACAATATTTACTTCACTTGTAATAAGTGAACCCAACACAATCGTTCTTCAAAAATTGAGAGGACTATTAGAGACCAAATAAAGAGAGTTAGAAGGACATAACTGAAAGCTATAATATGCCGATTGTTTCTTATATCTTGGAATGCTTTTTAGTTTTGGTAACACTAGCATATGAATTTATGTTGAGAATATACATTTGATATAGTAGAATTTATTTTATCAATAAAGTATATATTTTGTTTATGTTTGCGTCCTGTTACCCATGTTTCCATGTTGTGATTGTGTTTTCAAGTTATTTACCTTCTTTTTTTTTTTGAAGAATCATATGGATTCAAATAGTTTTTTTTTTCTTCAGGATGGTGTGATTGTACTTAGAATGATTTCTAAGTTCCCTTTGTACCATTATGGATAAAGGATCAAGTAACAACGTTTGTCGCACGTGCGCGGTGTCGCGACGATCGTTCACCCCTTTCAAGTGTATTGTATCTATCTGACAAATAAAGGGAGATAAGGAACTCTTGTCTTTTATTAGTGGAAAATGGAATGGGATTCGGCACCTAGTATTTTTGTCACTAGGAACCCTAACTAGTCTCAGAGATCAGGTACGAAGACTGGTTGCGTAAAGAGAAGGTATTAACATCTCAAATACGCCCTACCTAAGGTAAGCTGCATTATTTAATTGTTTGATATATGCTAAGGTTTCATTGTATTTCTAATTGTTAGTCTGTCTATGGTTTAAGAAAAGTCCTTCTCAGTAAGGAGATCCTTATTTTATCGAGTAAAACCTAACCATCATAACATCAATAAAAGAACTATCTTTTTAATATCAGGAATATATTTTACATATAAATTTATAATCCCTGATATTAAAAGAAAACACAATAAATTTTTTGGATTTTTTTTGAAATATTGGCCAAGTTCTCATGATTTTAATAAACTGGTTATTAAAGCCAAAATGCATGCTAAAACATATATATAAGATTTCTTTGTTGTATGAAAATACAATATAATTTTTTTTTTGCTTTTAGAAACATGGTCGTATGCATGAAAACAAAGACATGTTTTTTTTTATGTTTCGATGAAAATTGGGTATTTTAATACTGGATTTGTATTTTTACGGTATAAAAATACAAACCGATATTAGCCAAAATTTAGTAAAATAATACGCAGGGAAATCACAAATTTTTCAAAATATTTTTTTGGATTTTTTGAACTGGGCTGGGTCGGACTTGTCTGGCTCAGTGAACAGTAGAGACGGTGCAACAAAGAAGAAGAAGAAGAAGAAGAGGAAGGAAAAGGGGCAAACCTATGGTGGCTTCGAGACGGTGTTGCTGGCGATTGATGACTGGAGAACGGCTAGACGGTGGTCGACCTTTCTTCTTCTTCTCTGCGTTTTTTCTTCTGCTATGTTCTCTATTTCTATTTTTTTCTGTATTTCTTCTTCTCCCCGCTTCTGTCTCCTGCTTCTCCTTTCTTCTTTTATTTGTAATGGTGGTTGTTGTTGTTGGCGGAGCGACAATGGAGCATAGTGGCGTAGCGGTGACGACTCTTCTTTGCGGTGGTGGGTAATGTCTACTACTGTTTTTCCTGTATGTACAGAGGTACCAGCTTTTTCTTCTTCACACGTGTTGCAGCAGGGAGAGGAAGATGGTGAGAGGTTGACGATAGCGCTGCTTGTGGCGAAGGAGAGGAAGAACAACGGTGGTTCTCTTTTTTTTCTTTTTTCCTCAGTAATCTTCTCCTCTGTCCCTCTGTTTTCAAACAATTCTTCCTCCTCTCTCACCTTCTGTTGCTTCTCTCTTCTCTTGCAATTCGTCCCCCACCTTCTTCTTTTTTTCCTCCCCCTATTTATAAGCAAGAGGAGAGGGACCCCCCTGCTCTGTCCCATTGTGGTGCAAGGGGAAGCTAGGCTACCTTACCTCTGTAAGGTAAGGTGACCGACCATTTGCAGGGCATGATGCCCTTATTTGGCAGGGTACGTGAGAGCATGGGCTGTGTTGTGTATTCTTAGGCAAGTGAGGAGAGTAAGACACAGAGAGAGAGAGAATAATGGGAAAAGAAGGATTTTAAAAAGTCTTATTCTCCCTTGTCTCTGCATTCGCAGGGGGAGAAGAAGCAGCACAATGTCGTTCAAAATGGCACCATGCACTGTTCTGTTTTTTTTAATTTTTTTAGAAAAAGAAATGAGTTTGGGAATGACCCAAAAATAGGGTATGACAATGTTGTTCAAAAAAAATTTTCAATTGTTTTTTTTTTGTATAACTGTACTTAGAACAAGTTCTAGTTTCTTATGTATCTTTATGGATAAAATATCAAGTCATAACGTAGTTAAAAAAACTGTGTGTTGTCTTTTTATGTTGTTCGTAGTTTTAGCTCATACACGCCAAGTGTTACATCAGATTTCAAGCATACTATCTTTTTAAGAATTTTCCATTGAGAAACCCAATCCTCAATTCATTCTCATCGATAATTTTATAAGCTCTATTAGTGTAGACTTCTTGAACCACATAAGATCCATCCCATTTGAAGAGGAATTTATTGCCCATGAGTTTTGATATAATTATTGGCATCGTACTGCCAAGACAAGATCTCCTACTTGGAATGAACGTAGTCATACTTTCTTATTGAAAGCTTTATAAAGTCATGTTTAATAACATTCTAATCGTTGTTGTGCTTCAAAATGCTTTTCATTTATAGCTTTAAGTTCTTCAAGGCATAAATGAGCATTGTCTTCATTAGAGAGTCTTTCTTGGATTGTAACTCTTAGCTTAAGTTGACCTAATATAATAAGCCCATAACATTTTTCCAATTCTATCATGCCAATCTTTCTTTAAGCGATTCACCACCTTCTTGAGAATATTGTATAAGGTCTTTTTAAAAGCTTATGCCAAGCCACTAGCCAGATCATTGTACATAGAATAGTTATGTTGTTCTAAACTGAACTGTGCACACAATTTATGCATGGTTGTATTGTAGAACTCCTTTCCATTATCATTTATGATATACCTTGCTACCACATAACAATAGATGATGTTTGTTCATCCCACTCTAAGCACTCCGAGAAGTAATCGGTTGTAAATAATATGTAACGATGCCCTCTAAGCTTTTCGACAATGACCCCACCACATCAAGTCCCCAAGTATTAAAGGGACAAGAAGCAATTGTCAGGTGCAAAGGCTTGGGTGGCTGGTGGATCAAATTAGAATGTAATTGACAACTTTAGCATTTTCTAGCATAGTTCATGCAATATTTCACCATTGTAGACCAGTAGTACCCTATTCTTTTAATTCAAAAGTGAAGTTTAGGACTTGATTGGTATGCTCTACAGATCCCTGAGTGTGTTTCTTCTAGTGCTTTTATAGCTTCTTCCTCTTCTTCAAGACAACACAAAAAGACTCCATTAAACGAGTGTCAATAAAAAGTTCTTTGGAAGTATATGAAGCGAGAAGCTCTTTGCCCCACCTATGTCTTATGGAGTGGGTCTTTAAGTAACTTACTATGTCTTGAATAATCGATAAGCGATTGGCACCAATCTTTTTTTTTTCAATCTCATAGACAGAAACTACACTCACTTATTCTTTCTCTTCTCCATCACGAGTCATCAGTGGAATGACCCATATTTGACATACAAGGACTTTTATTTCCTTACTATATGATGTTAATATTGATGTCAGATTTGTTAAAGCATTGGCTTGCTTATTCTCGTTTCGTGGTACATGTTTTAAAGGGACGCAATCAGGTAATGTCACTAGTTTTAGTGCATACTTGTGATATAAGACAAATCCAGGCTTCTTGACTTTATAAAGTGAGAGGAGTTACTTGATGACTAATTGAGAATCCCCAAACACTTTAAAGTGAGGCATCTTTATATTCACCACCATCTCTAGCCTAAAAATAAAAGCTTGATATTCAACCATGTTATTGGAACAACATTTAATAAGTGAGAAGGTGAAGAGAAGACCTCTTATTCAGTGTGATGAAGATTACCCCAACTCTAGCTTGTTTTATCGTGTTGCACCATCAAAGAACATTTTCCTTGATTCTGACATTTTAATGAAAAAGACAACTTTATCAGACGAGCATTTAGAGAACTTTCATTCATCAGGAATATAATAATCAACAAGAAAATTAGCTAGTGCTTGCCCCTTGATCGTCTTTTATGAGACATGGATGATTTCAAATTCTTAAAGCAATAAAGCTCATTTCGCCAATCTTCTCACTAGTATTGGCCTTAAGATGACGTACTTGAGAAGGTCAGCTCGAGAGATTAGTCGTGTTGAATGTGATTAGAGGTAATGCCTTAACTTCTATATTACAAACATTAATGTTAGACATGTCTTCTCTATTAAAGAATAATTTAGTTCATCCCCATTTAAGATCATACTAAAGTAATAGAGAGCACTTTCATTGCCTTCATCATTTAGTTATGCCAACAGCACTCCCAATGAACGTATTTGAGTTGGAATATAGAGGATAAACGGGTGTTTTGTACTAGTGCTTGTACGACAAATGGATTAAGTAAGTACTCTTTAACCTTAGTACAAGCTTCATCCCAATAAATTAATGTATCCTTCTTTATCAAATAAGTAAATAGTTGACATTGACCTGCTAAATTAGAAATGAATCTTTGTATATAAGCCAACTTTCTTGGAGACCCTTCAACTCGTAAATATTTCTTGGCTCTGACATTTTTAAGATGACATTGATCTTAGATGGATCAATCTTAATTCCTCGATGTCGAACTATAAATCCTAGGAATTTTCCCGATGACACATCAAATGTGTATTTTCTAGGTTTATATTTAGTTAGAATCAGCGCAATGTTCAAATACTAGACAAAGTTCATGCAAATGATTTTTTTTTTCTTTTGACTTCACCACAAGGTCATCAACATAGCATTCAACATGTTGGTGAAACATATCATAAAAAATCTTCTGCATCACCTTTTGATAAGTGGCACATGTATTCTTCAAGCTAAAAGGCATGCTCTTATAGCAATATATCCCTTTCAGAGTCTAGAAAGATGTCTTTTCCTCATCTGCGGGCGCCATTTGAATCTAATTATTGCCAAATGAACCATCATGGTTGACACTTATGGTAGCATCAATCATGATCTTAGTGATTAGAAATGGAAAGTCATTTTTGGGGCAAACATTGTTAATGTCTCAAAAATCCACGCAAACACGGATCTAGCCATTCTTCTTTCTCACCAGCAGGATATTTGAAATTCATATAGGATATTTGACCTCATGAATGAAACCAGCTTGGATAAGTTTGTTGACTTCAACCATAATTAGTGAGATGAGTTCATGATGAAAACAATGGTAAGCTTGTTTTACAAGTCTAGCCCTATTTTTTATTGCTAATTGATGAATAATAACCCCTGGGTCTAATTTGGCATTTCATCGTAAGACTAAATGAAGATATCTCGATACTTTATCGAAAGTTCCATGTAATCCCTTTTTTATTCAAGTGACAAGTTTGCATTGATAAGGTTAGGCGTGAGTTTTCAATGGTACCTAAGTTAATCTCTTTAAGTTCATCCCTTGTAGGCTTATTTTCTAATTCAAAAATGGGCAGAGCCTTTTCAATATTTTCTTCAACAAGAAGCTCATCACTATCATCATCTTTAATAGTGATGTGATTTGAAGTGAGATACATTATTTCCCTTTCTTTCTCTTCATCATAGGGGTTTATGATCACTATCGCGTGTTTTCTCTTTTTAGTGTCGCCTCATCACTCACCATCTATTTACATTGTCTCTTTATGCGAGAAGGTGTTTTGCTATAACGATCATATAAACCTTTCATCAAATTTGGTTGATAATCGAGTACATACTTTCATCTTTTGACTTGGGTTGTCTAAGTCTTGTGTAGATTGACATTGTTTTAGAATCCTTCTACTCCTTTGGATTCTAATTCTATCAAATAATGAAACACGAGTCGTAGTGACACCAAGACAGTCTCAGACCTAGCTTTAAAAGGTTTAGGCTGACTTTGTTGTTTGTCCTTCACTTCTCCCACATTTATATATCGTGAGGCCTCTTTATTAATCTTAAAATAAAGTGCTGTAGAAGACTGATATCCAATAGCAGCCTTTGAAGGTTTGTTAGAAGTTTTCTTCTCTCTCCAAATCCTTCTAGTCTTTGTAGAAACTTGTTTACCTTTAATTTGAGTCATATTACCATTATTTGCTAATTTATTGACATTTTTATGACTATAACCAGCCCTGTCTAGAAGCTTTAAGGCATTGGGATCAAAACCACTCGCTCATTTATTAGGGAGTCCTTAGAGATTTGTAACCACTGATTTAGTTTGATGAACAAAACCTTTTCAATAAAGGTTTTGAGACCTTGGTTAATACAAGATTGGTAGCTGGCAAGGTCAAGTTTTTGAGCCCCTTGGTGATCTTATCTCCATCCTTAGTAGAAGAAGATTGACCCTCTTTTCTTGTTGATACGAGGATATATCATAGTACCATTGTGATACCAACGAAGTTTTCTACTACATTTTCGTTTCCTTTGTTCTTCATTGGACAAGTTACTCTTTCATTTGTAGATGACTTGTTTCATTTTGAGCTTTTAGAGTCAACTTTTCCCTCTTCTTGGTGGTTAGGTGGAGATTGTGGTGCTTTCATCATGGTTAACTTAAAATATAATTTTGCATCGGTAAAGTGTGTTTTGCCTATGGTAAAGGGGTCAGTATTCACCACTAACTTTCTCACTTGTTTATTTTGACAATACTTAAAACATTAGTGGGTCATTGAGGAGACGATGTCATTTTCATATATCCATGGTTGTCCAAATAGCAAGTTAAAAGTAGTTTTGGCATCTATGATGTGAAAAAATACATTGGAGTCCATACCTTTCATGTGTATCATAAGTCTTATCTTCCCCACATATTCTGCCCTTAATAATTAGAGCCTTTAATCATTAGATGACTTGGAAAGAGTTCATCCATAAAAATTCCAAGCTCTTCTATGATTTTAAGAGGTAGTATATTGACATTCGTATCATCCACCAAAATATGATTCACCATCTTTTCAATGACATATCATTTGATAAAAAAGATGGTGATTATGGAGTTTGGATCCAAACAACATGTGTTCATCGTTAAAGGATATCTTTGTGATGTATACATCATGAGGCAAGTTTAAAGAGTCATTATTTCTTTCTTCCATGGTTTCTTCAGTATAAGTTTTCTCTTTATCAACTTGATAGGAAGTAGTGAATATATTTTCCATACTTCTCAACTCCCTTGGCATGTACTTATTTAGTGTAACGAGTTTTCTTAAGATTTGAGCTGAGAAAACCTCTTCTTTAACTGGTATAGACTTTTGACGCATCTTTCAGGGCATTGGCTCATCAATGGTCTTCTTTACCCTCGACAAGTTTTGTTAAGTTAGCCATTTGATCCTTCAAATGTGTATTTCTAGTCATCATCACTGACATAGTTCCAAAACTCGAAGCCTTATTTGGTGATTGACATGAAGGAGTCTTCATGGGTGGATTGCTGAAGTAGTCACCTTGAGTGTCGAAGAAAAGTCGACACACCCCCGCTTGATTTTTGTGGTGGAGTGACTTGTAGCTTTAACTTTGGAGCGAACTCTCGTGCCTCTTTTGCATTCGATGTTGACACCAGCTTAAGAATCGACTTAGTTTATGCATATAACTCGATGATGAATTTTGTTTTCAATGATGGGGTTAAAGAATCTTCAACGGTATGTCGGCGACTTGAATCAGTAGCCTTGTTGCTTTTAGAAGCGACAATGGTGACCATGTTCTTCCTATTTGCCATTGAGAGGTTGTTGAAAATTCTTTTTTAAAGGGAAGAGATTAGAGGTAGAGATGTCCTCAGTAGAATCACTAGAAATTTGTAGATATAATTTTGAGCACTTGAAATTTGATAAGCACATGTGTACAAATATTTGATTTTATTAAAATATATGACTTGGTAAAACTTTATTTAAAATATTCTTACAAAAGAATAAATAATTCTCTGATTCTTACTTTAAATTTGATATGTGGTGACTTGATTTATTTGAAAAATTAAGTTAAGATTGGTGCCATGTAAAAACAAAAATTTAGGCATGTATTGCGAAGCAAAATTTGGTAATTTAACGTTTTGAATAATACTTTTGTTTTTCTTTAAACTGTTGTTAAAGAACTCATATGGGGGTTTAGGTTTGATCCAATAGAGTTTTGTTTTTTGTAAACTTCAAGCGTAGATGAAGGAGGCTTGACAGTTTTTGAGAGAGCTTTCTTGCTTAAAGTGCTTGTCTTGATGAAAATTTTGTTTCCCTGATAATCATTTTCTCATCCTTTTGTCCGGGGCAAGACCCTCTATTTATAGAGTTTGTAAGGGCTTTCAAGTCCCTTTTTCAATATCATATGATATTATTTTATTGGTTGATTTTTATTTATAGGATCTTATATTTATGATAAGATATCTTAAATATTTCATTCCATTTGTCAACTTTTCATTGACTAAGAAATATATGGAAGCCCATTTATTTTCCATGTCATTTATTTCAATTTTATTTTATCATTTCATGTAAAAATAAAATAAATATGACACATGATAAATTTTAATTGATAGAAATTTATGTTTCTACACAAAGATATGATTAATTCTTCATTCAGGGGCTATATAAGCAAAGCTAAATATCATGGTGGTCACAATTGATTTGTTTGTCTAAATAAAATCGAGGTGAAGTTAAACTCAAGCCAAGTTTAACATATACCATCAAAAAAAGTATTCAAATTGATAATTTGCAAATCCAACCAGATATGTTTATAAACAACAAAATCAAACGAATGTGAATAATCTTAATGTTATATCTAATTAAGAAATTAATTTTTATTTTATTTTATTTTAACACCTTTTCAAACTATTTGAGATCAACAAACCACATAACAAGCTTCCTGGTGACCTCTAGATTTTAAAGAATTTCCTTTCATGTAGGGCCGCAACTTGGTGGCTGCAACGACGATCACTTTGCTATACTTAGAACTCTACTAGACTATCTTGCGAGTGAATTATTTTGGAGATTGTTTTCCTTCCTTTTCCCTCAAGAAGCATGGCACTCAAGGATGCAATAAAGAGTATCTCAAGTTTCCCTCTTATTTGGAGCTATTATAAGAAATTACCCTTAAAACTGTACTCTTGATGAAGCATATAATTTCTTTTTTGAGTTGTTTTTTTTTTTTTGGCTTCAAGACACAACTACTTCTCTGTCAAACTCACAAGGGTTGGCTTCAAAGCTCAATTTAACTATGATTACGTCCCACGACAAACATGAAAGATTAGAGAGAGTAAACACCGACAAGTAAATCAACAATTTGTTTGTCAACATCATCCAAGCATGATTCTAGATAGTTTAGAGAATCTCATTAATGTAATAAAGAAAGTTAAATACGATAAGGCTCCAAGAAAACTGCTCATTTTAATCTTATCTACATGTATCGATCATTAATTAATAATTAAAAATTTAGAGATAGCATATTGGTTCAAGAAACCATGCCTTGGCTCTGTATATTAAAGATAGATTTGTGCATGAGATGGTGATCATACATAATTGAGTAATAGTTAAATAGGATGTCTGCCTTACTTCTGAAGTCCAATCATATTTATTTTTTTTTACTGTAAAACATGTTAGCACCAACACGGAAGGTGTATCAAAGTTTGATCCAAAACATTAATTAGCTATATAAGCTAATAAGCTTAATGTTTGAGATATATTTGGAAACATGGTTTAAATTTTAAGTGTTTTTAAAAAAGCATAACATTGATTTTTTTTTTTTGTTGGACATCACCAGTATATATATATATATATATATATATATATATCAAGACCGGAACATCAAATATGTTCTAATCTATTAGAGAATAATATAAATTATATCTTAGGACCTGACACGACCAAAAGATTGATGTTTTCTCCCAAGTGCAGGAGTGTCGAAGTAATAAATAACCCGGCAAGACCGGGGTCGAACCACAAGGAGGTTTATTGTATAAATTATAGTTAACAACAATACAATAACAACAACAATAATAGTAGTAATAATAATAATAATAATAAAGAAGAAGAAGAAGAAGTTGATGAGAACTTTGAGTTGCAAGATTAACGTAAGGATTAAACAATGATAACAACAAATGTCAA
>Ga0325400_1002292_pt1 | contig 16665 bp, 8 predicted proteins | sample PopdelMetagenome_2_FD_205662 | JGI IMG/M metagenome (GOLD analysis project Ga0325400, IMG submission 205662) | Populus deltoides microbial communities from Bellville, Georgia, United States - Xylem-PdKOR-R1 | ecosystem: Host-associated > Plants > Phyllosphere > Stem > Wood/Secondary xylem... | reverse complement strand
TCCTTTTATTGTAGTGCACAAGTACAGCTGGTGCGCATAAGGTTACATTTTTTATAAAATAAATAAAAATATCTAAACAATAATAAAATTAATTTACATTAATTTGAATAACATGTTAATCAAGATACATGAGATCAGAATAATTTTATAAAAAATTAAAAAATAAATTATTAAATTTAAAATTTAATAATTAAATATCAAATAAAAAAATAAAAAAAAAATCTATTTAAAAAAATTCATTAAAGAAAATACTCAAGTTAAGTTCAATTAACTTTACAAACCCATCAAATATAAAATGAGATCTGGATTTAAAAGTTAAATTTTTTGAAAAAAGATCTAGAAAAAAATATTGAAATTAAATAAAAAATGATAAAAAAAAAATAAGCCAACACTAGAAAATGAGCAATAAAAAATCACCAAAATTGAAAATAAAATAAAATTCTAAAAAAAATAAAAAAATGCAAAGGATAAAAAAATAGCAATTAAAAGAATAAATACTAGATTGGATACAAAGATTAAATGAAATTAAATGTTGAGGGATAAAATTAAAAAAAAAACATTAAAATCAAAAGAAATAGAAATTAAAAGAAAATGAACCAAATACAAAACAATTACAAAATAAAGGACACAATTGAATTTTTAAAGGCTTGGCATGAATACCAAGGCCAAGGAGAGAGAAAAGAAAGGGAGGAAAAAAAATTTATCGTTGCTAAACCGTTGCCAGCCTGACCAAACACGTCACTTCAACAGCTATACTGGCACCTTACGCGTCAGATGAGATGGCGATTGGTAGTTTCTGGACACTGGAATACTCCTCTTGTGCCTCTAAAATGACACAGGGGACAATCACGTGTGCACGCTTCAAACTTTTTCATTGATTTATTAATATTTTAATAATACAAATTACTAAACCAGCCCTATGAGCATATGAATATTACAAAAAAAGAACCTTGTTACAAAGATGAAAATGCCCTCCTAAGCCACTCTTAGATTTTTTAAGTCAAATATTAAATATGTCATTTTACTGTACAAAAATATGTAAACACAACAAAACCTCTCTTTGCAAGGTCAATATTTTTTACCTTTTAAGGGTACCAACATTATTTTACTGTGCAAATAAATGGAAAAAGACACAAAAGCGCTTAGAAGAAAGGCTAATTTTTTAGCTTTTAAGGGCAACAAAGTATTTTTATTGTACATAAAAAAATAGTGAACGACTAAATTGTTCCCGATCAATTGACAAATAGCATTTAGATCCCCTAAAAAAGATGATTTTACCCTTGTTGCCAAAGCAATTGTTAAGTATAATGAAGGACAAAATGGTCAATAGATTGTCTAAATCCATAATGTTTCTCCTCGCATGCCACATGAAAACACTAAGGCCTTTTAGTTTTTTTTTTTGGTAATAAAAGGGTGGCTCGTGAAGGTTTTTTTGCAACATAAAAAAAATCAGGAAAAATAATAAAAATATTTTTTTAAAATAAATAAATGAGAATAGGATAATTGTATAGAAGAAAAATAAAAATAAAAATATGAATCTTAATTGCCAACAAATAAAATATCAAATGAAGAAATTGAAAAGAAAAAATTAAAACAAAAAACAAAAAAGAAATTGATATGAGTCTGTCTAAACCAACACACCAAATTTATAACCCGGCCGTGAGACTAGAATAACCTCATGGAAAGCAAATTGAATAAAATTATAAAACTTAATTCTCAAACCAACCCTAATATTAAAGGGAGAAATTAAAAATAAAATTAAAAAAAATAACAAAAAAATAGTTTAAATCAACCTTGGTGAACCCACCAAGTTCATGATGACATGAGATTGAAATAAACTCACAAAAATAAAAGTTACAAAAATAATGAATGACAATCTCTCATTGCCAGAATCATATTATGTTTCGTTTCTATTAGTGGGATTAAAGATGACATCAGGCCAACATTGAAAATATTAAAACCTATAACACTTATACAAGTGTTTGATCAAGCAATGTAGCAAGAGAAGTCAGATTTGGCAATGGCAAGGAAGAATAAAGTTATTTCCAGGGCATCTTTTTCTTTCAGTAATGGTAAACAACTAGGTAACCCTTCTTTTAAAACTTCACATATGAAAAACGGTTTACTACTTTGAAAAAAAATATATGCCTAAGACATTATACGAATAAAGAAAAAGGTTAGGTCAGTGTCTCAAGTGTGGAGAGAAGTTTACTAATAGTCATCAAAGTAATAAAAAGAATTTAAATATGATAAATGGGGAGGGAGAAGAACAAGAAGAGTTTTTAGAAGTAAAAGAACAAGATAATAATGTGATAATGGTAGAAAAGGAGCAAGTATAAGAGTATAGGTTGTCTCTTAATACATTAGCTAATAGTTAGGCACATAATACAATAAGAATCGAAGGAAATTGCCAGGACCTTATAATTCTTATTGGTAGTGAAAGTACACATAGATTTATAGATGGGTAAGTGGATAAGAAGATTAGGATCACCATAAAAAATAAATAAAAAATAAAAAAACATTGTGTTGGCAGTAATTGTGGCTATTGGAAGTGTCATAAAGTGTGGTGTACTTTGTCTATAGCTTGTTTAGCTGATGCAAAGACATAAACTTCAAGCTGACTTAAAAATTTTGAAGCTTGAAAGGTGTGATATAATGTTAGGAGTAGGTTGATTAATAATTTATTCACCAACCTTATTTGATTTTATTAAGATAAAGCTACCTTTCAGAAAAGAAATAAATATGATTGAGTTGAAGGTTATTGTGAAGAAAGCTCATCTAGAATTCATTCCAGCATCCAAAGTAAAGAAAAGTCTAAAAGAGGCAATATGTGGCTTAGTGTGGCAATTATTTTCATTAGAAGTCGAGGAAGAATTAAAGCATAAGAAAATGAATGATAAGATTATAGCATTGTTAAGGGAGTTTACATTAGTTTTTTATGGGCCTAAATAGTTACCACCGAAGAGAGCTTTGGATCACAGAATCCCTTTGATTCTAAGTTCCAAACCAATGAACATCATACCATATAGAAGTTTCTTTGTACACAAGAATGAAATAGAGAAATTGGTAAAGGAGATGTTGGTGAATGGAGTAATACAACATAACATTAGTCTGTTTGCATCCTCAATATTATTAGTTAAAAAGAAATACAGTAGCTGGAGATTTTGTGTGGACTATTGGCAATTGAATAAACTGACAATTAAGAACAAATTTCTAATACCTCTAATAGATAATCTTATGGATGAGTTGCATGGATCACAATATTTTTCTAAACTGGATTTGAAGTCTAAATATCACCAAGTTAGGATGCAAGCATATGACATTAAGGATATGTTTGGCAGTGTAGTAGCGGTTGCTTTTCAAATAACTTTTCATGTCGAAATGCATGCCAATGATGTTTTTTTTATTTTTTAAAATTATTTTTGACATCAGCACATCAAAACGATCCAAAACATACAAATCATATTAAATTTTAGACTGGTCATGAGAGCTTAAAATATTTGTTATACCAAAATATTCATTCAGCTATTTAGAAGAAGGGTCTAACAAAGTTATTAATATTGTGATATCGAACTCATTATAGAAAAAGGCAAAGAAAACAAAGTAGTTGATGCATTGTCAAAAAAGGAGTGATAACTACTGAAAAAACAACTATGACAAGTCCATGAAGTTTCAATGTTATATTAGTAGTAGTGTTGTCACGATATAATAAGGTTTTCAACACCTACAAATGATACTCAATTGCAAGAAGTTATAGCTAAGTCCTACAAACATCCCTCAATTGTAAGATGGTAGATATTCATAGTTGGCATGAATATAGTTTAGTGGATAGATTGTTGAGATATAAGGGCAAAATTGTTATATGAATTGAGGGTAATTTGTGAAAAAAGTTAGTAAATGTGGCTCATGACTCTCGTATAGGAGGCCATGTTGGTGTTCGAAATTCCTATAGAAGATTGAATGTCTTATTTTATTGGACTTCCATAAAGAAGATGGTAAGATAAATGGTGGACGAATTTGATGTTTGTAAACAAGCAAAGTAAAAAAAAAAAATTGTTTATCTTAGGCTAGTACAACCACTTTCAGTTCCACGTACAGTTTGGAGAGACATAGTGATAGATTTTATAAAAAAATTGTCAAAATCTATAGAGAATGATATTATCCTGGTTATTGTGGATAAGTTCACTAAGTAAAGTCACTTCATTATTTTATCACAGTTCTTCATTGCGAAGACCATTGCTTAGATTTTATTAAAACATTTCTATAAGTTTCATGGCTTGCCTTTTATTATTGTTGCTAACAAGGATAAGGTTTTTATTAGTGTATTTTGGATAGAATTATTCAAACTCTATACGAGTATTATCTATCACTCTCAATCAGATGGACAATAAAAAAGAGTACACAAATGCTTTAAGGCTTACCTAAGATTCATGACTATGCATTCCCTAAACAATGGCACATATGGTTATCTAGGACGTATTGGTGGTACAATACAAATTAATATCCAACACAAATGAGCTCTTTTCAAATAGTTTATGGCTATCCATCTCTTGCTGCAAAAATAGTTCGATCTAAGATGATTTATATTGTTGTTGTGGAAGATATGTTACAAAATGGGAAAGAATTGGATTATAGTCTATAGAGGCAACTGGATATGGCTAGAAACAGGATGAAACAAATGGTTGACAAAGGCAGAATAGAAAGAGAATTTCAGGTGGGAGAATGAGTGTTTCTTAAGTTATAACCATATAGACAGACTATTAAAGTCCTCAAAAAGAATATAAAGCTAAATCCAAGGTGACCTTATAAGATAATTCAGCGAATAAGGACAATAGCATACAAGTTGCTGCCAGAATGAGTCCCAACTTCACCCAGTGTTTCATGTCTCTTTGCCGAAGAGAAAGATTAGTGACCATTTAAGGTACATGCTATAGCAATTATGGATCGAAAAATCATGAAGAAAGGGGACGTAGCTATTACAGCAGGGCTAATTCGATGGTCAAATTTGTTTGTTTGATGAAGATTCTATCTGGGAAGAACTTTAGTTGCAATTTCCACTTTGAAATTAGTTCCTGAGGTCAAGAATTTGTCAAGTAAGAGGAATTGTTATGAATAGTTAGATAACGTGAGAAGAAAGGAAGCTTCAGCAGGGATGGAAAGAAGAAATAATTGTACACATTTTTTGTATTTTACAGACAAAAATTTTTCTCTCTTGTTTTGTTCTATTTCTCAGCTTATTTCTTGCATTGTCCAGGGAGATTTTAATAGTGTGTGTATATTAAAAAAAATAAAAAGTCTATATTTTCTTGAGAAATGTACCCAAAACAAAGCCAAAGCACTGTCAACCTCGAGCTTTGATTTATCGGCCTCGGAGCTGGAACGACAGATCCTGTTAAAGAGAAGTTGGATTAAAAAGTTGAGAAGTTGTCTGAAACAAGATCTACAAATGAGTTAACCATCATTCTCACAGCAGCATATGTAGAGTTTTTAAGCAAATCGAACGTGTAGTGTCGTGGAGATTTAGAGTCAACTTTCTGAATATTAAGCTGCTGATTTCCTATATCATTATTCACCTAAGTTAGCTTAATTAGTATCACACACACACCTTTCTCATACTTTTAATTAAAAGAGATTTGAAGGGTATTTTCTTCCTCTTTGAAAACACTGACATGCACTAGTTAATGTAAAAATCAGTTAAAAAGGTCTACCAAAATGTCTATCCTTTCTCGGCCGAGGTACACTAATTGCAACAGGCCCATTTCTGTTGTCATGATGCTTTGTTGTTCAACATCCATACCAACGTGAAACGAGAGAGAGGTGAGAAACTAAGAAATTCAGGGGAAAACAGCTAAATCAATCCATTTTTCCTGCTTAATTGAGTTTTTCATTGTAATGCCAACAGAAGTGAGGACTTCCAAAACAAACAACAGTAAAAAATTACATTTCAGCATGTGAGCTGCCTGCTAAATCCCATTGCTGCAAGACCTCGAAAACCAATTTGCTTCACAGAATCGGATTTGGCTGTAAAATTGGCAAGGCCAGTTGCTCCAGGCTGTAGGATTCTGCATTGGCTAGAGTACATTTTCCCAAACCTGGATAGCAATTTTACAATGAGGACAGCCAAACATCTACCACGCTAATTGTCAGCTTTAAAAACCAAGCCACAACGACCAGTGAGAAAATTCACAACAAATACTGGGAGGTAAACCTTGAGCAGTGACATCATTAAGGTGCAGAAACTGAAACAATTCAAATCCATATATCTTCATGTGATTTTTAGAAGATGGACAAACCTAACTCTAAAGCCAGTATGCCTATTTGGCTAGACTTTGGGACTTCCTAATTGATCTTGGGGCCTAAACTGTCACGGGCGGTTCTGTGATTGTCTTAAACAGGGGTAACTTGTAATATTGACCAGTCAACTACTACACTACTGAATACTTGAAAGCCCAGCTAGCTCCACCTTTGGAGCACCTCCTTAGTGCACCTCTATCAGGGTACCCCCAAATTAGTCACTTATACGCTAGCAACCCCACACTTTTAAATGAACTTATCAATGAATAAGAATTTCAGTATATGTTTTGAGACTGTGTGGTGCAACCTATCTTAGGTGTGGAGCAACTATATTAGGTGTGACGCCAAAGAGCCTTAGGTGTTATGCGGTTTTCTATCGTCTAGGTATTCTTCCTATAAATCCTACTAGTGTGATGCTGGTAGTGCTTTTATATTCATTCCACTTCAATCTATAAACCCCATAATATCCTTCATTTATTTTACCTAGTTTAATTACCCTGCCCTTAAAACATACCAAAATCTTCATCTATAACCTATTATCTGAGTTCCAAACAATCATATTTGATGCGATTTGTAATCAGATTTGGGTGCTGTAAATTGATGTGAAAGGGGAGATATTCTTTGAGCAAGAAACTAATTGATTAAATACTTGAACAATTCACACATCACTGTAGTAGTTTTACCGAAACAAGCTGTTGACAAGCTGCATCCAAAAGTCAAAGAGGAACTCAAGTGATTTGGCTATTTCCAAAAATTTGAAGATTACATGAAGTATTGCATAATAGATGTAAGCAAATGCTTAAGACCCCACAGATTAATTCAGATCACTTGAGCATCAATATGGGCTTAATTAATTTGGAAGCTAGTGCAACAGTAATATTTGCCATAAGAAAAAATAGATAGGTTGGATGAAAGAATTGCCAATGGCTAGAAAGAACATCATATCTGAATACTATGAAATGATACTAAAGGAACCAAATTTGAATCGCATAAAATATATATCATCTTAGTATAACTTACCAAATTTTGGACCAAAGTACCATGGGATGATGGGAATGAGCTTTGGTATCACCTCTCAGAAACTGGGGAACACAAGTCTCGAAGACCTGCATCCATGGAACAATTACCCCAAATTGCCGCAGCTCGCCAAAACAAATACAAGATTATGATGTTATTATATAAAGTAAGCACAGCAGTCATAAAGACATAATGGGCAATACCAAATAGATGGGAAAACAAACAGATAAGAAACTACTTTAAAGAAATTTTACAAAGAATTGAAAATTCTGGCTGTCCCTTGTCAGGAGAAGGGAGAAGAGGGAAGAGGAAGGGCATTTTCTCTCCCTAGAACATCTGGAACTAAGACGCAATTCAAACGTGAGTTTGCACTAGTTTTCAGAGGCCCAGTCTCAACAAAAACCTCTTTTTCTTAACAAAGATAAACATTTAAGCTCCACTGGTAGAATTCAAACTCGGCGCTACAAAATTGTACATTGAAGTTGTTAATCTACTTCAACCCAGTCTTTCATCAAGCTCAATCTCCAAATAAAACCAAATTATCAAAGTCGGTGTATTCAATTACCGAAAACAAATGCACGTAATCAAAAAATGAAGCAGCTAAAGAAGTAAACATCAGAAAGTGCAATATTTTAAGAGTGTCAACGCTTCAAGCTGGGTACACAATTATTCAGGAAAAAGAAATGAGAGTTCAAATATGACACTCAACTAATATCAACGTGAAATCTTCTATTACCAGATAAAGGCAGAAACTCTGTATCAAGAAAATATATGGAAACGGAAGTTTGTTGAATAAATTGAGATTGTCAAATCCCCGACTTAAACTCAGTCCCATTGGTAGAGCAGTAACCACGGAAGTTTCTGATACCACTATATTGCACATAGATTTTGTTACATGGTCTTCTGAAACTCCCAAGTGCCTCAGTGAGCAAAAACAGTGTCATTTCGTCTAGGAGGTCTATCAGGAATTCCTCCTGGCTTGAATTTTGAAGCCTCGTGCTTTGCCAATTCAGGAGGCACGGGACTGTTATTCTGAATAAGCATTTGCTTGAGATCATAAAAGACATCCGAGTCCCCATGAGTCAAGAATGTTGTAGCCACACCTGTCTTTCCAGCACGGCCTGTTCGTCCAATACGATGAGTATACATTTCAATATTTCCAGGCATATCATAATTAATGACATGGGCCACATCAGGTATATCAATGCCACGACCTGCAACATCTGTTGCGACAAGCACGTTGTATCTTTTGGTTCTAAAACCTTCAAGGCTAATTTCCCTCTGCTCCTGGGACTTCCCACCATGCAAAGTTGTGACACGAAAACCAAGCTTGTCCAAATTCTTGGCCACCATATCTGCATTCTTTTTAGTATTAACAAAGACAATTGCGGTCTTATCTCCAGCTTCCTCAAGCAATCTATTCAATCTGTAGGACTTCTCTGATTCCTTCATCATTATCACATGTTGAGTTATCAAGTCGGTGGCCTTTCCAGCAGTACCAATAGTGACCACAACAGGATTTCTCAAGTACTTCCTAGCAAGTCGCTCAACAGCAGGTGGCATAGTAGCACTAAACATATAGGTGGTGCGATAAATCTTTTTCTCATCAAGCTCTTCATCCTCATTTTCTGGCTTCAAATTACTCGATGGCATTGCATCCAACACACCCATAACCTGTGGTTCAAAACCCATATCAATCATCCTATCAGCCTCATCAAGCACAACATAATTACACTGATTCAACACTGCATAACGCCTCTCCAAACAATCAATCAAACGACCTGGAGTAGCAATAACCACCTCACAACCTTGCCTAATCCTAAACCCCTGCTCTTCAATAGACTGCCCACCAACGATAGAAACAACTTTAATACCCAAATAATGTGCAAACTTAACAGTCTCATCCTCAATCTGCTGTGCCAACTCACGCGTAGGTGCCATAACAACTGCATAAGGCCCTTCAGCCTCATTCTCCTCACTCATTGGAGGCAACCTAGAAATATAAGTCAGCATAGGCAAAACAAAAGCACAAGTCTTACCAGAACCAGTCTCAGCAATCCCAATAACATCCCGCTGTTGCAATCCCAAAGGAATCGCTGCCATTTGAATAGGTGACGGCTTCTTATACCCAGCTCTCTCCACTGACTTCAACAACTCACTACTCAACTTACTCTCTTCCCAACTCCTCATTGGCCGCGGAATCTTTGAGCCCTTATAAGAAATATTATAATCTTCCCTAAATATCCTCCAATCTCTCTCAGTCATTTCTTCAAGCTTCTTCTCCGACCAATGTCTATCAACACGCATATCAAAAGTATCATACATATCAGCAGCTTCTTCCTTCAATTTTTGAGCAGCCGCCTCTTCTGGCTTTTCGTCTAGGCCTTCTTTTTTCCGAAATTCATTTCTCATATCCTTCTCATTCTTTGCAGCAAGTTTTTTCTGCTCTCTCCTATCCATACCAGCCCGAAACCCTCGACCGAACAAAAGCTGTGCCTCATGAGGGTTTTGATACAAAACATTCATATCTCTAGAAGTATCTTCCGTGTTTTCCCAATCGAAAGAGAAGCGAAACTTCTCACTAGGTTTAATTACTCTCTTTTTAGGCTTTTTGGACCCTAAATATTGCTCTTTAATGGCATCCAGCTCCTTCTCTCGCTCTCTCTCGGCTAATTTCTCCAATCTGGCTTGTTCACGCGCCTTTACATCCTCTTCACGTTCGCGCTCTCTGTTGCGCCGCGAGGAGCGTTCGCGCTCGCGCTCTCTTTCTCTTTCTCTGTCTCTCTCCCGATCGCGCTCTCTGTCTCTGTCTCTGTCCCTGTCTCTGTCCCTGTCCCTGTCTCTGTCACGGTCTCTGTCTCTGTCACGGCGGTCAGAATCGGAGGGAGGTTTTTCGGTGTCAGAACTGGAGGGGCGGGATTGGGAGAGGATGAGTTGTTGGCGTTTTTTCTGTTGTTCGATTTCTTCTTGGCGGCGCTGAAGGGCTAATTTTTCACGTTCAGCTTTGGTTAAGAAGACGGGTTTGCTTTTGCTTTTGGAGACGTTAAAATCGTCGATTGAGCGTTTCATGGTGCTGGTGTTGTCGGCGGCGGTAGGGTTTAAGAGTAAAGATCGGGGGTTTGATTGATCTAAAAGCAAGTGATTCTCGATCGATCGAGACGAGAGATATTTCTCTTCTAGAAATTACTCTCTCTCTCTCTCTCTCTCTCTCTCTTATAATCATTATTTATTTAAAAACCAACTTCGTGCCCTTGTGCTCCTTTTTCACCCAAGTTTCACTGAATTTTATTTTTTTTATTTTAAATTAATTTTTTTATATACTAATATTAAAAATAGATTTTAAAAAATAAAAAATATATTTTTATATATTTATAAATAAAAATTATATTTAAAATATAACATCAACTGCACTTTTAAAAAGCTCACAAAAAATTATTGTATTTTTTTATCATTTTAATATTTAAAATTTATAGTTTTTCTAATTCAGTTATATCTTTTATTTTTTAATTACATATCTTAAAATTATGTTTTTATGATTTTATTTATTTGAATATTTTTTTATCTTGCTTTTTGTTATATTAGCTAATTTTATGAAATATAATTTTAGCTTCTTTTTAAAAATTAAAATTAAAAATTAAAATTAATACAAAAGGAAACAAGCTTTTTTTTCACAAATGACATGCAAAAGTTTTATTTGAATCTCTCAGGTTTTTTTTATTTATTTTCCATCCTTGTTCTTTTAAATTATTACTTTTTAGTTTTCATTTTATTTTTATTATATTTTAATTTTTAAAAATTAAAAAATAAAAGAATTTCTAAAAAAGTTGAAGAGCTAAAACTCTATGATCGATCCTCGGTTATTTATAACTTTGATTTTACTATGATGACTATGTTTATTTTTTGAAATTCACTTTTCAAGAAATTATTTTCCAAACTTTCATGTGTTTATTTGACATTAGAAAAGTTGGTCAACGGAAAACAATTTCCAGTCAAAGAAAAATTTAGCTTGATTTCTAGAAAAGTATTTTCCTGAAAAATTTGGGCAGAAAACACTTTTCAGAAGTTGTGAAAAATTTAGAAATGTCATATTATTTGCTGATTATATCAAATTTGATCATCAAACTTTTGATTGCTATATATATTTTGTTTTGAATATTTATTTTTCAATTCCATCTCTTAAAATTTAATTTTTATATTAACTTTGGTCATCATTTTTATAATTATTATTTGCTTTTCCCTTATCATTTTTTTATTGAAATTTGTTATCTATCAAATTTGGTCCTTATTCTTTTGATTGTTACTTATGTTTTTTGAAATAATTTATGAAATGTTAATTATTATTATTATTTTTAATTTCTTCATCTTTCATTTTTTTTAGATTTGATCTCTATTATTTTGATTATTATTTATTTTATTTGAGATAATTTATGAAATTATATTTTTTTTCAATTTCATTCTCATTCAACTTTTTAATCTATAAGATTTGTTTCTCATTATTTTAATAAACTTGAGAAAAATAAAACATTAATAAGTTATTTTCCAACTCATTTTCCATGACATAACCAAATACTAGAAAGTGTTTTCCAACTTATTTTCCATTACACTACCAAACATCAGAAAATAATTCACTTTCCCGAAATTCACTTTCCAAAATGAAATCACTTTCTAGCAAACAAATAAGGCCTATAAATGATATTTAAAATTAAAAAAATTTAATGAAAGTGGTATTTATTTTTAACTATATTAGAAGAAAAAAATCTCTAAAAGTTTTTTAATTTGATTTTAATTTTTTATGTATTTTGGAATCTTTGGGTGTTTTCTAGTTTGATTTTTAGGTATTTTCATGTGAAAATGAGTTTTTAAAAAAATCTACTATAATTAAAATAAATATTATTTTAATTTCGTTTGCTGAAATTCAATTTTTCAGAAACTTTCAATAGCCGAAGCTTGAGCTAAATGATGACAGGTGGTCTACCCCCATTGAGCATGTATCCTCTCCTGCTTTTTTTCCCATTGAAAAACATGTTGTTCCCAACTTAAAAAAAAAAAGAAAGAAAGAAAGAAAGGGCACCTTGACTTTGTGATTGTAAATATAATTGTGGTTATTTTTTAAAGTGTTTTTTATTTGGAAATATATTAAAATAATATTTTTTATTTTTTAAAAATAATTTTTAACATCAACTCATCAAAAATAATCTGAAAACACCAAAAAAATATTAATTTAAAGTAAAAAAATTTAAAATAATTTTTTTAAAAAACACTTTTAAAATACAAAAACAAACAGAACCTAGTTTGTGGGGGGATTGGTGCCTAGCCTTAATCTTTTTTTATTTGTTTTATTATATGATTTTTTTAATTAAGATTATTACAATAAAATTTAAAAATTCATCCAATTATTGCTTTTTTAAAAATAATATTTGGGTTTTTTTATGGTAATGTTGTTAATTAATTTATAAAATAATTTATATAAATCTAATATGCAGAATTTTTTGAAAAGAATTGCTCATGAATATTAATAAAGAATATTTTTTATTATTTTATAACTTAGTTTTTTATATAATTTTATCAAATTAATTATTTTATATTGCTAGGTCAAAATTTTCCTTGTATTATTTTTTTATTTTCTTATTAAGATTTTCTTTTTATATGAGATTAATTTTTTTTTAAAAAATCTCCTAATAAAAAAACATTTTGTTTGCTAGAAATTAAAAAAAAAAAGAACAAAGAAGGAGGTTTTTGGTAAAGAAAATATTTTTTTCTCATCTATCTCAATCATTTTATTTTTTGTGAATATTTATTTTAATTGTTTTAGATTTTTATTCAAAAAATCATGTTACTTGTAATATATCTACTATAAATGTTAGTTTAATATGTTTTAAAGCCAATCAATTTGTTATACGTGACATTATTATATTAATATAAATACATGTTTATTATTAATCAAGGCTTAATTTATCTTTAATATTCATATAATATTATAGTAATGAATCTAATATTTGATTTATGAAATCTAGAGTAAAAATAAAATTCATGAGACAAAAATGCTTTACAAATAAAATTATAAAGTTATTATAATTATATGATTTATATTGCATCAAAACATTGTTTCTAAAATGTTTTTAATCGATACTTTCTTAAATATTAGACATTTATTAAAGCCGTAGAGGCTAGTGTATATTATGTTCTTTTCTTTATGAAAGGAAACAGTTGTTCTTATAAGTTAAGATACAAGGGATGCTTAAAACTAATATATATATTCTTATCATAAGACATGTACACTAAACTAACCCACATGAGAATTTTATATGAAGATATTACATATGTCTATCGAAAGATTCATGTTACGCTTATGTAGATGACCTTAGACTTGAAATCACCAAGTTATCTTATATAGATAATGTTATGTTTTGATCATGTTACATGTTATTTTAATCGAGGTATCGAAAAGGCATGTGTTGGGTTTAGCATGAACTATATGAATGTACTTAGAGTAATTAAAAGAAGATTCATCATTATAGGTATTTGAAGAAAATATTACATTTGTTCTCAAATAGTATTGACTAAAAAGTTCTTAGCCAAAGTGAAATGAGATTTGAAAAAGATTTCTAATTTTATTCAAATGATCAATGACTATTATGTAGAGAAAAAAGATGATTTAACATGACAGATATACTTCATGCTTTAATTTTAAATCGAAACATTATTAATGAAAAGATTTTAATTATATTTAGAAATCAGTCATTGAAAAGTTTTAAGTCAAACTACTAATGACTTTTCTAATATTTAGAGGATTATGAAACGTTGCTAAATGATGCACTTGATTTTTAAATATAAATTAATCAATTTTTGAATTAATAATAAATTAAATTATTAAATTATAATTTATACTTGAGTCAACATATTAGGAACTCAATTGGTCATGCATATTAAGAACCATTAGTCAGAAATTAAACTAAGATGATTTAATAAAATATGATTTGATTAAAATATATTTTAAAAATTAAGAAATAAAATATAATTAATACAAGGATATTATTGAGGGGGGAAATTCATATTTTATCTATTTATAGGGTTTTTTAGATTTCAGGTTTTTTTAGAATTGTTGAATGCTGGTTTTTGTTTTACTTTTCATAAACTATTAAATAATAAAAATACTTTTTTACCCTCCTAGGATCAAACAAATGTTAGGCTGTCGGACAAGGTTTTTTTGGTTATTTTTTATGTATAGTTAAAATATGCATTTGACCTTAAAAAACATAAAAATAAGATTTACATATGAGGGTGTTTTTGTATTTTCACATGGGTTTTTGGGTTATAATTAGGGTCATGAGAGGCATTTTGAAATTTTTCATGTTGACTTTTAAATTTTTTAATCAAGAAAGCTGCTGACGCGAGCTAATCATGCGTCAGTGAGTATGTGACGTCTGCACCATTTAGACGATGCGTTCAACACCACCCAACAACCAAACCCGACATTCCACCATATCTTTGAATGCGCCACGATGTTCTCTTTCACAAGGTGTGACACGTGATGGTGTATGGTGGTCAAATTGTCGTTGATGTTTTTTTTTTCTCTCCTGCCAAATAAAGTGCACAATTGTTTTATTTGACTTTGGTTTTTCAATTTAATTTCATTTCTTATTTTTTTTCATATTACTTTTATAAAAATTTTATTTTTTTTCAATTTAGTTCTTCAATTACAATTTCTCATGTGTTTTTCTTCATTTATATCTTTATTCTTTTGATTTTGATTTTTTTTTCTTGGCCTTTTTGTTAATTTTTTTTTGGCTTTAAATTTCATCATTGAATCAAAGTTTTTGTTTTTTTTATTTATTTAACCCTAATTATTTTTATTTGTTTTTCTTTTCGTTAAAGTTATTTTTCAATTCAATTTAACCGTCCAATTGAAAATTTTTGTTTTCCCTCTATTTTTCTTTTAATTTTCACCCTCATTCTTTTAATTATTTTAAAAATCCTTTTGGGTATTTTTTTTAGTTTTATTTTTGGACATTTGATTTGTTGGGGATTTGGCTTTATAGGATTTTATCATTTTACATTATTTATTTTAAAATATTAGTTTTGTGATTATCTTCAATTTCTTTTCTATGGGCTTATCCGGCTTAATTCATGGGTTTTACATGTCTTTTTTAAATATAAGTGTTTATAAATTGTTTCTTTATGTTTGATTTTTCAAGATATTAATCTAATTCATCTATAATTTTTATTTTTGTTTTATACAAATGAACTTCATTTTTCAAAATAAATACTTTTTATTTTTAAATAATATTTATGACATGTTCGGTGTTGTGTAATATGTGTTTAGGGTGTGAGTTTATTCAATTAATTTCATTTGTGTTTCTATTTCTATAATCTTTTATTAATTAAAATAAACAAGTTCAATAAACACAATTGGATAAATATCTTTTTTGTATGATTGAATATCTTGATCTATACTCATCTCTTAATTTTTTTCAATTTTTTTTGGTCATTGCTAACTATTGTTTTTATTTATTTACATAGACGGTTATCAATTAATTTAATTAAATACTTGTATAAAATTTTTAATTTATATTTTGAATTTTTTTAAGGAAAAAACACATCGAAGTAATCTGCATACCCGAGTTAGATAGCTAATCTACTTTTATTTTATGTATGATATTTGATTTGTTTTTGTTTTTCCTTGCATTAATTCCGTTATTTTTCTTTAGGATCTGAGATGCTCATCTATTTTTTGTTAACTTTTTCCTTTTTTTTGTTTTTTTCTTTTTAAAAAAATTACTTTTTTCAAAATTACTTTTTTTTTCCAACTTTCTTTTTTTTTCTAAAATTATTTTTGTTGATTTTACTTTTTAAATATTGACCTGGTTAAAATTTTTGCTTTGTAATTTTTTCTTTAAAATACCGTGGATTGCTGCGATGTTTTTCCATATAGTTTTTCTATTTTATTTCTTTATTTTTCAAAATTATATTTGTTGATTTTTTTAATATTGAGCTGATTGAGAATTTAAATTTGTAATTTTTTTTCCTTAAAACATTGTTGATTGCTACAGTGTTTTTCCGTATGGTTTTTTTTATGATTTTCTCTGAAATTATTTTTTTTATTTTATTTTTTAATATTGAGTTGGTTAAAAATTACAGTTACAATATGTGAGGAAAACACTGTAACTTTCCTAAAAAATCACTGTTGATTACTACAGTGTTTTTTTCCACATGGTTTTTTTATATTTTTGTTATGTTTTTCTCTAAAATTATCTTTGTCAATTTTATTTTTTAAATATTAAGCTGGTTAAAAATTGCAATTACAAGTAAATACAAGTTTTTCCTCACAAAACACTATGGATTGATACAGTTTTT
>Ga0325400_1002291_pt1 | contig 16669 bp, 7 predicted proteins | sample PopdelMetagenome_2_FD_205662 | JGI IMG/M metagenome (GOLD analysis project Ga0325400, IMG submission 205662) | Populus deltoides microbial communities from Bellville, Georgia, United States - Xylem-PdKOR-R1 | ecosystem: Host-associated > Plants > Phyllosphere > Stem > Wood/Secondary xylem... | reverse complement strand
AATGATTTTGTTGATTTTTTTATTTAACAATAGAAAATACTTTTAAATCAATTTACATATCAATCAATATCAAATTTTATTTAAAAAAAAATAAGAACACGCCTCTCTCATCATAATGGTGCATTCAGAATATATATATATATATATATATATATATATATATATTGCCTTGTTTAATAAGCATACCAATTCCTTTTTACAGAAACTTTTGCAGAGGCTATCATACCTAATGTCGGCCACCTTTCCTCATGAGGTTGTAGAATCCAATTTCAAGATACAAGAGATTCGCACGAATCCACAACGAGAAAGTAGTATTTCCATGCAAGTTAATTATTAATAATTGTGAGCTGACCCAATTTTCATTGATTGAGTGGATGGAACCATGTACGATATAGATATTTCAAAGAAAGTATACTGGGGGGGGCTCTAGTTATAGGATAATCATTCATTCTTGTGGTTTATTGGAGCCATTAATCAATTTTTAACTAGAAAAATAAGATCTAATGAATTATTGCTTGACTATCGTCAGTGTTCTTTCTCTCTCTCTAATAACAATTTCTGTGGTTCGCTATATTGTGAGAGTGATTATAAGCCTATTGAACAATTTAAAATAAATATTTAATCTCTCGCATTTCAATTGTGGAACAATTAATTAATCTGAACTAAATTTGATCTGATTTAAAAAGGTAGGAGCTGCTGTTTGCTTTATCCCAAAAGGAAGCAAGCAAGTAGCATACTGAAGAATATAGATATGACTAGCCAATCAGTAAGTAGGCAGTTAAAAGATTAGGATTAAATGGTTTGTGTTTTCTGTGGTTTCAAATTCAATTCTTATGATTATTAATATGATAATTATTGGAGGCTTATATGATTATTAACTTTATAGTTCATGAGACTAGTCGAGATACATGCAAGTTAACCCCAAATACCCATGTTAATAAAAAATAAAATAAAAAACATAGATATAACTTAAAACACATTATTTATTTGTCTTCGGAAAGTAATGAATTTCATCTACCATCAACTCAACACAGTGCAACATAGTCATGCTCACCTGCTTTTTTATCAATCATATATAAATAGATGCCAGACAAGGCAAGCATTTGTTCTATGGTAAGTTCCGTTTGGTTGGTTAATTTTAGGGTCGCACATCATATCATATGCTTTTCCATATCTTTTTAGAGATTGCAATTTGAAGATATCCACTAAAAAAAAAAAATGTTAGGATATTCTTAAATGCATTGTGCATATGATGTCATTATAAGGACCCCAAAGTAGTTTTATGCATATAAATGCTTGTTAGTAACTTCGGTGGTTCAAACCATAGTTTTAAACTTGACCGATGGGTCGCATCAAAGTACCTTTCTTATGTATGCCTTCGTTAGGAAATCTAAAGAAAAAAGTGTTTTTTTTTTTTTAGAATTAAAATTTTTGAAATTTGATCAGATATTCCTCTTAAATTTGATCAAATTTAATCCACTTCCAATTAAAGAGGCGCAAACGATGTTGCATTTATATTAAAATAAATATAAGTAACAAAAATCGGTTTTGTAGTACGATTTAGATTAAAAACAAATAAAAAACATAAAAATTTAGAATTGAACAAAAATATCATTATAAATAAATAAAAAAAATTAAGTTTATTTTTATATTATTGTTATGAAAATATTCCAATATATAATTAATAAATTTATTTTTTTATCTTTAACTTTTTTTAATATTTTTTTAGTTTTTCCTTTTTTTCCTTTACACCTTTTTTAGGAAAAAATATTTTTTATTCTTTACACTTGAAATATTTATCACTCTACACTGGGTCTATTTATACCGTTTTTATTATTATTATTATCTTTATTCTTTTGTAATTTTTTCTTTTTTTCATTTTTTTTAATTATTATGTAAAACTAAAAGTACATGGTGTTTCACTATAGTAATTTCAACATTATCTCATTTTTCCACCATGTTAAAAATTAATTTAAGATTTGAAATGTCTTTATTAACACATATGATTTTCACTTTATTTTATTATATGTAAGTATCGACTTTTTAATTCAAAATTATATTTTTTACTCGATGTTCAAAAATACATTAATAATACCTACACATTTATTATTTTGTGGTAGAAAAAAATCATTCAACCCACAACGAGGTGAGTTGAATAGAAGCGGTAACACTTTTTTTTAATTTATTGGCACAAATGATTTTTGATTTATTTAATTAAATATATGTATAGGAATTTTTTTATTTATAATTAGGATTTGTTTTGTAAAAAAAACGCATTGAAAAAGCATGTATATTCATTTTCAGGCTTAAAAATAATATCTAACCATATACGAAGTGCGGGTCAAAAAGTTAATAAGAAACTAAATCAGAGTCGACTTAACGTGAATGAGGGACTTCTGAAAAACTATAAATAAAACATTCTAAAATATTTAAGAAATATTATTATTATTATTATTTATGTATGTTTAACAAGTAGAGCCTTGGACAAATTTCTTACTTGGAGTATTTTGTTAAGTAGGGCAATCTTCTTTTTATAAATAAAATTCACAGATATACCTAATTTATTCTTGGACCTTTTTATTAAGTAAGGGGCTTTAATCATTGTTCAAGCAGCTCTTAGGTTAAACTGACTCTGAACTAAATACAAATAAAATAGGAAAAATAGAAATGAGAAAAACCATAAAGTTTAGAACTCTAAAACTATATATATACCAATCATGAAACACACACTAACGTTCTTGCAAAATAAATAAGTAAACATTAGTAGCAATCTCATTACATACAAGAAAACCTCGTTGAAAACCAATATAAGTTTTTTTAAAAAAACCAATTACAGAAAACCTTGAGCAAAGTTGTTTTCTTAAACATAAAAAAAAAAATCAGGTCAAATCTTATTAAGTAACTTAACACCTTTTAATTAGATATACTATTTAAATTTGATGTACAAATCTTATTAAGTAAACACAATAACCAATAATATAATTAAAGTATTTAAAGTAAAGAGATAAAAGAGAAAATTTATATTCTCATTTTTAACGTGATTCGACAAGCCTGCATACATATTTTAAGTACCAAACCGTAATATTTGAGTATTGTATCTCCTCACTAGTTCAAGTTTAATGTATAAAATTGTATATTTTGACTCTCAATTGATCAACAAACTTTGAATTTATTCAATTTGACCTATGATTTAATCAATTTCAACCCCTGCATTCACATTTTTTTTTCAGTTTAGTCATTAATTTTAGATTTTTTAATCAAATCCTTAATTATCCACCAAACTTCAATATTTATGCTATTAAATCTTGATTTAACCAAATTAACTCTTTAAAAATACAAATCGACCTCTAGACTTTAATTTCTTCCAATTAAAGTCTAAATTGACTTTAAAAATTAATTTTTCTTGCAATTAAGTTCTCAATAAAATTAATTAAGTCTTTCAAAATTCTTATTGAGTCCTTGCCTATCCAAATTTGTGTTTTTTTACCCCAAATAAAAATATTTTCACCAAAGAGGTCTTTTGCCAATCAGAGTTGAGTTGTCAATTTTATACGTTTTGGTCCTCCAACTTTTTTACTTGTCACTTTAAACCTTAATTCACCATCAATTTGGACAATCTTCTAGGCTTTTTTTATGTATATTGAATTTCTTTTTCTATTTGTTTCCTTTTCTTTTTTTATTTTTTGTGGGTTAAAAAATGGGTAAGAACAATCCCTATAATCTATTACATATTGGTCTTTTGAAGCATTATATATATATATATATATATATATATATAAAATCATGTATATCAAATATATGTGTGTGTAGGAATAAGTTAATAGCTAGGCTCAAGTATAAGATGAGGGGCATCATTATTATGATTGGACTGGACAACAATATAGAGGATAAAGTTTTGGATTTCTGATGAAAGAACACACAATCGTCAGGAATTTAAACTTCCTTTTATAGTCTTCTGGAATTCTGAGGATCTAATCTTGCATTCTGTTAATTCACCCTTCCCATAATCAAAATGACTTGAAAAATAAATTAAAGGTGAGGCTAAAGAAGCACAGTTGCTAAGAAATCACATGCACAGACCTAGAAATATACCCAGATTCTGCAAGGCTGGCCACCATTATTAAGAATAACATGGGTGCAGCAGTTCATCATCCCCGTTGATTAAAAGAAAGGAAAAGCCCCACAAACTCTGCTCCCACCATCATTGGCTCCCACCATCATGTTCCCTTAATTAGGCTAATACTTTGTTAATTTCGCGTTTGAAAATATTTTTAAGCTTTAAAATCATTAATTTAATATTTTTATATGATTTTAGATCATATTAGAAATATTAAAAAAAAACACTTAAAAATCATTGAATTTTAGATTTTTTATTTCAATTATCGCGCATTAACAAAAAAAAAATACAATAAATAAATCAAAGTGAGCCTTAAAGGGCTGCATGGGTGGTCATGGCTTGGACCACGACCAACTTAACAAAAGCATCTGCCTTGATTGTCCAGCACTTGCATTACCAAACTACGTGTATGTCTATGCTTTCAACAAGTGGCATATCCTCATTCGCAATATTGGCAACCCAATATTATTGGTTGAAGTGGAAAGGAATTGAGGCTGTGAAAGGATGGAGTCCTCTTCCAGAAAAAAATATTCTGCCATTTTCTTTCACTTTCTTCCTTTCCTTTCTTTGTTTCTGTTCGCAAATGGATCATCCAATCACTGTAATAATTGGGAGAAGATCTTCTTGTGATAGAGAATACTAATAAAGATGAATGTTTTATGGAAGAAAAAAAAAGGCTTTTTTGTAAAGCTTCATAAAAGTCACATTTGTTGGAGGAGAATATCTATCTTTTCATTTCCCTTTTTTCAGAAATTAATATTCTAAGAAATTTTATTTCTGAAAGTTGAAGTGCTGCCTTTTCTGACGTACTAAAAAGCCATAGTTTTGCGATAAAAATGAATTTTATGTGTATATAATTAATGTCTAAGCTAGCCTTTTCTTTTGGTATATAAAAATGGTGTATGTGTCTATATATATATATTTATTTATTTATTTGATTAACGTGGGTATCTGGATCAATTTGCGTGCATCTCAACTGATCTCACGAGTCCTGAAGTTAACGACTGTGTAATCCTCCAGTGACTCTGAGGTTTGTGAGACTCGAACTGGTGACTTCTAAAGAGCAAATTTAGGACCTAACCAGTTGAGCTACAGCCTTCAGGGTTTCTTTTGGTATATATTGATTGGACAAGTCATGAGCTTTTAGTGTCCTCATTTTGAGTATTTATTTAATCTATGATTGGCAAAAAAATAAAATAAAAAATCTTAAACACGTTGGTAAACCAACATTTAATTACAAACTAAAAACAAAATGATTAAACAAAAAAAAGAAAGCCAAATCCACTCTTGCAGTAGATGTTCACTATTTCGTAAATGGTAGCTAGCTCTAGATGAACTAATAAGAACCTCTACAATGAAAAAAAAAATAATAATTGATTAACTCTTCTTTTCTATCTAGATTTCTGTTTATTAAGTGCTTCTATTAAATAATAATTTCAATTGAAGGATGATATTAAAAAATAATTTTATATTGGTATTTAACAAAAAAAAAAGAAGCTCTTTTGCTTAAACTTTGCACAAACGTATTGCTATTTTGTACTAGACTTTAATTAAATTAAAAAGAATAAATATAATAGGATCTGGGTCATTGAAGATTTTATAATACTATTTCGTAAATGGTAGCTCTAGATAAACTAATAAGAAACTCTACAAAGAAAAAAAAATTAATTAACTCTTCTTTTGTATCTAGAGATTTTTGTTTATTAATTGTTTCTATTATATAAATAATCATAAATAATTTTAGTTAGTATTTAATAAAAAAGAAGCTCTTTTGCTTTAAACTTTGCACAAAAGTATTATTATTTTGTACTAAACTTTAATTAAATTAAAAAGAATACATATAATAGGATCTAGGTCATTGAAGATTTTATAATACTAACGCATTAGCTTTTTAAATTTACTATGTAAATAATACAAGAATAATAATTTATTTTGAGATAATAAGAATTCTTTAATTTGTAAATGGATTAATAATTTATTAATTTAATATGAAAAATGATTGGAATGGTGCTATGTATATAGTATGGGTCATGATTGGCATTATAATTCGAGGTGTGATACACGTGTTATGATGCATAAATATTAATTATCTCCTTTATTAATTAATATGCTTTGTAAAGTTATGACAGTAAGTATTGGGCCAGCTCATTTGAGACTTTTAGGGTTAAGAAACTCAGACTCTGAGATAAAACTTTTAGCTTTTCTTATCATCATCATGCATGGCTTTGTACTGAAATTTTGGGTGCCTTTATTTGTAGGGCACCAAGATTTTCATTCATGTCCCATTAGGATAGTACTTTGGTCAAAACACTGAGGAATCATCATCTTAAAGAATTGGGGATTAATTATCCATTAATGGGTTCTCATTTGCAATATTGTAATCGTACGGGTCCACGAAAAAAGTTTAATTAGCACATGAAAAATAAAGATGATCTTTCATCACAACTAATAATTAACGTATAGCCAATTTTAGAGAGAGAAAAATTGATAGTGATAATCAAGTTTTTATCGGTATATTTTTATTAAAAACAACATCCACTACTAGAAAATTGGTGAAAACCAACGGAATTAACGACAAAAGATTTTTGTCGGTAATTTTTATAGACGGACATAATTCTGTCTCTAATTTTGTCAGTATATATCAACAGACCTTTGTCGTCGGTAATAATTACCGATGGCATAGAATTCATCGGCAATACGGTCGGTATATATAGATTTTTGAAAAGTTGCAACGGTGTGATAACGTGGATTTTTTCATACGATTTTACCGACGGAATGACCGAGGGATTCAAATTGGGATCTCCGTACAGTAACGTGGCACATTCACCGACGGACTTACCGACGGGACATGTCCATCAGCGATTCCATCGGTAAAAGCCAATATATACCCACTTTGCCGACTCTCTCTTCCTCTATTTCTCCCTCTTCTTCCTTATCCCAACTCTCCCCTTCCAAACAGCAACCAACCACCTATCCCAACTCTCCCCCTCTTCTTAACACAATTACTCAAGTTTCTTATACTTTTGTATGTGGTTACAACATCCGTTCTCCGATTAATTTATTGTGGATTTTATCATTTTTGTAAGTAAATCCATCCTTTTTAGTTTTAACATTTAAATGTCAATTTATTATTTTTTTAGTATATGTATTTTGTTAACGTATGTACTTGTTTGATTGTTATTTGTCAAAGAAATTTGTAGTATGAATGTATAATTTTGTAGTTGTTTTAGATTTTATCAAATTGTATTTGTTTATAAATTGTTGAAACTTTATTTGAATTACACCGAATTAGATGTGTTCTGATGAAATAAATAATAGCTTGTTTAACAGATCCGTTTTATTTTTATCATTTCTATTACGGAGTTGTGATTTCCGTAAATTTATATATGTATAAATTTGTATGGACGTTGATAATTGATAATGAATATTTAACATAAGTGTTTTTTTAGTTGTTTGATAATGTCGGGGCAAACTAATATTTTTGCAAATTTGTTTACATAATATAGTTAATTAATACATGTTGTCATCATAATTTTATAGAGGTTCGATAGAAGTCATGGATGATCGTTGATGGATGTATCGGGACTCACCCCAAGGATTGCGGAGGATGGATTATCGTAACGGAGTTCAGGGTTTTATTAATTTCGCAACATCTATTCCGAGGAATTTTACTGATGGCGGTATTAGCAGGAACTGTAAAAATAAAAAGTTTTGTATCAAGATGTTGTAACGATGCATCTTCTAACCAAAGGGTTCATGGAGGATTACCTGTGTTGGTATGCACATGGAGAACTATTTGTTCCTAATGAGAGTATGGTAGAAAGGGTGGTTGGGTCAACTTCTAGTGCTAGCAACGTGCATGAAGTTGTAAATGACAACAGTAATCCTTACAGGAATATGGTTATGGATGCAATGAGAATGAATGAAGGTAATGTCAGTCAATGTCTAATCATAGAAGAAGAACCTAATGCAAATGCAGCAAGGTTTTTTGATCTGTTGAAAGATTCTAACGAACTATTATAAGATGGCTGCACGAACCACAGTAAATTATAGGTCGTAGCACAGGTGTTCACCATCAAGTCAGATCACGGGTAGAGTGAGGCCGGTTATGACAAAATAATTGAATGGGTGAGAAGCATTTTACCTGAAGGGAATAGGCTGAAAAAGAAGTTCTATGCTGCAAAGTCCATGATGAAACCCCTCGGTTTAGGATACAATAAAATTGACATGTGCCCTAACTTCTGCATGTTATACTACCTTGAAAATGCTGAACTGACCAAGTGCATGACATATGGGCATTCCAATTACAAACCCAGAACTGGCAGAGGAAACACTCTCGTGGCATATAAAAAACTTAGATACTTCCCAATCACACCTATACTGCAGAGGTTATTCATGTCACCAAGGACTATTGAGCATATGAAATGGCACCAATCATATCATGCGGTTGATGGAGTGATGGTGCATCCTTCTGATAGCGAAGCATGGAAACACTTTAACAGTGTGCATCCTCACTTTTTAGCTAATCAAGAAACGTGCGTTTTGGGTTGTGTACGGACGGATTCAACCCATTCAGGTCATTTGCTGCTCCTTATTCTTGTTAGCCAGTTATACTAACGGTTTATAACTTGCAAACGGGGATGTGTATGAGGCCAGAGTTCATGTTTTTATCTATGGTCATACCAGGTCCTAGTAGTTCGAGGTGGAATATAGATGTTTATCTTCGACCATTGATTGATGATTGAGTTGACACAGTTGTAGTCCTCTAGAGCTTTGACTTATGATATCTCGAGGGAACAGAATTTTGTTATGAGAGTGGCTTTGATATGGATTATTAATGATTTCCCAGCTTATGGAATGGTTTCTGGTTGGAGCACGCATGGAAAACTAGCATGTCCATACTGTGTGGAAAACAACAAGGCATTCACGCTAACAAATGGGGGTAAAGCTTTTTTTTTTACTGTCACCATCATTTTTGCCATCGAATCACAGGTACAGAAAGAACAAAAAATATTTCTTTATTGACAGAGTTGAAAAGGATGTTGCACCACCACGTCTTTCTGGTGAAGAATTGCATGATGTTGTATTAGAGTACAGTGACATAGTGTTTGGTCTCCAATCAGGTAAGCAGAAGTTTCTTGGTTTTGGTTTGACCTATAATTGGGTAAAGCGAAGTATCTTTTGGGAGCTTCCTTAGTGGAAGACCAATCTTCTCCGCCATAACCTTGACATCTTGCACATTGAAAAGAACGTGTTTGAAAACATTTTCAACATCGTCATGGATGTGAAGGGGAAGACAAAGGACAACATCAAGGCTAGATTGGATTTAGCGTTGTTCTGTAACCGTAAAAACATAGAGTTGGTTTGTAATGGGTCACGAGTTGCAAAACCAAGAGCAAGCTTCGTGTTAGAGAAAAACGCACAACTACTAGTCTACAAATAGCTTAAGAGTCTGCGTTTTCCCAATGGACATGCCTCGAATATATCAAGGCTGGTTAATATGGAGGAATGCAGATTATATGGAATGAAGAGTCATGCCTGCCACGTCTTTATGCAAACACTCATCCCATTAGCTTTTTGTGATTTGTTGCCAAAAGGGATATGAGATGCACTCACAGAGATCAATCATTTCTTTAGAGATATATGCTCCAGCAAGTTGAATGTTGATCACATTAAAAGGCTTGAAACGAATATTGTCGAGACAATATGCAAACTTGAGATGATATTCCCTCTATTATTTTTGTACTCAATGGAGCATCTACCCCTACATTTACCATTTGAGGTAAAAGTTGGAGGACCGGTCCACTATAGATGGATGTATCCATTCGAGAGTTTAAATATTATAGTTGCAATGTAATTCATAATTACATATTTTTTTCATTGTTTTGTTTAATTGATATTTTTTTTTAATTCTATATATGTAGATACTTATTCAATCTTAAAAAAAAAGGTTAAGAACAAGACGCATGTTGAGGCATCAATATGTGAGGCCTATATTGTTGAGGAGATCTCAACATTTATCTCACACTATTTTGAACCTCATTTGAGAACGAAGATCAATCGTGTTCCAAGACATGATGATGGTAGTGAAGTGCCTTCAAGTGGGAACTTGTCAATATTCTTCAATTCCGGACGACCCACACCTAAAAATATCATAAGGGGAAGATATTTGTCTGAAATAAAGTTCAGACAAGCACACAATTATGTCCTATTTAATTGTGATGAGTTGATACCTTTTATTAAGTAACTAGATGTACTACTTAAACTTTGTCAAGATTGTACTATTTATATATTGTGATATCATAAACTCATATAATTTGGAACAACCTTGCAGGGAACATCAATGATATTTACTGTTCAATAACTCACAGCTGACCGAATCCCAAATCTTTCAATTATGAGATGAACAATTTACCTCGTGGTTTAGAACACAAGTAAGTCCTATCACAAACTCATTATCTTTTGCAAGGTAATTGTACGTCAATATTACAGAATATCTGTTTATTGATTATTGTTGTATTTGATATACAAGGTTTATCAAATGGGAGGTAGTACTGCTATTTTACTGTCTTTACTAAGCCTGGGCCCTGAAAGAAAAGTCAAGTGCTATAACGGGTATTTTGTCAATGGATATGTCTTTCATACTGAAGAATACAAACATGGAAGAAAGACATACAATAGCGGTGTTTGTATTAAAGGATCAACTTCTAGTGAGTTTGAAGTTGACTACTGCGATAGATTAGAAGAGGTCGTCGAACTACAATATCATATCGAGCAGAATAGAGTGTTTTTATTTAAATGCAATTGGTATGACAGAACTGACAGAGGAATCAAAATAAACCCTTATTATGGTCTAGTTGAAATCAACACAAAAGCTAGACTCCACAACGTAAACGATGTCTTTGTTTTCGCAAAGCAATGCCAATAAGTTTACTACACATACACCCCTTCCTTTAGAAAGGACCAATCAAGAGTTGATTGGTTGTCCGTTTTAAAAACCAAACCCAGAGGTCTTGTCGAGGTTGTTCAGGATGAGAACGAAGACACAAGTGTGATAGATAAAGTATTTCAAACTAGTGAGTTGGTTGAACCATACCGAGTTGCTACTTCGATTGATTTAGAAGAAAATTCAAATTTTCATGTTTTCGATGATAGTCTTGTTGATGTTGACGCAGAGGAGTTGAATGTTGTTTTAAGCTCTAGTGGACTAGAGAATGTTGATGAAGAAGATGATAACCACATTGAAGAGTGCGATAAAGCTGATAACAATTCAATTGAGGACGAAGATGAAAATTATGACTAAAATGATTAGAACACAAAAGTGTAAAGCCTTTTTTTTATATAATGTAATATTATGGATGATATTTTGGAACATGAAATATTTATTTTATAATTGTTTGCTCTTGTTATTGTGTTGTGCGTGCTGTAAGTTTGCAATTTTAGCGTTTGTGCAGGAGGATAGATAGGCAATACAAACAAAACATGCAAAAGTTTGCCACAACTACCGACGAAATCTGTCCCGTTGGTATTTTACTAAGAGTTGAAAAAAATTACAGCATTTACCACAATCACTGACGGATATACCATCGCAATGTGTCCTGTCAGTATTTTACCGAGAGTTGCAAAAAAATTATAGCCCATGCCACAATCACCAACATGTTTACCAACAAATTCACCGACAGACGATACAAATTCCAATGCGTGCAACTGTCAGACTGCCAGGTCGGTCGAATTTACCGATGGAATCACCGACGAAAGCGACAAATCCAATGCGCGCTTGCTCTGACACCTATTTACCGCGACTATGCTGATGGACTTCGAAAAATCTAGAGGGATTTTCAAAATTTTAGTGCGAAATTCAAAAAATACCGACAGAAATTACCGACGGAATTTAATGCCACTGCCCAAGAAAATATTATTCTACGTTCCATCAGTAACATTGCAGTATAAAACCCAGCCCCCCCTCCGTGGTTCATTTTTTCTCTGATCCTCCTCATTCACCTTCTTTTCTACTCCTGTGAATCCTTTGTGTTTCTCATTGTATTTTTATTGTTTTGATTGTAGTTTTCAACATACTTTCTTTATCTTTGTATTTTTTTTACTTTTTTATTTTAATTATGATTATTTTTGTTGTGTTCTTTGTTTTGTGCATTGTCTGTAGATAAAATCTTGAAATCAACACACTATTAAGGTAAACGTTTTTCATTCCTAAAGTCTTTAGTTTTTTCTTTTTATTTGTTCAATTTATTTTATTGTTTGTATTGCCATAATAATTGAAAATTTTGTTAAATTTGAATTGTTATTGTTGAATTTACCTTTAAAATGTTAATTGAAATATATAATTAAATTTAATTATTTTATCTTAATTTTATTATAATATTGCTTGTTATGTTTTATATTATTTCAATTAATTTTAATTGTTATTTATGAATTTGTATAGATATTAGTTGAAAATATATAGATGTGAAATTTCTATAGATGTTAGATTGTATATAAGATTTTGTAATGGAGTCAATTGGTTTGTGGATATTATCAATATTTGTAAGTAAGAAAACTGTGGGTAGTCTCTAATATAGGAGAGGTGCTGGATGTTTTTTAAATAATTGAATTTAATTATTCGTATAAATTTATGTAAATGTGTAGAATGAAAATTTAATTATTTTATTGTTTGTATTGTAATAATTATTTGAAAATTTAGTCTCTTTTAATTGTTATTGTTGAATTTACCATGGAAATGGTAATTGGAAATGAAGAATTAAATTTCATTATTTTATCTCAATTTTATTCTATTATTGCTTGTTATGTTTTTAATTCTTTCTATTCATTTTAATTGTCATTTATGCATTTCTATAGATGTTAATTGAAAATATATAGATGTTAAATTTCTATAGATGTTAGGTTGTATATAAGATTTTCCAATGGAGTCAATTGGTTTGTGGTTATTATAAAGATTTGCAGGTTTGAAAATTGTGGGTAGTCTCTAGTATAGGGGAGATGCTGCCAAATTTTTTTAAATCATCGAAGGTAATTATGTAATTATTTGTATAAATTTGTGTAGATGCGTAGAATGAAATCAACAGGACGTTGTCAGTAGACGGTTACAGCTAGTTCTTCTACCAGCGAGTATGACTTATCCTTAGATGTTGATCACGAAGTGGCACCTGCGCCAACTTGTGATGCTGCCTCTTCTAGCGCAGTTTCACAGCGCAGAGGTGGTGTGCCTTCACAGCGGGGTCAATTCATCAGCAAGTACTAGGCACAATAGAAGGATGACCTTTCAAAGTCAGTTTTTTTAGGTTTTAGTTTTTTTTTTTTTACTTATAACATAATTTATGAACAACTAATTAATATTTTATTAATTTTATTTAATTTCAGATTCACAAACATTGAGGCTGCCCAAACAATAACATCAATGTTTAAATCATCGATGGAGATTCCATTATTTCAATGGAGTCAAGTTTCCAAACATCATGAGTGGAGACCTAATATCGATGCATGGTTTCGACAATTTTCAGGTAGGTGTTAACTTCTAATTTTCAGCTTATTTTTAATAAATTATTTTTATAATTTTATATCTTGTATTATTTTTATTTTAAATGAATTATTTATACACAGTATAAATTTGAGTGGGATAGCGCAAACAACAATGTTGTGAGGAGGGTATGGGAGAATCACGCGGCAACTAGGTAACATCAAAAATAATATAATTTTTTGTTTTACAATTTTATGTTCTAAATTCTAATTTGTTACTATGGAAGTAGGTTGCGTGATTTTTTATATGACACAAAAAAAAAAGCAAAAAGATATGCAAGAGATAACGGTCTAGAGGACTGGAATGAGGTGGCAGTTTGGCGGGAATTCAAACCACCATTCATTTCAAGCGATATATGGATGCAATATATTGAGCACGTGATGTCTGAGCGATTCGCACGACGTTCACAGTCCGATGCTGACAACCGGAACCGATAAATTCATGGTTCAGTGACCACACACACCGGCAGCTCTTTCCCGTTCAGTGCACATGCGAAGCGAATGGTAAGATTAATTTAAATGAAATATATCGTTAATTAATTTTTTATTGCTTATAAATATAGTTAACTTGCAACCTTTTTTTCCTTACAGACTACGTCTCTTGGACGTGTGCCAAGCCCAATAAAGCTGTTTGTAGAGACACACGTGCGGGGTCAAGACCACAAAAAGGGGATGCAACAGTTTATGGACAACCGTGCTCAACACTTTGTGGTATGTTCATTCAATAATTTTATTTCATAAGTTATTATTTTCTTGAATTGAATATGATGATTTTTTTTAATTTTCAGGAGACCTATAATAGCCGGTTGAGGGAGAGATATGGGGACGATCCTTCGACCAATCTGGATTTCAATCCGGATTTGTGGATGGAGGTAGGATCATTTGGTGGACTCGATAAAAATCAAGTCTACAAGCTCTCCAACACTACGACTGAAAACTTGCGGGCGGCCGGTAGTGTCTCAACCGTTGGGAGCTCTCCATTAGTATCGAACACCTAGTCTGAGGAGTTCATGGCCTTGAAACAACAATATGAACTACTCTCGACAGATTATGATCAACTTCATCAAATGGTCATGGACATTAGATCAAGGATGGGTGATGATACAAGTACATCGCCTTTTTGGCCGTACAGTCCCGGGAACAACTAGCCTCCTCCTCCTCCTCCTTCAGCTCCACCATTAATCTAGTTTAATTTTGTTTTTGAAACACATTAAATTTGTAATGAATATTTGGATGAATATTTTTAATATTTTTTTTATATTATTAATGTTTAATACAATTTTATTTGGTTAATTAGTTTTTTTCTACTATTAATAAATAATTTGTTTTAAAATATTTTTAAATCAATACCGATGTCCTTACAAACGAAACCTAGCCATAGGTATTTTACGGAATTGGAAAAAAATTACCACTTATGCCACAATCACCGACGGAATGTATCCGTCGGTGGTTACCGTTGACATTAACGATGGATATATCTGTCAGTATTGTACAGAGAGTTCTGAAATATTTACTGCACATGTCACAATCAATGACGATCAGTCCGTCGGTGATATACAGTTGGAAATACAAACAGAATAAGTCCATCCGTAAAGTTTTTGCGGGAAATTTTTTTGGAGCGCTTCCCCCATCTGTAAAACCGTTGGTGTTTGGTTTTTTTTTCCCGACCGAAGTAGCGATGGAAATGGAAATTACCGACGATCAATATTTTGATAGACAGATTCCGTTGGTGAGGCCGTCAGTAAAAATTTTACTGACGAATTGTATGTCTTACACCGATAGAATGCATCTGTTGGTAAAACTGTTTAATGGTGTAGTGATCGGATTAATAAAGATTTGAGTGTATAAATATTTAGGAAAATAAGCACCCCTAGAGAAGACGCACTAGGTCCAGCACTACCTAAACCTGACATTCTGGGTTTTACAGTGTGTCAAGCCCTGACCACATTGGGTTTGGTGCTAGCCAAACTGAGACACGATTAGGCTTGATAGTGTGTCAACCCCTAGGAATGCTAGGTCTGATGCTACCTAGATACAAATGGGATTAGGCTTGATAGTGTGCTAAACCCTGGACACTTTGGTTGTGGTGCTAGCTAGACCGAGACGTAATTGGGTTTTGTACTGTGCCAAACCCCGGGCTTGGCCATCGTCCCTTGGTCACCCCCAAGGGAATGGCCACATCCTTCATTGGGCATGCCAAAGGGGATGAGCATCCTCCCTTGAGTTTAGCTCAGGGGAAGAACTCAGCCTCTATGAGCTTAATTACATTTGATGTTTTGGATTTTAATCTCATTACACCTTTTAGATGTATAAATGATGCAACCATATTATTTGATAGTTTCACCCCCATTTAACTAGTATTTTGCCTATGTTTTATATATAAAATGCCTTGATATTCTTTGTTTTATGTTTTGAAGTCACTTTTGGATGAAAGATGCAAAAAGGAGTAAATTGGAAGTAATTGGCAGATTTGATGTTCAGTCGATGTTTTGTGCAGAGCGTGAGTTCTAGAGATCAAAATGAAGTGATTCCAGTGCCACTAAAAAGCTAACATCCATACCTTTCTGGAAATGCAATGCAAGAAAAATAAAAAGAGAAAGATCATGGAAATCACATCCTGCAAAGTCAAATCTCGCATTCTGCTAGTGTTGACCTTTGGCCATTCAAAATTTAATATCTGGCGCTACAGAAGTCCAATTGATACAATATCAATTTTCGTGGATTCCTAATTCAAAGACCTATCCACGCTCCAAATTTCAGCCAAAAACGATGTCATATGAGGGAGATATGAGTTTTCAAAGATGACAACTGAATTCTACCAGCAAACAGGTTTCGTGAAGAAACAAGTCCAAATTACATTCCGAAGCATCTAAACCGACATCCAAGTTTTAATACCAGCAATTTAGCTCCTCTAAGTCAGAGCTTGAAGATTTCATGCAAGGCTATTTCTCCTTTTAGGAAAAATAGTTATTGAAGTACTTAAATGTAAACTGACAACTCAAGGAAGGACTATTTTGTAAA
>Ga0325400_1002290_pt1 | contig 16677 bp, 26 predicted proteins | sample PopdelMetagenome_2_FD_205662 | JGI IMG/M metagenome (GOLD analysis project Ga0325400, IMG submission 205662) | Populus deltoides microbial communities from Bellville, Georgia, United States - Xylem-PdKOR-R1 | ecosystem: Host-associated > Plants > Phyllosphere > Stem > Wood/Secondary xylem... | reverse complement strand
CGTCGGTGAGGGCGGGTGGGGTTGTGGGTGCCCGGGCGTAGCGGCGGGCCTGGTGCGGGCGCCAGCGCCTCATGGGCCAGCCCTGGAGCCCGGTGGTGCCCGTGGCGGGCCAGCGCACGCACCGCGCACCGGCATCCGCCTCCAGGCCTTTCGAGACCTAAGTCATGCGTGGGCATGGGTGAGGTATGGGTGGGTGACGGGGGTCGAGGTTGCTCACCAGGTAGCGCGCCACACCAGCGGGGCGGACACCACGAAGACCAGCATTCCCACGACCACGCCAGCCCCGATGACACTGCCGGCCCCGATAGCACCGACGCCAGCGACAGCACTACCGCCACCGACAGCGGTGGTAGAGGCGAAGACGGGCACCACCAGCAGCGCTATGACCGCGGCGAGGATCGCGGTGAGCAGCGCTGCGATGCACCCCAGCCCTGCAGCCCCGACAAGGGTCAGGCAGCACCTGGTGGTCTTGAACAAGAAGGACCGGCCGCTCAAGGGAACCTCCGGGGGCTGGCGCAGTCCTCATCGTGGTAGCCGCGGTCGCTGTGTGCTTTCTGGCTCACTCGTCTGGGCGATGGTGCGCTCAAGCCGAGCCTGGGCTTGGCAGGTGGGGCTGGGGCCAGTTCTGGCCATATGCACACATGCCCAGATGAACAGAGGCGTCAGCGCTCAGTCACCACGGGTGGTGTCCTCCACCGGTCCCTGCGCGAGGGTGCGGTTCAGCTGGTCCAGCAGGCTCGCGAGCAGCTCAACGTCGTCGTCGCTCCAGCCGGTGAGCATCTGGTGCACGTGGGTCCGGCGGGCGGCGCGCACCTGCTCGACCTGGGCGGTGCCGGCGTCGGTGAGGCTCACCACGTGGGCGCGGGCGTCCTCGGGGTCGCGCGAGCGCTTAATGAGGCCGAGGCGCTCCAGGGTGGCGAGCTGCCGCGAGATCGTGGGCCTGCCGATGCCGAGGTAGGCGGCCAGGTCGGTGGCCCGGGCACCTCCCTCGAGGGCCACGCGGAGCATCAGGCCGTAGGCCCCGGGCTCCAGGTCTGGGTGGAGCTGCCTGGCCAGCTGGCCGGAGATGCCGTTGGCGCGGCGCAGGAGCACGGCGAGCTCTTGCTCGAGGTGCTCCGCGGGTCCGTCACTGGCCATGGGGTGACCATCGCAGAGCCTTCTTGCCCGTATCGCCGCCGCAGTGCCTTGGCTGGTGGGACAGAAGAAGTGATTCCCCGAGGTGGCGCGGGAAGTGGTGGCGCGTTTCAGGCAGCCGGCGGTGAAGTTGGCGGTGCAGCCGGTCCCGTCGGAGTGGCCGGTCTCGCCAGGTGGGCACCCTCGGTGAGTGCTTGGTCCACGCTGCGGTGCACGGGGTAGGCCCGGGCGATGCCGGTGCGTGCCAGTAGCCGCCGGATGGTGGTCTGGGGGGCGATGAGGGCGGCGAGGTGGCCGCCGGCTTGGGCGCGTTTGAGGGTAGCGGTGCACACTCCCAGACCCGTGGAGTCCAGGAAGCCCACTGCGCTCAGGTCGATGAGGAAGATTCCCGGGGGGCGTCCGGCCAGGCCTGCGGTGGTGTGGTCCAGCAGGCGGGTGGCGCTGAAGGCGTCGAGGTCCCCGCTGGGGTGGACGACCCAGACGTCAACCCGGGCACCACTCCCGGCGTCACTCCCGGCGTCACTCCCGGTATCGCCCCCGGTATCGCCCCCGACATCACCGCGGGCGACGGTGGGGGTGGAGTCGGTGATGGCGAAGGCATCCACGTCGGGGCTCCTGCGGTGCTCGCGGTCACGACCGGTCTTGATCAGGGCTGACTGGTGCTGGCTGGTGCTGGCCCGACCGGTCTTGCGAGGCCCTCAGATGGTGCTGTGGTCGGCCGTTGTTGACGTTCCGCCAGGAGGGACGAGACGGACAGCAACGGCCGCTCGCTCATAGTGACCCTGTGGTGGGCTACCTGTCACGCCGTACGCGACGTAGAAGGTGCTCGGTGGGCTGTGAAGGTCACGGTGTCCCGGGGAAGGGGAGGTCATGGATGTGCACTCAGAGGACCACCTCGCCCACGAGGCGCTCTGCGCTGTGCAGGAGCAGCGCAGGGCCTACCTCAAGAACTTCCTGAAGGCTGTGCCCAGCGCTGCCACGCGGCAGGGGTCGAACGCTCGAGCAGCGTCGAGCTGGGTGGTGGGGAGCACCGAGCGCTCATCGCTTCGGTAGCCCACGCATCAGGCGCCCGCAGGTGAGGGCGGTAAATGCAGCAGCGACCGTGCGGTCGTGCGCGCCGGTTGCGGTGGAGGGAAGGCTGCACACGCCATGGCGGGCACGCTCGTGGCGGACGGCTGGTGAGCAGCTGAGGTCGTGATGGGCCGCCGCGGGGTGGGGACTCGGAGCACCCGCGGCGGCCAGGTCGTGATCGTCTCACTCCTCAGGCGCCTTGTCGATCATTTCTGGGTTGTGTGGTGGCGGACGTGCCGTCGCCTTCGACTGTCTTTGTGGATCGTGGTGCGGGCTGCGGTCGGCGGGGGTGCCGACGGCGCCTGGCGGCGCGTCGAGCACCCACCGCCGTCCTTCGCCCTCACCGACGTCGCGCCCGGCGCTAGGGCGCCGCTCGTCTCGAACCTGCGGTCCGAGCTGGCGGGCGCTGGGCGCCCGCCAGGGGTTCCAGCCCACCCACCTCTCGCTCTAGGCTCACCTCAAAACCGTGGGAGCGAGATAGAGGTTTGAGGGCCACTTAAGTTGGTGGGGGGCAGGGAGGGCCGGGCTCGCTGCGCTCGCCACGGCCCGAAGGTCAAGGTCAACAGCAAGGGCCACCGGCCCTGCGGGCCGGTCGTCGACCCCTTCGGGTCCGGCAAAGGAGCGGGTCGCGGGGCAACCCGCCTGCCTCGCCCAGGGGGCTCGGCAGGGCTCAGCGAAGGCCCGGCAGGCACGGCCGGGGACCAAGGCAGGGATCAAGGCGGGGACCGAGGCAGGGACACCGCAGAACGAGACGATCGGGAGGGCGGCGGGATGACGCGAGGCACACCGGGCATCCGGCGCACCCGGCGGATCTCGATGCGAGTCAGCGACGCTGAGTGGGCGGCCTGGGAGGAGCTACGGGCCGCCTCTGGGCGGGCGGAGATGGGCGCGTGGGCCCGCGCGGTGGTCCTGGACGCGGTGGGCTTGGGCGGGCCGGGAACCCGGGCGGGGGACCTACCGGTGGTCCCGGAGGTCAACGCCGCTGCGTTCGCGGCCTTGATGGGGGCGACCAACAACCTCAACCAGCTCACCCGGTACTCCCACCAGAACGAGGCCCTGGCCCCTGGCGTGCTGGAGGCGGTCACGGCGGTGCAGGAGGCGGCGCTGGTGGTGCTGGGCCGCGGCCCGGGCAGTGCGTACGGGTCGGCGCCGGTGGCGGTGCTGGCGTCCCCGGGGGCGTTGCGCACTGGTGAAGCCGACGTCGGCGACGAGGGCGGCGACGAGGGCGGCCAAACCGACGGGCTGGCTACACCCGGCGCTGTCGCCGGCGGCCTGAACGAGAAGGGCTGAGGGTTCGTGCTGCCGCGCCCGCTTCCGGTCCTCACCGCACCCGCCGTCGTCCCGACGGCGGGTGCGGCTGCGGGCCGGGTCGGGCTTGCCACCGAGAGGGCAGCCGGGTCCGTCGTGAGGGACCGTTCGGGCCGGTCGTGGATTGCCGATGTTGTGACCGGCGCCCAGCGCCGCGACAACCTGTCCAATCCGTCCTCGAGGCAGCCAATGACGGGCTTCGTGCCGGTGCTGGCGGTGAAGCGCCGATGATCCCCCGCATCACCCGCGGATCATCGGCGGCCGCGGCGCTGGCCTACGACTTCGGGCCCGGACGGCGCGAGGAGCACGTGGACGCCCGCACCGTGGCCGGCACCGTCCCCGGGGACTGGCGCGCCCAAGCCGCCCTCATCGACGCCACGGTGGCCGCTAAGCCCCGGGTGGAGAAGGGCATCTGGCGCACCAGCCTGCGCGCAGCACCTCAAGACCGGGTTCTGACCGACGCTGAGTGGGGACAGATCGCCGACCGCTACGTGGCCGAGATGGGCGTGGGTGGGCATCCGTGGACGGCGACCCGGCACGGGGATGACCACATCCACCTGACCGTGTCCCGGGTCAGCTGGCAGGGCAACGTCGTTCCGCTGCACCGGGACTTCCCCAAGGCCCAGGCCGCCTGCCGGGCCATCGAGGCTGAGCACCACCTCATCGACGCCTCGCAGCGGTACGACAAGACCCGCCCGCAGGTGGTGCACGGGGAGCGGGAGTACGCCGCCCGCCGCGGCCTGGTCCCCGAGCGTGAGCAACTGCGTGCGCTCGTGGGGGCGATGACGTCTGCGGCCGCGGGTGACGTGGCGCAGCGGGTGGCTGCCCAGCGAGCTCACGTGACCTCGGCTGTGGCCCAGGGGCGCGAGCCAGGGCAGGGACAGATGCACGCAGGAGCAGCAGCGGACCTGCGAGGTGCCTTCGAGGCTCGCCTGGACTCAGCGGGGGTGGTGTACCGGGCCAACGTGGCCTCCACCGGGAAGGTCTCGGGGTACTCCTACGGCCTGGCCGGGCACACCGACGCCTCGGGGGAGCAGGTGTTCTTCAAAGGCTCCCAGTTGGGCAAGGCCCACTCCTGGGCGGCGACGGCCAAGGTGCTGGAGGCGGGGGTGGCCCGTGGGGTGGCCCAGCACCTGACCCGACCTGCCCAGGTTGAGCAGCGGCCTGACCGACACGTCGAGCAGCAGGTTGACCAGCGGGCGGGGCGGGATGCAGGGACTGGGCGAGCAGCGGAAGGCAAGCCGGCACCTGCGTCGATGGAGGTTCAGTTGGAGCGGGTGCGTGAGGCACGACGCCAGCGGGCCGCCGCGTCGGCTGAGCAGTCGGTTGAGCAGCCGAACAGGAAGCCGGTGCGCGAGCCGGTGCAGCCCGCGGCACCGCGACAGGCCTCCCCGGACCAGCGGCCGGACCAGCGGCCGGACCAGCGGCCGGACCAGCGGCCGGACCAGCAGGGTGACCGGCCGGACAAGGAGCAGAACACACGGCGGCCCGGGGAGCTGGTCTCCGGGCCGCAGCGGGAACGGCTGCGCGCCCAGCACGAGGCGGTCAAGGCTCGCACCGCCGAACTGCAGCACGCCGCGAGGGCCGCTGAGCGCGACCACGACCAGGCCCAGCAGACGCTCACCACCGCCCAGCGGGATCTGCAGGCGGCTCTGGATGACCGCTCCGTTGCCAGTGGGTGGGTCCTCCAGGCCCGGGGTGAGGTCACCCGCGCTGCGGGTGAGGTGGAGGTGCTGCGCGCGCAGGTGGCGGGGCGGTCGTGGCTGGGGCGGGCCCGTCAGCAGCTGGCTGAGGACTGGGGGTCGGTGACCAACACGGTGACTGGGGGCCGTGCCGGGGCGCCGCGGGGGCAGGTACAGGCCCAGGTCGCGGCCGCGCAGGACCGGTTCATAGTCGCGGAGCGGTACCTGGGTGGGCGTCAGCGCGTTCTGGAGAGCGTTGAGAACAGGGTCAGTGCCGCCCGGGACCGGGTGGCGCAGGCCGAGTCCGCGGTGCCGGCTACCCGGCTTGAGGCGAACCGGGCTCAGGTTGCCTACGGCCAGGCGGTGATGCGGCCTACGGAGTACGAGCAGCTGACCTACCGGGAGTACCTGGCGGCCAACCCTGAGGTCGCTCGGCAGCGTCAAGAGGCGTTGGACCCCACTAGCGCGCTGGACAGGGCTCGGCGCCGGGACAGGTCGCCCGGGCCGGGACGTAACCCTGACCGGGGGCGCGGCTTCAGCCGGTGACGCAACCACGCACCAGGGACTCACCGACGCCGTCGACCAGTGACTACTGCTTAGTGTACTTAAGCACTAGATAACTAGTGTACTAACATACTAGTGCACTAGTGCGTTAGTACACTAAGCAGTAGCCTCTGAACTGGGGCTATGCGTTCGGCAGACCCCGATTGCGCCGCCCCGAGAAGCGAGCTGCCTCCTCATGAGCTTGCTGCACCAGCAGGGTCGGCAGGTCAAGGCCGTGGCTGACGTCATCACGGAGCCGGCTAATCGCCAAGCGCATGATGTCCGAGCGCGACAGACCTTCTATGTCGATCGCCCGGTCGGTCTGGCGGAGCCAGTCCCGTTGCTCGGGCGTGAGGTAGGTCATCACGCGCTCGTAGGTGACCTTGGTCGGCGCCGAGCGACTGGGGGTGGGGCTCTCCTCCGGTGCATCGCCAGGCACCGGCTGCGTCGTGGTGCTGCTGGCCTCTCGAGGTCTACCGGCGGCCTTGGTGTACCCAGACGACAGCAGGTCCTTAGCCGAGGTGCCCTTAGCCATGAGACATCACCTTCATAGCGTCGACGACCTCAGAAGTGAATGCCTGATAGGCCTCCGAGAGGTCGACGTTGGCGCCCTGGTCGCCTGTGACCTTCCGCTCCCCCACCTGATCCTCGGCGGCGGTACGTCGAGGGATGACTGTGCGGAAGAGGGGGAGATCACTCTCTTCCAGTGCGCCAAGGATCTCTTTGGAGACTCGCGTTCGCTGGTCTGCCATCGTGACGAGTACGCCAAGCAGGGGCGCCCTTACGGCGCCAGCATCACGAATGTCATCAGTCCATCCCAGGAAAGCTCCAAGGCCGTTGACTGCTAGCCGTGTTGCGCTGACTGGTGTGATGATCGCGTCCGCCGCCGCCAGCGCGGCTAGCGTGATCACCGACAGGCTGGGCGCCAGGTCGATCACCGCGAAGTCGTAGTGCTCCTTAAGGGGATCCAGGGCCCGATCGATCCGGTCCTCTCGGCGGACCATGGCGATCATGTCGAGTTCCAGGCGCGCTAGCGCCAGCGTGGCTGGGATCAGGTCCAAGTGCTCGATGCGCGATGCCCGGACGGTTCGGCTCACCTCAACGCCGCCAGCGATGACGTCGTGGAGGTCGTACTCGATCTCTTCTGGGTCCTCGACGAACCAGAAGGTGGCGTGAGCCTGCGCATCGACGTCGACAAGAAGCGTACGGAATCCCTGCCTGGCTAGACCGGCGGCCAGGTTGACCGCTGTAGTCGTCTTGCCCACGCCGCCTTTGTGGTTGGCGATAGCTATGACCTGCATGGATGCAGACTAGCGCACTAGGTGACTAGTTCACTGGATAACTAGCAAACCGATCGCCTAGTGCGCTAGTCAGCGGGCCCTCTAGATCGCTCTCAGTGGGCGTCGGCGTAGGCGGAGAAGACCGCGGCAGGGACACGACCACGGTCAGGCACAGGGTGACCGTTCTCCTGGGACCAGGCGCGTACGTCCTTGGCGGCAGGGCCCTCCGAGGTGCCGCTTGAGGTGCTGCGAGCGGCCTTGCCGCGTCTGCCATTGGCGGGGGAGGGGGTCTTGCGGGCGTGACCGACAAAGACCGCCAGGGCCTCGGTGAGCTTGGCGTGGTTCTCAGCTGACAGGTCGATCTCGTAGTGGGTGCCGTCCACGGAGAAGGCGAGGGTGCGCACGTCCTCGGTGGTGCCGTCGATGTCGTCGAAGACGTGGGCCGTGGTGGTGGTGGCCATGGCAGGAATGCTGCCCGACCTGCTCTGCGACTTGCCTTATCGGCCCACACCGCTCGGCTTCGCCACTCAGCCGGCACTGGTCGAGGTGGACCAACGAATCGTCTTGCTCACCTCCGAGTCCGCTTAGGACTGCTCGCCGATGGTGTTGGTGATGGTGATGCGCCCTGCTGGGCAAAGGAGGACCCTGTCGGCGAACCCTCACCGCACACAGTCCAAGACCGGCCCGCGCGGTGAGACCCACACAGCTGGGGGCAAGGATGCAGTGGTTCCAGTGCCAGGCCTGCAAGCGGCAGGCGCCGCTGTCGCAGATGAGCTCTTGGGTGCAGGAGTGGTCTTGCGGGGTGGTGCGCCACCTGTGCCCGGGGTGTCGTCAGGTGGCGGCGGACTCGGCGTGCGCGGTGCGCCGGGAGTTCTACATCGACCGGCACTACCTGGTGCGCACCCGTCCGGTGCGCCTGCAGCATGCAGCGCTGGCGCACGGCTGGGGTGGGTGGGCCTCAGCGCCAGCACCCAGAGCTCGGTGATCCCCGTGATCCCCCGTGATGGTGCCCCCGCGGTCTGTCCACGTCGCCGGAAAGTGGTGGGCGTGGTGGTCAGTAGGCGGTGGTTGAGGGTGTCGGCGCAAGCGTGGGTACCTGTGTTGACGTCGACGGCTCACTCAATGTTGATCCCCCTTGGGGGTAGCCATTTGGACCGGGCCTTTAGGAGCGCCGACGCCTGCGGGCGAGGACGACGATGACTCCGCCAGCTAGGGCTGTGAGGGTGCCGAGCAGGGCAAGTAGGCCAGCATCGGTGTCCGTGCTGGCGATGGGGCTGTCGAGCAGCATCCACAGCTGTGAGGCCAGGACGGCTGCCAGGCCTAGGGCTATGACGGTGGTCCCGCCTCGGTAGCCCATGTGCTGGACCATATCTGTACCGAGAACAGGCGCAGGTGAGGTCGCGACGCGTGATATCCGGCCATCGGAATCTGCATCTACGGCGATGACCGTGTCTCAGTCAGGATGGCTACCCGGGCAGTCGCAGCATCAAAGCCTCAGACGTTCACCGCAGCACACTGCCCGCGCAGACAGGTCAAGGTCACCTCGCCGATGCGCCCAGCTCACGACGAGACCAGCTCCGGGGCGATGTCCTGCAGCCGGACGGCGACCGCCGCCTCCAGCCGAGCGAGGGGCGCGATCTCGAGGAAGGACGCATCCAGTTCCTCCCACAACATCTCATCCTGCTGCGAAAGCTCCTCATACCCCGTGGGGCGAAACCGCAGGTACGCCGACCGAGCCCGACCAACCAGTGCGGCGACGTCAGCCAAGTCCAGCCACTCCAAGCCCGCGACCGCGTCATCCACCGACTGCAGGTTCTCGTTGAAGAAGAGGTTCTCGATGGCCCCGCCGACCAGCCCACCGTTCTCGGCGATGCCGTGCACCGCCATCACCGCTCCCAGAACGCGCAAGCCCGGGAGGGCGGAGGCGTCCTGGCGCTCGTAGGCGTAGATGGAGCGCTCGTTGAGAGCGTCCAGCAGCGGAGTCGTCGACGTCATGAGCGGAGCCTCTCCCGCAGAGCACGTCGCGCAGACGCTAGTGCTCACCCGTGCCGCTGCGGACCCCGTTCAGCAGGGCATGATCACCGAATGGTCAAGCGCCCTCACGTCGACTGGACCGCCAAGGAGCTGCGACACCTGACCGACGAGCAGCTGCGGCAGCGACACCATGAGGCTGCTGCAGCCGAAGCCCGAGCCGACTCTCCCGGCATGGGGCGCTCCGTTAAGGGTCGACGACTGTGGCGTCAGAACCGCCAGCTCGTGGAAGACGAGTGGAATCGTCGGGGTCTCGGGGAGTGATCCTCATGCGGGAGCATGCCGCTGACCTGCGAGGGGGGGCACCGCGGCTCGAATCGCCCTGACGATCCGCTCATCCAGTCTGAAGCTACCTTTCCGGCGGCGCTCCCCTGCTGGGTTCGGTGAGGTGCTCGACGGAGAAGACGTCACCGGGCTGACATCCCAGGGCATCGCAGACCGCGGTCAGCGTGGAGAAGCGCACCGCCCGGGCGCGGTCGTTCTTCAAGACCGAGAGGTTGACCACGCTGACCCCGACACGCTCGGACAGCTCCACCAGCGTCATGCCTCGCTCGGCCAGCAACCGGTCCAGGTGGCAGCGCACCCGGTGAGCCTCACTAGGCGAGGCGCCATCAACTACTAAGGGCTCGTTGGCTGATCTCACACCAAGCCGTCGCTGTCTCGAGCGAGGCGTTCTCCGTGGCGGACCGCCTCAGCCAGGACCAGGAGGAGCCCAATCAGCAGCAGGGGAGCGAAGTCCAGGTCGGAGGTTGCCTGCAGCGAGCCGTCATCAGCGCCGAGGCGGGCCAGCACCAGACCGGTGGCCACCGGGGGCAGGAACGGAGCCACGAAGCTGGCGACAGCGACGGCCCCCGCGACGCCGGCGATGCGGGCGGCGTTGCCGCGGGCGAAGGGCTGTCCGCGTCCGACGTTGTTGAGCACCTGCCACAGCAGGATCGCGCCGAGTCCGACGGTCAGGCCTTCGAGGAGGTCGTCGCCGCGCACCAGCATGTACTCAGCGGCGGTGCCCCCTGTCGCGGCGAGGGCGAGGTCGTCATTGGCCACGGTGAGCATGACGTCGGGGGCGCTGGGGTCGCCTTCGGCTGGCGCGGCGATGCTGAGTGGCAGGGGCAGGTTGATCGTCGCTGGTGCGCCGTCGGGACCGGGAAGGGTGCCGGTGTCATCGACGCTGGCGTAGCGCACGGGCACTTGGACGGTGAAGCCGACCTGGGTGAGGCCGTTGATCCAGTAGCTGGGGCCTGCGATGAGTGCGGCCACGGCAGTGAGGGTGAGGAGGATCTTGGTTGCGGCGAGCGTGCGGGGTCCTGCGTAGCGCTTCGCGGTGGTGCTCATGATGACCGCCTCCTCATGGGTGGGAGGCGACTGTGGCGTATCGTTAATCGTTGGGTCAACAGACGAGTCCGGTATGGCGGGCAACCATAGGAGTCGGTGTCGCTGAGGGACCGCCGACCGGCACACCGAAGGCCTCCAAAGGCGACCTTTCATCCGACCGTGATCATGTTCCGCAGGGGATCCGCAGCGGCACGCTCCCGCATACCGATCCGCAGCGGCACGCTGTCCGGTCAGCGTGTCGCCGAGGATCCTTGCCTCGCCGTGAGCCCATCCGCGTGATCTTCGCGCGAGGGTGAGAGTCGAGAGTCGCCTGCTGACAGGCTCCTGCCCCTCTCGCTCACCGGGCCGCGGCCCGGTCTTGATCGCCGAAGGTGGCCATGAGCCGAGCTCCGAACAGTCGGCGCGAGCGCATCGGCCTGGGGATCGCCCTCGCAGGTTTCGCCTGCTTCGCCATCTCGCTGCTCTTCCTGGGGCCTAAGTCAAATCCCAACTGGCCTGCCTACGTCCCCATGACGGCAGGTGGCTTGGCGACCGTCATCGGACTCGCAATCGCGGAAGGCGGTAGGGGCACCAAAGCCGATCGCTCGGCACGCACCGATGATGAGATGCCCCCGAATGCTGGGAGGGGTTAGCTAGATCAACCGCTGACCGAACGGGGCTCCCGCACCGTGAAGCAGCTGGGCGACCTCTGCAGCCGCCTTCTGAAGATCGCAACCGGCTGTGTACCAGGGCTCGTTCTGTGAACTACGGCTGCAGTGCGCCAATCAGTCGCGACGAGCGACGAACCCCGCTGCGGCCAGCACCGCGAGCAGCTCGTCCCATCGGGCACTGAAGGCGTGATGTGCAAGGGGTGTCTGCACTGCGTACCAGCCTTCGTCACTGGTCATGGTGAAGGTGGTGGATGCACCTTGCGCCTGATGTTCCAGCTCGAACCTGAGCAGGGCCGGCAGGTGTCTGCGGCCAGCCCACATTCCTAGGAGCCGGTACCTCAGCCTCGAGCCGGTCGCAACCAGCAGCGTGGTGGCATCCGGTTGTTCAATGCGCGGTTGACTGCCGAGCGGGAGACGCTGCAGCTCGTCCAGGGCTTGGTCGATCGGGCGGGACGTCTGCAGTTGGGCCTGGAAGCGGAGGTTGTCTGCTGCCACTGGCAAAGGATCACATGGACGCCGTCGCGTAGCGGGTGAGCAAGATGCGGGTCCACCGGTCGTTTCCATGAACCACCGCCGACCGGCACGCTCGAAGCCGTCAAGGACATCGCTGCCGCCCGCCCCGACCACGTTCCGCTGGGGATCGCTAACTGCGCCTACGTGTACCCACGGCCCGCCGTAGGCGCTCGACCACAGCTCTGGCGTTGGACGCGAGCCTTCGGGAGAGCGGCTGCTGCAGCGTCCAGCTGTCCCCGTCGACGTCGATCACCAAGGCCGAGTAGAAGCCGAACAACCCTCGTCGATGCTCCAGGCGACCCCCACCAGCGAGGTATGCCCGAGCGACCACCGCCAGGGAACGCACCGCCTCTTCCTCCTCGACAGCGTCCAAGTCCTCATCGACCACTACAGCGGAGAGGTCCAGCTCGGGGATGTAGACGCTGAAGATGAACCCATTGCTGTCCAGCTCGGCGCTGCGTGGCCGGTCGTCAGACTTCAGGAGGGCGCGATGGTTCCACGCGTCCTGCTGAGCGAACGAGCAGGTCGCGCTGCTGTCGGCGGTGAAGACGTCAGTCACTACCTTGCGCAGGATGGCCGCACTGTCGTTCGCCACGTGCGGCAGCCTGTCAGCGGTGATCCACAGTGACAACGTGGTTGTCAATTCACGGATCGCTAGTAGCCCGTTTGGCCACGGACGAGCGGGACAGGCTGTAGCGATGGGTGATACCTAGGTGGTTGCTGGCTCGACCTGCACGTCCCAGGCCTTCATCAACCCCATCAGAGTGAAGGTCCGCACTACCGAGGGTGCCCGCACGCGCACCTTGGCCTCGCGTCGCTCTGCCCGCGCGGCCTTGACCACGCTGACCAAAGCCCCCACGCCGGCGGAGTCGATGAAGGTCACCGCCCGCAGGTCCAGCACCAACAGCTGCCGGTCAGTGGCGGACAGCGCCTCACGGCCAGCGACCAGAACACGCGCGATGTTGGCCAGGTCAATCTCGCCGGCGATGTGCACGGTGACCTCGACGTCATCGTGCTCGCGGTAGATGCTCAGGTCCTCATCCACTCCAACCCCGCCACGCCGCTTCTGGTCAGCAATTGTCGCCTCAGCGAACGTAACGGGTTCTGGGTCCTAGCGGCAGCATCCCAGCCAGCCACCGCTTTCGACTCTTAACCGCTGACCGGCAGAGACACAGCTGGTCCGGCTCACCGGTGAGGCGCTGACCTGCAGTGCCCGGATACCCCGCCCGGTGACCCCTGTCCCGCTCAGGTGCGCCCTACGGGACAGGCCTTGATGCCGGGGGGAGGCAGTGATTATCAGCGGATGACGGTGACCCGCACCCCAAAGGCCTCGGCCCACTCCCGCCAGGCACGGTCTGCGGTGAAGGCGGGACTGGACAAGCTCCGAGCCAGCGCCAGGCACACCCGGTCAGCCAAGCTCAGCCCCGACCCATGGCGGTAGAAGGACGCTGCCAGACGCGCATCCAGGCGGCTGAAGGGAGTCACCGTCACCCCCAGGGAGTCCAGCACCGCGTCGACCACCTCCGCGCCCACACCCCGGCGCGCGGCCTTCTGCAGCACCTCGGTGTAGTTGACGCTGCTGATGGTGGCGTCCTCACCGGCGGCCGCACCGGCCACGACCTCCCACCCGACCTCGCGGTTGAGCAGGGCCAGCAGCGCGGAAGCATCTAGGACGATCACGTCCTCACCGGGCGTCGTCGCGGCGCGCCACCTGGCCGGCGGTGTCAGCGGTGGCGTCGGGGGTGGCGTCGGGGGTGGTGGCTTCAGCGGCTGCCTCACGGCGCCGCTCAGCAATCAGCTCCTCGCTCAGGCTGACGCCGCTGGCGCCGGCGCGGGCGAAGTGCTCCCAGATCTGCTCCAGAGCGCTGCGTCGGCGGGGGTCCCACCCGGCCAGGACCTCGGCGGGAGTGCTGGGCTGGCTCATCGGGCCACGGTAGCCACTTGGCCTGGTCGGGGCTGCGTCAGCAAGGTCCCGGGCGTAATGACTGAGGTCTCTGTCCTAGCGCTGGCGGGGTGAAGACCCCCGGGCGCAGGCCGTACTGGCTGCTCAGGGTGTGGGTCAGGCACAGCCTGAGCTCGACACCCACCTCCACAGGGGGATGCCCGTACCCGCCCAGCAGACGGCCCTGCAGGGCCGCTGGGCGTTCGGCGTCCTCATAGCAGCGGTGCACGCTGCACAAGGCGGCGTAGGTGATGGCGTGGGGTGCGTCCTGGTCGAAGTGGTGGACCTCCAGGCCGTGGTGGCTGCCGGCGGCGTGCTGGAAGCACAGCCCGACGCGGAGGACGGTGCGCACTGGCGGGTGTGGCCCGCCGCCCATCAGGCGCACCTGCAGCATCCCGGCGTGCTCGTCCTGGGCGGTGCACCCGGTGATGGCGCACTCCTCGTGGGGGAGGACGGGGAAGGGCTGGGCAGGCGGGATGTGGTCGTTGGAACCCATGCGCGGACGGTAAGGGGCAGCGCTGACGCTGTGACGTGGTCGTTTGCATGCCCACGACCCCTTCGGCCCCGGCGGCCGGCGGTCCGTGAGGGCTGGCTGCTCAAGATGCATCTCGCCCTTGCCGATACAGCTGGTGGAAGTGTTCGGGGGACGGTTCACCTCCACTGCAGCGCCTCAGCCGTTCGCGGCTGGGGTGCTGTCCCCGTTGTGGGGACTGTGTCCCTCGCGTGAGGGCCCGACGCGCCGTGCGGCGTCCCGCACGAGCCAGCCCGCCTCGGTGAGCATCAGGGGCGGTGGCTCCGCCGGTGACTTCCCCCGCCGACGGCGCACCACACCAGGCGCGACCCCTCACCCTCCGGGGTGGGGGCCGCCAGCGATCTACAAGCGGCCCTCATGCAGATGCTCCTCGGGCACGTCCGGGAGCTGATGGTCTCGGCGGGCCTTATAGGCGCGGTCCTGTGCACGGACCACCACCTGGGCGGGATCTGCGCCGAGGACCTCGGCCAGGGCCTCCAGTTCGGCCAGATCCAGCACCGCGTAGCCCCGCATCTTCGCGCTGACGGAGCGCACCGGCAGGCGAGCCTGCCGGGCGAGGTCAGGCACGCTCAGACCGGCCTGCTCAGCCAGGGCTGCGATCTCATGGGCCAGTGCTGTGGCCAGCCGCGTCGGGCCTGGCAACGGGTGGCGCAACGGGTGCTGCGGCGCCAGTGGCTACTGCCCGCCAGCGGAGGCGTCATCGCCAGTGCTGACCTGCGAGGTCATGAGATCAGTCCTGCTAGGGCGTAGGTGGGGTGGCGGTCCAGGTGGTGGCGGGCTCGGTCATAGCGCCGGGTGGTGCGGGGGTCGGCGTGCCCGGCAGCGTCCTGGACGTCCCGTAGGGAGGCCCCGGCGTCCAGGGACAGGGTGACGAAGGCGTGCCGCAGGTCGTGGGGGTGGATCGAGGCCGCCTTGTCCGGGACGGCGTCGCGGGCCAGGCGGCGCAGCAGGCGCCAGATGGCGTGGCGGTCCATCCCCGCTCCGGTGCGGGTGACCAGCAGCGGCCCGTGGGTACGCCCGGCGAGGTAGGCCTCTACAGCGGTGGCGGTGCGGGGAGCCAGGGGGACGCGGGCGGTGCGCCCACCCTTGCGGGTGATGACCAGCACGCGGTGGCCGCGTTCGGTCCCTAGGTGCTCGGCGCGGGCGCCGGCGACCTCAGAGACCCGCAGGCCGTTCAGGCCCAGCAGCAGCACCGTCACCAGGGAGCGGGGTCCGTCGGCATGGGCGGCGGCGATCAGGGCGGACAGCTCGCTGCGGTCTAGACCGGTGGAGGTGGTCTCTTCCCCCACCCTGGGGCGGCGCACTCGAGTCATGGGGGAGCGCTGCAGGTGGCCTTCGTCGACGGCGTAGGCGTAGAACCCGGCCAGTGCCGCCAGGCGCCTGGCCACGGTTGCCGGTCCCAGACCATCAGCGGTTAGGCCGCCGGCGTAGGCGTCGACGTGGGCCCGGGTGACGCTGAGGGGGTCGGTATCGGCAGCCCGGGTGGTGGTCCAGGTCAGGTAGTGGCGCAGGTCGGTGGCGTAGGCGGTGCGGGTGGCGCCGGTGTAGGCCAGCAGGAACCCGGCCAGCACCTGGCTCAGTGGGGAACCTGCGTCCAGCCACACGGGCTGGTGGGCCACCGGTACCGGGGTGGTCGGCGAGACTGCAGCCGTCTCGCGATTAGTTGGCGGCAGCGGTGTCGGTGCTGCGGAGAAGACCACCGGCACCGCAGCCGCGCGCTGTGAGGCCACTGTGCTCATGGCCGGGACGCTAGCGCTCACCCACGACGATCACCGACCGCCCGTCGATCATGTTGCGACGGCCTCATCGACACCATAAGAGGCCTTCTGGTGTTGACGAGTAGGCGCAATCCTCTGCCAGCGAGCCGGTCATAACGAGGTAGCTATCAGCCGGGCTCAATCAGCGCCGCACGCCCATACGACGTAGAACTCGCTTGGCGACGTCCTTGGCAACGCGCTGCGCGCTCGGCCGCGGCCGCCGACTCCACAAGCGGTTGAAGAGCTCTTCGTCGCTCAGGCCATGGGGGAGGCTGGCTTCGGACAGGGCGGCACCGAACGGCTCGCGCATCTCCGAGGGCCAGTAGTGGACGATCGCGTCGCGGCTCTCGGCCACGGTGGTGCGCCACGCCAGGCCCACGGCGAACGCCAGCTGCTCGGAGGTGTGCGAGTGGTCGTCGAAGCCGTGCTCGAGGAGCTGGTCGGTCAGGTGGGTCACCTCGGGGCAGACCGCGGCGTCGGCCGGGTGCAAGCCGATGACCCCGGCGTTCCAGGAGTCTCGGTCCGCGGGGAAGACCCAGGGGGTGCCGTCGAGGTGGAGCGGCCGGTGGCGCTGCCGGACGTGGTCCAGGGCGGCGACCTCGGGGGCCGGCGGGAGGCCCTCGCGCAGGTGCATCACGCTGCGGCCGGGACCGATGCGGTCGAAGACGGCCTGCGGGGAACGGCTCCACCAGGTGTCGCCGTCGACGTACAGGCAGCGCCCGCCGTCGGAAGCCGCCAGCGCGGCAGCCAGGACCTCGATCTTGGCGCGCCACACGTACTGGTGCGGGCCCATCCAGGCGCGGGCCTGGTCGGGGCTGACCTCCACCACCTCGACGGGCAGGTCCGACCACGCCTCCGGCCGGTCGGTCCACATCTGGATGCGCCACCCCGCCCCGCCGCCC
>Ga0325400_1002289_pt1 | contig 16681 bp, 14 predicted proteins | sample PopdelMetagenome_2_FD_205662 | JGI IMG/M metagenome (GOLD analysis project Ga0325400, IMG submission 205662) | Populus deltoides microbial communities from Bellville, Georgia, United States - Xylem-PdKOR-R1 | ecosystem: Host-associated > Plants > Phyllosphere > Stem > Wood/Secondary xylem... | reverse complement strand
GTCGAGCACCGCCTCGCCCGCCGCCATCGCCAGCGGGTTGCCGCCATAGGTCGATCCGTGGGTGCCGATCACCATGCCCTTCGCCGCCGCCTCGGTGGCGAGGCAGGCGCCCAGCGGAAAGCCGCCGCCGATCCCCTTGGCGACCGCCATGATGTCGGGGGTGACGCCGTACCATTCGTGCGCGAACATGCGACCCGTGCGGCCGTAGCCGCACTGGACCTCGTCCAGCACCAGCAGCAGGCCATGCTCGTCGCACGCCGCGCGCAGGCCCTTCAGGAACGCCTCGGACGCGACCCGCAGCCCGCCCTCGCCCTGGATCGGCTCCACCAGGAAACCCGCCGTGTTGCCGTCGACGAGCGCCAGGGCGGCGTCGAGATCGTCGAAGGGCGCATAGGCGAAGCCGGGCAGCAGCGGCTCGAACCCGTCACGCATCTTGGGCTGGTCGGTCGCGGAGATCGCCCCCAGCGTGCGGCCGTGAAAGGCGTTGGTGAAGGTGATCAGCGTGTGGCGCTCGGGATTGCCGGCCGCATGGTGGAAGCGACGCGCGGTCTTGATCGCGCATTCCACCGCCTCCGCGCCCGAATTGGTGAAGAACACCGTGTCGGCGAAGGTCAGGTCGACCAGCCGCTGCGCCAGCCGCTCGCCCTGCGGGCTGCCGTACAGGTTGGACACGTGCATCAGCGTCGCCGCCTGATCGGCGATCGCCTTGGTCAGGACGGGGTGGCCGTGGCCGAGCGCGTTGACCGCGATGCCCGCCGCGAAGTCGAGATACTCGGTGCCGTCCTCGCCGTAGAGATAGACCCCCTCGCCGCGCACCGGACGCACGCCGCACCGTGGGTAGACGGGCATCAGCGCAGATATGGGCATCGCGTCCTCCGAACGGAAAAGGGCGGCCCCCGGCGGCCGCCCATCCCGCTTGTACGGGCCGAGGCGCGCAGGCGTCAACCGCGGCCCGGCGCGGGCTTCCGGACGGCCGCGGGCCCCACCGTCGACCAGCGGCGGTGCGGTTCCCGGTTCAGCTCTCGGTCTGGGGCGGCGCGGTCAGGTCGAGCATGTCGATCCGCCCGATCCCGCTGCGGACACGCAGGCGGGTGCCCGAGGCCGTGTTGTCCATGAACGACGTGAAGGTGTAGCGCTCCACCCGAAGCAGCCCGTCGACGTTCCCGCCGAGCTTCAGCGGCGCGTAGCGACGCGAGCGGACGGAGGCGAGCACCGGCTTTGTCCAGCTACCCGCCAGTCGCGGGCTCTGGCGGGCGATATCCACGTCCTCCACGGTCCCGTCCAGCTTGATCCAGAACGAGACGTCGATCCACTGGTCGTCGAACGGCAGCACGGCCAGGCGCGTCAGGCTTTCGCGCTCGGGTACTTCGTCACGGATCGCGGCGACGTCCGGACGATTGTCGACCTCGATCGGCTTGGACGAGAGCAGCACCGGCCGCGGCAGCGCCTTGCTCTGCGCGATGATCGCGTCGAGCGCGGCACCATCGCCGCGGCGTGCCATGAGCTGCGCCTTCATCACCCTGGCGACATAGGCGAAACCGGCCTGGCGGGGGTCGGTCTCCGCGACGATCGCGTCGAGCGCGCGCAGGGCGTCCGCGTAGAACCCCGTCCCCTTGGGCGCGTCCTCGGCGGTGCGGACGCGGAGCGAGGCGGCGCGCAGGCGGGCGGCACCGTTCAGGAAGTACAGGTCGAGCTTCCTGGCCTGCCGCTCGACCTGCCCATAGGTGTCGATCGCCGCGTCGGTGCGGCCGACGCGCGCGAACATGTCGCCGACCTCCAGCCGCTGGGCGAGCACCCGCGGGTCGGTGTCGGGCAGCCCCGCCTTGAGCGCGTCGAGCGAATCGATGGTGTTGACCCGGAACGAGTCGCCCTCGCCCAGGCTGACCGCCACCCGGCTGCTGGCGCGGTAGAGGTCGCCCACCGGTACCGGGTAACCCTTGGCCTCCCCCTTGTTGCGGCCGATGGACTTGCCCAGCGTCCCCCGCGCCGCCTTGTAGTCGCCCGCGACGACCTGGTTCTCGGCATGGGCCAGGGTGGCGCGGATATCCTCGTCGGGCGGACAGCGCCGCGCGATGCACGCCTCCAGCGCCGCCGCGGTGGTCTCCAGCCTCTTGCCGGTGACGACGACGTCGGCACGATCCTGCGCCACGGCCGGCGCGGCGAGGAACAGAAGGGCGATGGGGACGGACCTGCGCATGGTGGCTCTCCCGGCTGGAAGCGCGAGGCTATGCCGGTTCCGGCCCCTTGTCCATCCGCGACGGACGCGGGCGGGGCGGGGCGCCGCCGACCCCGCCGGGGTCGACCGGACGCCGAACGGCGCGATCGGCCCATCGCGTGATCACCGCCGTCCGCCACGCGATCGGAAGCGCCCCCGGCTCCCTCCGGCGTCTGTCGCGGCGTGGCATCTGGCGGAAGCGGGTCAGGCGTCCAGCGCTTCCTCGTCCAGCCGCGCCGCATTCTCCTGGATGAACGCGAACCGGTGCGCGGGATTGTTGCCCATCAGCCGGTCGACCAGGTCCTTCACCCCCGCCCGCTCCTCATATTCCTGCGGCAGGGTGATGCGGATCATGGACCGCGTCGCCGGGTCCATGGTGGTCTCGCGCAGCTGTCCGGGGTTCATCTCGCCCAGGCCCTTGAAGCGCGCGACCTCGACCTTCTTGCCCCTGAACGCCGTCCGCTCCAGCTCGGCACGGTGCGCGTCGTCGCGGGCGTAGAGCGACTTCGCCCCCGCGGTCAGCCGGTAGAGCGGCGGCTGGGCGAGGTAGAGGTGGCCGCGCCGGACGAGGTCGGGCATCTCCTGGAAGAAGAAGGTCATCAGCAGCGTCGCGATGTGGGCGCCGTCGACGTCGGCATCGGTCATGATGACCACCCGCTCGTAGCGGAGCTGGTCGGGCCGGCAATCCTTGCGGGTGCCGCAGCCGAGCGCCAGCGCGAGGTCGGCGATCTCCTGGTTGGCGCCGATCTTGGCCGACGTGGCGCTGGCGACGTTCAGGATCTTGCCGCGGATCGGCAGGATCGCCTGGGTCTTCCTGTCGCGCGCCTGCTTGGCGCTGCCGCCCGCCGAATCGCCCTCCACGATGAACAGCTCGGTGCCGGCGGGGTCGTCGGCCGAGCAGTCGGTGAGCTTGCCCGGCAGCCGCAGCTTGCGGGCCGAGGTCGCGGTCTTGCGCTTGACCTCGCGCTCCTGCTTGCGGCGCAGGCGGTCGTCCATCCGTTCCAGCACGTAGCCGAGCAGCGCCTTGCCCCGGTCCATGTTGTGCGCCAGCCAGTGGTCGAACTGGTCGCGCACCGCCCGCTCCACCAGCCCCGCCGCCTCGGGCGAGGTCAGCCGGTCCTTGGTCTGCGACTGGAACTGGGGCTCGCGGATGAAGACGGACAGCATCAGCTCCGACCCCACCATCACGTCGTCGGCGGTGAGGTCGCGGCCCTTCCTGTTGCCGACCAGCTCGGCGAACTGGCGCAATCCCCGCACCAGCGCCTGGCGCAGCCCTTGTTCGTGGGTGCCGCCGTCGGGGGTCGGGATGGTGTTGCAGTACCAGCTGTAGCTGCCGTCCGACCAGAGCGGCCAGGCGACCGCCCATTCGACGCGGCCCTGGTCGGCACCGTCCGCCTTTGGAAAATCCTGGCTGCCCGCGAAGAAGTCGGCGGTGGCGCACTCGCGCGCGCCGACCTGCTCGCGCAGGTGGTCGGCGAGCCCGCCGGGGAACTGGAACACCGCCTCGGCGGGCGTGTCGGTGCCCTCCACCAGCTCGGGCGCACACCGCCAGCGGATCTCCACCCCCGCGAACAGGTACGCCTTGGACCGGGCGAGGCGGTAGAGGCGCTGCGGCTTGAACCCCAGCTCGGGACCGAAGATCTCGGGATCGGGCACGAAGGCGGTGGTGGTGCCGCGGCGGTTGGGCGCCGCCCCGACCTTCTCGAGCGGCCCCTGCGTCACCCCGCGCGCGAACCGCTGGCGATAGAGCTGGCGGTCGCGCGCCACCTCCACCACCGTCTCCGCGGACAGCGCGTTGACCACCGACACGCCGACGCCGTGGAGCCCGCCGGAGGTCGCGTAGGCCTTGCCCGCGAACTTGCCGCCCGAATGGAGGGTGGAGAGGATGACCTCCAGCGCCGACTTGTCGGGGAACTTGGGATGGGGGTCGACCGGGATGCCGCGGCCGTTGTCGGCGACCGTCAGGCGGTTGCCGGGCTCCAGCACCATCTCGATCCGGGTGGCGTGCCCGGCCACCGCCTCGTCCATGGAATTGTCGAGCACCTCGGCGGCGAGGTGGTGGAGCGCACGCTCGTCGGTGCCGCCGACATACATGCCGGGGCGACGACGGACCGGTTCCAGCCCCTCCAGCACCTCGATGGAGGAGGCGTCATAGGTGGGCTGCGGCCGGGCGGCGGCGAAGAGGTCGTCGGACATCGCCCACAACATAAGGGGAACGGCACGCCGCTGCAAAGCGGCCGCCTATTGCGCGTGTGTTGCCGACCTGATGCGCGAATGCCACAGTCGCGTCCGGATCGGGCTCACCATGCAGCCTTTGTCCCCGTCGAGCCGTTGCTGCGCCCGATCCATCACAAAAAAAGGGAGTTTCCATGCGCCACCTGCTTCTCGCCGCGGCCGCCCTCGGCACGGTCGCCACCCCCGCCTTCGCGCAGGACGCCGCGCCGGCGGACGGGACCGGCTTCAACGGCATCTACGTCGGTGCGGCGGGCGGCTACGACGTCCAGCCCAACGACGTGAACGCACGGCTGTCGTTCGACCGCAACCTTGACGGCCGGTTCGGCGACGTGGTGTCGACGGCTGCCGGCGCCAACGCCTTCTCGCCGGGCTTCTGCAACGGCGCCGCCCGCGGCGCGACCCCGGCGGCGGGCGCGTGCCGCAACGACGAGAACGGCTTCGCCTATTACGGCCGTGTTGGCATCGACAGCCAGGTCGGTCGCATCGTCGTGGGCGCGGTGGTCGAGTTCGGCAAGAGCGAGATCAACGACGCGACGTCGGGATTCTCGACCACCCCGGCCAACTACGTGCTCTACCGCGAGATCGACTGGGAAGGCTCCGCGCGCGGCCGGGTCGGCTACACGCCCAACGACACGACCCTGTTCTACGGCACGTTCGGGGCCGGCTATGCCAAGATCGACAGCGATTTCACGTCGACCAACACCGCGAACGCGTTCGCGCAGAGCGGTGACGACAAGCAGTTCGGGTTCCTGGGCGGCGGCGGCATCGAGCAGAAGCTCGGCCGCAACTTCTCGGTCGGGCTGGAGTACATGTACCATCAGTACCGGGACGACGATTTCCGCGTCCGCGTGACCCGCGGCACCGCGCCGGCGACCAATCCCTTCGTGCTGGCGCCCAACACCACCGGCACCGACATCCGCCGTACGGACACCAAGTTCCGCTGGAGCTCGATCCGCGCCACGGCGGCGTTCCGGTTCTGAGCGCCCGGCGGCCCGGCCGGCGACGCTGGGCCGGGCCGCCCAAGCTCGGCTGACGGGTCGGCGCGGCCGAACCCGTTCGACGCCGAAGCGGCGGCTTCGCCGTCGCCGGATAACCAAAGGCCCGGTAGCGATCGCTCGCTACCGGGCCTTTCTTGTCTGCAACCCGGTCATGGCGGAGTCCGTGACGTCGGGCGCGGCGCCGGCCGCGCCGGGCTAGCGCACCCGCGGCCCGCCGAACGGCAGGGGCGGCGGCGGGCGGCGGTCGCGCCGCGGCAGCTGCGCTTGGTACGCGTGGCCGCAATGGTTGACGCAGTAAGGGAAGCCCGGGTTCACCTTGTCGCCGCAGAAGTGGAAGTCGGGCTCGCCGGGATGCCCGATGGGCCACTTGCAGATGCGGTCCGACAGGTCGAGCAGCGTGGTCTTGCCCGCGATCTCGGCCGACGGCTTGGCCGGAACCAGGCGACGCGGGGGCGCCGGGGTGGACGGCGCCTGCTGCTCCCCCGGCGACTGGCGCACGAACCCGCCCGGCCCGACGGACCGCAGGATGGGCTGAGGCGTCGCCGGCGCGGATGCCGCCGGCGCGGTCGCGGCGGGCGCGGGCTCGGGTTCCTCCGCCGCCACCGGCGCGGGAGCAGGCGCGGGGGGTGCCGCGACCGCCTGCTCGGGTTCGGGCTCCGGCTCGGGCGGCGGTGCAGCGACCGCCGGCTCCGGCTCGTTCTGCCGGACCGGCGACGGGCGCGCCTGCAGTTCCAGCCGGTGCGCCTTGCCGATCACCGCGTTGCGGCTGACCCCGCCCAGCGCCTCGGCGATCTGGCTGGCGGTCTGCCCGGCCTCCCACATCGTCTTGAGCGTCTCGATCCGCTCCTCGGTCCAGGACATGCGTATTCCTCTTGATCCAGCCGTTGCGGGCGCGGGCCGCAGCGGGTACGCGATCCCGCGATGAGCAGCCAGCCCCCGATCGGCCCCATTCCGTCGGCGATCCGGTCCGCACCGGGCGTCCCGGTCATCCGGAACGTCAACTGGGGCGGCCTCCAGACCCTCTATGTGAAGGAGGTGCGCCGCTTCTTCAAGGTGCAGCTCCAGACGGTGTGGGCGCCCGCCATAACCACCCTGCTGTTCCTGGTGGTATTCACCGTCGCGACGGGCGCCAGGAGCCCGGTGCACGTCGGCGGCACCACCGTCGCCTTCGCCGACTTCATCGCGCCCGGCCTCATCATCAGCCAGGGCATGATGCAGCCCGCCTTCGCCAATGCCAGCTTCTCGCTGCTCGTCGGCAAGATCCAGGGCACCATCGTCGACTATCTCCAGCCGCCCCTGTCCTCCGCCGAGCTGCTGGCGGCGCTGGTCGGCGGGGCGATGACCCGCGCGTTCCTGGTCGGGTTCGTGGTGTGGGCGGCGATGGCGCTGTGGCCGGGGGTGCACGTCACCCCCGCCCATCCGCTCGCCATCCTGTGGTTCGGCTTCCTGGGCGCGGCCTTCCTGTCGCTGCTGGGCGTGCTGACCTCGATATGGGCGGAGAAGTTCGACCATGCCGCCGCGGTGACCAACTTCGTGGTCGCGCCGCTCGCCCTCCTGTCGGGCACCTTCTACTCGGTCGACCGGCTCGCCCCCGCCTTTCGGGCGTTCAGCCACGCCAACCCGTTCTTCTACATCATCTCCGGCTTCCGCTACGGCTTCCTGGGCCACGCCGACTCGCCGATCGCGGTCGGCGGCCTCGCGATCCTGGCGCTCGACGTGGCGATGGCGACGGCGTGCTACCTGCTGCTGCGGCGCGGGTGGAAGCTCAAGAGCTGAACCCGCCGCCCGTCCCGAAACCGGGAGGGTCGTCTCGCGCGAGCGGCGGCTGACCCGCTACCGCGTCAGCGCCTCGACCAGCGTGCGGACCTTCCGCTGCCGCCATTGCGGGGTCGGCGCGACCAGCCAGTAGCCGAGCGCCGAGGGCGCGGCTTCGCCCACCTGCACCACCCGCCCGCTGGCGAGATCGGGTTCGGCGAGGAGGTGCGGCACCGTCGCGCGGCCCAGCCCCGCCGCCGCCGCGTCGACCGCGAGCCCGGCGTCGGCGACATGGACCCCCGCCCCCTCGATCCCGGGGCCGCCCCCGCCCCCGCCCCCGCTACCACCCCAGCCGATCGCGGCGTCGGCGCCGCCGCCGGGCGCGGCGACGGTGACCATGCCGTCCGATTCGATCGCCTCGCCCTCATGCTCGCCCGGCCCCTCGCCCCAGCGGATCGCGAGGTCGAGATTGGCCTGGGTGAAGTCGACCTCGTCCGCCGCCGCGAGCAGCACGAAACGCAGGTCCGGGTCGGCGCGGGCGATGGCGGCGAGGCGCGGCATCAGCCAGCGCTCGGTCAGGTCGCGGGGGCTGGCGATCGTCAGCGACTTGGACGATTGCCCCGCCTGCATCGCGCGCACCGCCTCCTCGAACTGGAGGAACCCGTCCCGCAACGGTGCCAGCCCCGCCTCCGCCTCGGGCGTCAGCTCCAGCCCGCGGGTGGTGCGGCGGAACAGCACCGCGCCCAGCGTATCCTCCAGCGCGCGGATCTGCTGCCCGACCGCCGCGGGCGTCACCGCCAGCTCGTCCGCCGCGCGCGTGAACGAAAGATGGCGCGCCGCAGCATCCAGCACGCGCAGGCCGTTGAGCGGCAGGTGGGTGCGCTTCACCGCATCACTCCTGCGCCACCGCGGGCGCGACCAGCGCGAAGCGCGGGATCGCCACGTCGAAGCGGCGACCGTCGGCGGCGGCCATCCGATAGCTGCCCTGCATCGCCCCCGACGGGGTCGCGAGCGGGCAGCCCGAGACATAGTCGTACGCCGCCCCCGGCTCGATCGTCGGCTGCTCGCCGACCACGCCCTCCCCCTCCACCGAATGGCGCGCACCGCGCCCGTCGGTGATGACCCAGTGGCGGGTCAGGAGCCGGACGGGCGCGGTGCCGCCGTTCTCGATGCGGATATGGTATGCCCAGAACCAGCGCCCGCGCCCCGGCTCCGACTGTTCGGGCAGGTAGCTGACCGAGACGCGGACGGTGACGTCGCCGCTGGTCTCGGCATGGGGGAACAGCGCCTTCACCGGACGGCCTCCGTCACAGCCCCACCGACCGCAGCGCCTGGTCGAGGTCGTCGACGAGGTCCAGCGGATCCTCCAGCCCGACGTTGAGGCGCAGCAACCCCTCGGTCACCCCCATGTCCGCGCGCGTCTCCGCCGACACGCCGGCATGGGTGGTGGAGGCGGGATGGGTCATCAGCGACCGCGAATCGCCGATGTTGTTCGATATGTCGATCAGCGCCAGCGCATCGAGCAGCGCGTGGGCCTGGGTGCGGTCCGCCACCTCGAAGGCGAAGATCGGGCCGGTCATGTCCATTTGCGCCATCGCCAGCGCGTGCTGCGGGTGGCTCGGCAGCCCGGGGTGGAGGACGCGGGGCACCCGCCCCTCCAGGAAACGCCCGACCGCCAGCGCGCTCTCCGCCTGGCGGCGGATGCGCAGGTCCAGCGTCTCGAGCCCCTTCAGCACCACCCAGGCGTTGAACGCCGACAGGGTCGGGCCGGTGTTGCGGGTGAAGGGCAGCAGCGTGCCTTCGATGAAGTCGTGGCTGCCGCACACCGCACCCGCCAGCACCCGCCCCTGCCCGTCCATCATCTTGGTGGCCGAATAGGCGGTGACGTCCGCCCCAAGCTCCAGCGGCCGCTGCAGCGCCGGGGTCGCGAAGGCGTTGTCGACGATCGAGGTGATCCCCCGCTCGCGCGCGATGCCGCACACGGCGCGCAGGTCGACCACGTCCATGGTCGGGTTGGCGGGGGTCTCGAAGAAGAACGCCTTGGTCTCAGGCCGGCACGCGTCGACGAACTGTTGCGGGTCGCGGGCGTCGACGATCGTGGTGGCGATCCCGAACCGCGGCAGCAGCGTGTCGGTCAGCCACCGGCACGACCCGAACGCCGCCCGCCCCGCGACCAGATGGTCACCCTGGCTCAGCTGGCACAGCAGCACCGCGGTCATCGCCGCCATGCCGGTCGCCATGGTCCGGCACGCCTCCGCCCCGTCGAGCAGCGCGATCCGCTCCTCCAGCATTTCCACCGTCGGGTTCTGGAGGCGCGAATAGGTCATCCCCGCCTGCTCGCCCGCGAACCGCGCGGCGGCGTCCCCCGCCCGGTCGTAGGTGTAGCCGGAGGTGAGGAACAGCGCCTCCGACGTCTCGCCCCATTCCGACCGGGCGGTGCCGCCGCGGATCGCGCGGGTGGCGGGGCGCCAGCGGGTGGTGATCGATCGGTCCTGGCCGTCCTTGCGCTTCATGCCCCCCGCTTTGCCGCGTGGTTCCCCCAGCCGCAAGGACTCTCCCCATCCGTCACCCCGGACTTGTTCCGGGGTCCACCGTGCCCCAGACACGCGGGCGCGGGGTGCGCGGCACCGTGGACCCCGGGACGAGCCCGGGGTGACGAAGACGATGACGCGCCTGTTCCACCGCCCCCTTCCCGCCGCGCTGCTGATCGGCGCGCTCGCGCAGGCGCTGTTCGCCTGGCGGGTCACCGACCCGGCCAAGCCCTATTTCGACGAGGTCCACTATCTCCCCGCCGCCCGGACGCTGTGGTCGCTCGCCGCCCCCGCCAACATGGAACATCCGCTGCTCGGCAAGCTCCTGATCGGGCTGGGGATGCGGATCGCGGGCGACGGTCCGCTCGGCTGGCGGCTCCTGTCGACGGTCGCGGGGACGGCCACCGTGCTCGGCGTGTTCGCGATCCTGTGGCTCGGGCTCGGGCGGCTGCGGCCGGCGGTGCTCGGCAGCCTGTTCGCCACCCTGGGCTTCACCGTCTTCGTCCAGGCGCGGATCGCGATGCTCGACGGGTTCATGGCGGCGTTCGTGGTCGCGGGCCTCGCCTGCCTCCTGTGGGCGATGCGCGGACGACGGGCGTGGGGACGGTGGACGGCGGGTGCGGTGCTGCTCGGCCTCGCCACCGCCACCAAGTGGACCGCGGCACCCTATGTGGCGTTCGCGGCGGCCGGCTTCCTCCTCCTCGCCCGGCACCACCCGGCCCGCTGGGCGGGGATCAGCCGGATCGCGGCGGTGGCGGTGCTGGGCACCGTCAGCATCCTCACCTACTTCCTCACCTTCGCCCCGGCCTTCTTCTACGCGCGCGACCCGCTGACGCTCGCCACGCTGATCCCGTTCCAGGGCGAAATCCTCGCCCTCCAGCGCCAGGTGCTGCCGCCCCACACCTACCAGTCGGACTGGTGGAGCTGGCCGCTGATGATCCGGCCGATCTGGTACCTGTACGAACCCGTCGACGGGGTGATGCGCGGGGTGCTGCTGCTCGGCAACCCGGCGATCATGTGGGGCGGGCTGGTCGCGGTGGCCGCATGCGGCTGGGCCTGGCTGCGCCGGCGTGACACCGCCGCGGGGGTGGCGGCGGGGCTGTGGCTGGCGGGGTTCGGCGTCTGGGCGGTGATCCCCAAGTCGCTGGGCTTCTTCTATTACTACTACCTGCCCGGCATCTGGCTGTGCATCGCGCTGGCGGTGGCGTTCGACCGCTGGCGCGACCGGCTGAAGGGCTGGGACGAGGCGTATCTGGCGATGGTCGCGGTGCTGTTCGCCCGCTTCTACCCGATCATCTCCGCCGCCGCGCTGTCGGACGGGCCGCAGTCGTTCCGGCGGTGGATGTGGTTCCCGACCTGGCCGTGACGCTTTTTTCGCTGTCCTACACGCGGCGCTGCGGGCAGGGTCCGTCCGGGTTCGCGCCCACGCACTTTGACAGGAACGGAAACGATCCGGCCCGAACATCGCACGTTCAGGGGTCAATCGGGTCAACCGCCGCGTGCGTTCAATACCGTCCCCACACGAAGCGGCTCGACAACGCGTAGTTCCACACCGCGCTGACCGCGATCCCGGCGAGCGCGGGCGCCACCCACGCCCCCGCCCGCGCGTCGTGGAGGAAGTCGGCGACGCCGACGTTGGCGATCGCCCCGATCCCACAGGCGAGGCAGAACGACACCCAGCCGTCGAGCAGCTGGCGCGCGCCCTTCAGCCGCCGGTCGCGATAGGTCAGCGCGTTGTTGAGGAAGAAGTTGAAGGTCATAGCCGCGATCGTGGCGGCGATCTGCGACGCCCGGAACCCCGCGTCGAACGCCAGGTGGAGCGTCCCCAGCACCGCCATGTGCGGCGCCACCCCGATCAGCCCGATCAGGCAGAACATCGCGAAGCGGACCGGCACCAGCCGCCCGAACATCCGGTCGTAGAGCGCGATGAGGTATTCCATCGCCACGACATGGTCGAGCTTCGACTCGCCCTCCGTGCGCACCCGGAAGGTGTAGGGCAGCTCGGCGAAGGCGAGCGGGCGCGGGCTCGCGGTCATCAGGTCGAGCAGGATCTTGAACCCGATCGCCGACAGGTGCGGCACCAGCCCGCGCGCGACCGCGGTGCGGACCATGAAGAACCCCGACATCGGATCGCTGAGGTCCGCCTTCAGCACCCGCCGGCTGAGCCGGGTGGCGAGGGCCGACTTGGCGACCCGGTCGCGGTCCCAGTCCCCCGTCCCGCCGCCGTCGACGAAGCGCGATCCGACCACGAGGTCGAGCGCCGGGTCGGCTTGGAGGCGGCCGAGCATCCGCGGCAGCAGCGTCTCGTCGTGCTGGCCGTCGCCGTCGATCACCGCCACCACCGGGGCGGCGGTCGCGCACATCCCCTCGATCGTCGCCGACGACAGCCCGCGCCGCCCGATCCGCTGGATCACCCGAACCCGGGGGTCGGTGCGGCCGAGCGCGCGGGCGGCGTCGGCGGTGCCGTCGGGGCTGTCGTCGTCGACGAACACCGCTTCCCAGGCGACCCCGTCCAGCGCCGCGGCGAGCCGGTCCACCATCAGCGCGACGTTGGCGCGCTCGTTGAAGGTCGGGATGACCACCGCGAGGTCGAGCGGCGCGGGGTCGAGCGCCGCGGGGTCGAGCGGCGCGGGGATCGCGACGTCGCTCATGCCAGCCGGCGGCGCACCGCCTCCCCCATCGCGGCGGTGGAGGCGTCGCCGCCCAGGTCGGCGGTGCGCATCCCCTCGGCGACCGCGCCCGCCACCGCCGCCTCGACCCGGCCCGCCTCCGCCTCGCGGCCCAGCGAGTGGCGCAGCAGCATCGCCGCCGACAGGATCGCCGCGCAGGGATTGGCGCGGCCCTGCCCGGCGATGTCCGGGGCGGACCCGTGGATCGGCTCGAACAGCCCTTTCCCCGTCGCCCCCAGCGCCGCCGACGGCAGCATCCCGATCGACCCCGCGCACATCGACGCCTGGTCCGACAGGATGTCGCCGAACAGGTTGCCGGTGACGATCACGTCGAACTGGCCGGGGTTGCGGACCAGCTGCATCGCGGCGTTGTCGACGTACATGTGGGTCAGCGCGACGTCGGGATAGTCGGCGGCGACCTCGACCACCACGTCGCGCCACAGCTGCGAGGTTTCGAGCACGTTGGCCTTGTCGACCGAGCAGACGCGGCCCGCGCGGGTGCGCGCGGTCTCGAACCCGACGCGCGCGATGCGCGCCACCTCGCGCTCGTCGTAGCGCATCTCGTCATAGGCCTCGCGCGTGCCGTCGCGGTCGCGGCGGCCCTTGCTGCCGAAATAGACGTCGCCCGTCAGCTCGCGGACGATCACGAGGTCGATCGCGCGCGCGACCTCGGGACGGAGCGCGGAGGCGTCCTCCAGCCCCGCGAACAGCCGGGCGGGGCGCAGGTTGGCGAACAGCCCGAGTTCGCGGCGCAGACCCAGGATCGCCTGTTCCGGCCGCAGGTGCCGGTCGAGCGCGTCGCAGGCGGGATCGCCGACCGCCCCGAAGAGCAGCGCGTCGGCGCGGCGCGCGAGGTGCAGCGTCGCGGGCGGCAGCGGGTGGCCCGCCTCGCGAAAGGCGGCACCGCCGACCGCGCCCGTCTCGAAGCGGAGATCGGGCGCGACGATCTCCAGCACCGCCCGCGCCTCGGCGGTGACTTCGGGGCCGATGCCGTCGCCGGGCAGGATCGCGATCAGGGTCATGGACCCGCTTCTTGGCGCGCCCCTCGTTCTCATGCAACCGCGCGCTTCAGGCGTGCCAGCAGCCGCTCGCGCGCCGGCAGCACCGCCGCCAGGCGATCCACCAGCACGTCGCGCGCCAGGAAGCGGCCGGTGATCGCCAGCCCCGCGAACAGGTCCGGCCATTCCGCCCCGCTGCCGCCCGCGCCGCCGGCGAGGAAGGACGGGATCGGCAGCAACCGGTCCTCATATCCCCTCGCCCCGTCGCGGCTCACCGCGCCGCCGCTGCGCGGCGAGATGAAGGCGAGGTTGGTGTCGGCCCCCGTCACCACGCAGGTCGACAGGTCGAGCCCGAAGCCGAGTTCCGCGAGCAGCAGCAGTTCGTAGCGGACCAGCGCCACCACCCAGCCCCGCGCCGCCGGCGCCGCCGCGATCGCCGCCAGCAGCCCGGCGAGGCCGTCGTGGACCACGGGATAGGGCTGCGCCTCGGGCAGCGACGCCGCGGTCAGCGCCGCGGCCCAGGCGATGGCGGCGGCGGGCAGCGGCTCCTCGTGGAGCGCGCCCAGGCTGCGGACCGGCTCCACGCTCAGCGCGGGCAGCTGCTCGGCCGTCCGCGCGCGCCACTCGCCCACCACGGTGTTGCCGGGCTGGAGCACCGGCCTCAGCGCCCGGCTCCGCCCGCCGCGGACATAGCCGGGCTGGAGCCCGTCGTCGCGGGTCAGCGCGCGCACCACGCTGCCGTGCTCGCCATGCTGGCGGACGGCGACGACGATCGCGGCGGTGCGCAGGTGCATGGGGGCGAGTGTCGGCGGTGGCAGCGCGGGATACAAGTACCGCGGGTCAGCGCCGCAGCCGTTCGCCGATCCGGGCCAGCAAAGGCGAGCCTTTCGCCCTCGCAACCGCCCGGTCCCACCCTGCCAGCGTCGCCGCCAGCACTCGGTTCGCGGGAGTCGGACGCAGGATCAGCAGGTCGACGCATGCCGTCGATCCGGTCGCGAACTGGCGCTTGTGCTGCCCCTCGCCTTCCGTGAAGTCGAACAGCGCGAAGCGGTCGCCGAACAGCTCGGCCAGCGCCTCCGCCTGGAGCACCGCGCCGGGCGACAGCGCGTTCCACGCGGGATCGTGGCCGACATGGTCGTAGCGGAGCACCGCGCCCTCGGCGGTGCAGGCGAGATAGGCGATCGGCTCGCCCGCCAAGAACAGCAGCCAGGCGCGCACCTCGTCGCGGGCGGCACGGGCGAGCAGCGCGGCCGGATCGTCGGGCAACCCGCTGCCGAGGAGCCGCTCCTGATAGGTGCGCGCCGACACGCGCCTCGCCAGCGGGTGAAAGGCGGCGAACCCGGCCGCGTCGTGGTATCGGCGGACATCGAGCGTGCCGCCGTCCGCCTCCGCGAGCTTCCTGCGCTTGCGCTTGATCCCGCTGCGGGCGCTCGCCGACAGCGTCGCCAGCCATGCGGCCTCGCCCGCGGCGAGATCGAGATGGTGCCGCTCGTAGCGCTGGCGGACCAGGGTGACGCAGCCCAGTGGTGCGAGCGTGCGGCTTTCGGGCAGCGAGGTCACCAGCCAGCCCTCGTCGCCCGCGTCCAGCGGCGGCAGCGGCGGCACCGCTTCCCCCAGCACCGCCGCCAGGCCCAGCCCGACCCGGTGGAGCCGCCGCGGCACCGACGCCAGCGTCCGCGCGCCGACCTGGAAACGCAAGGGCAGGACGGCGGCGGTCATGCCGCGCGTTCCTCGACCCAGTTGGACCAGAGCTGCTCGGCCTGGCGCGCACGCAGCCGCCAGCGCGAGGGCGGCAGCGGCCGATCGTCGCGGCCGAGCGCCAGCACGGGCCGGTCCGCGAAGTGACGCGTCGGCATCGTGTCGCGCCGCGCCGCCAGCATCGCGCACAGCGCCTCCAACCGGCGGCGATGGACGCGGTTGACGCGGGTACCGTCGCGGGTGGCGAGCTCGAACCCGTGGCTGACGATCGTCACCGCGGCATGACGCTCGCGCGCGGCATGGTCGAGCGCCGCGCCGGTCTCCGCGCTCGACAGCGCACACAGCTGGAACGTCCGCAGCGATCCCGGCCGGTCCTCGATCACCGTCACCGGCACCTCGACCAGCCCGGCATGCGCGACCGGCGCGATCCGGCGGGCGGGCAGGCCGATGCGGCTCCACCGCGGCGCCACCGCGCCGTTGTGGCTGCTGTCGTACGCGAAGCCGAGCCCGGCCAGCGCCGCCAGCGTCCGGTCGTCGGCGGCGTAGCTGCCCGCGCGGAAGGCCACCGGCGGCGGCGCCCCCGCCTCCACCAGCAGCGCGGCGGCGCGGGTGAGCAGGTCGCGCTGCCCGGTCTCGTCATAGTCCCACAGCTCGAACGGGGCGTGCGCCGCACCCCCATCGCCGTCCACCGCGCCGGCCCAGTTGGCATGGAGGTGGAGCTGCACCTCCTGCCCCGCCGCGAGGATATCCCCGACCATCCGCCGGATCGGCGCGATCCCGAACGCGGCCGCGGGCATCGGATCGACGAAGAAGCAGGCCTTGAGGCGGAGGCGGGAAAGGAGATCGAGCTGGTACCGCAGCCCCACCCCCGCAGGCTCGATCGACCGGTCGTACAGCGCGTCAACGCCGTGCCCGGCGACGTGGTGGCGCCACGCGAACTCGGTATCGATGGTGAGGAAGACCGGGGTCATGGGGGTGCGATACCGCCGAGAGGTAAAGCCACCGTTCCACCCGGCACGCAGGCGGTCGCCCCGCCGCCGCGGGGACGCCGCCTCAGCGCGCGTGGTAGAAGTCGTACACCTGCTGCGCGACGCCCGCCGACACGCCCGGCGCCTTCTTCAGGTCGTCCAGACTGGCGTTGCGCACAGCGCGGCCGGTGCCGAAGTGCATCAACAGCGCCTTCTTGCGCGCCGGGCCGATGCCGGGCACCTCGTCGAGCGGCGACGCGCCGATCGCCTTGGCCCGCTTCTCCCGGTGGGCGCCGATCACGAAGCGGTGGACCTCGTCGCGCAGCCGCTGGAGGTAGAACAGCACCGGCGAGTTCTGCGGCAGCATCCGCTCCTGCCCGTCGAGCAGGTGGAACACCTCGCGCCCCTCGCGGCCGTGGAACGCGCCCTTGGCGACCCCGACCAGGCACACGTCCTCTATGCCCAGGTCCTCCAGCACCGCGCGCGCCGCGGCGAGCTGCGGCTTGCCGCCGTCGATCAGCACCAGATCGGGCCAGGTCGCGTCGTCGCGGTCCGGCGCCTCGTCGAGCTGGCGGGCGAAGCGGCGGCGGAACACCTCACGCATCATGCCGACG
>Ga0325400_1002287_pt1 | contig 16683 bp, 12 predicted proteins | sample PopdelMetagenome_2_FD_205662 | JGI IMG/M metagenome (GOLD analysis project Ga0325400, IMG submission 205662) | Populus deltoides microbial communities from Bellville, Georgia, United States - Xylem-PdKOR-R1 | ecosystem: Host-associated > Plants > Phyllosphere > Stem > Wood/Secondary xylem... | reverse complement strand
CGTATTGCATTAAATATTTATTATGAGAGAGTTTATTATATATTTATTTTTTCATGAAGAAATATTCATATAATTTGCATGATGGTATACGAGAAACATGCTTTAATGCTCACAATATTAATTGTCTGGAGCTTTACTTAATGGTTAAAATTTTTAGATTAAATTAATTATTTAATATGATATTAAATTCTTAATAATTAAAATAAAATTATTCTTAATCGTTGAAGTTTTTAGAATTAATCGGTTTTTTAATAGTCACTCGAGGATATAAAACATTTCCTTACAAATAACAAAATAGTCACCATTCATTTACTCTTCCTTGGTTACCTAGTTTCTTTGAATTCAAAAATAAATTTTTTGAAAAGAAATGATATTGGTCCAACTAAAAATACTAGGAGCAATTTTAAATTATTTTTATAAGAGAGATTATATACATGGTATATGGCCGGGGAGAAACTAGTTTGAAAATTGTTAAAAGAAATATGTTCAAATATATATATATATATATATATATATATATATATATAATGGTTAAAAAGAAAAACAAAAAGGCTATGTAGTGGCCCATCTGGCCCAAAATGTTAATACGAGCTGTGTTTGAAAGCACTAGCATGGGCTCCAACTTTCAACAAGAACTCCATTTAGCTGCAACAAATCCAGCTTTTCTATTTTGAGTTAATTATAAGTTAGTGCCTTTAGTTTAGGAAAAATAATTAATTATTTATTATGGTTTTTGAAACTATATATTTAATATTTATATTTTTCAATTTATGTGTAACTTAATTTCTTTCATCACTTTCGTGTTTTTTTAATTTAGTTTGATTTTTTATTTTACAAAATATAAAAAATAAAAAAAGTAGTTAGGATTGATTGATGGACTTGAAAAAAAAATATGGAAATTTTTATAAGAAAAAAATATTTTTTGAAATAATATACTACTGATTTAAGCATGATCAATTGTAGTTAAAGAATTATTTGATTATTTTTGTTATTATAAAAATTAATTAATTTTAAAAGACTTTATGGTGCTCATGCAATAATAGCTGATGACACCCTATTAATTATTCTTTGATACCCACTTTAAAGAAAGGGATAAGTATAAGCAGGTGAGAGAAATTTTAGGTGGAGATATTTTACCACTTTTAATTAGGGATGAACAAAAGACTTAAAAAATAATTAAATGGAGAAAAATAAAAAATAACCAAAAAAAACAAACCGTGAAAAAATAAAATGAATAAACCCATTAGAAAAAATTAAAAAAATCAGTTTGGTTTTAAAAGGCTGAAATTAATTGAACTGGATCAAACCGAGAGTTTGGTTTTAAAAGGCTGAAATTGATTGAACTGGATCAAACCGGACCCGTTCAAACATAAAAAAACCAGGAGTATAAATATTGAAACTTACTTTCTTCTAACCCTAATAAAATCAAAGCAGGGGTATAACTTTTTTTTTTTTTTAATGGAAAATTAAGTTCTTGAAGGCATTTTTCAAAGAGATTTGTGGGTTAGATAGTAGTTTATGGATCTGTAGATTTGCTTAAACTTTTTCTAGTTGTGAGAGAGTTAAAGGTGAATATATATATATATATATATATATATGGTGTTGTTTCTGAAAATAAGTTTTGGGATTTGGTCGCTCAAGAATCTGGGTTTGGATTGAATCTTACATTAATGACCGTGAAATTGGTTTATATTGATGGTGTGTTTGCTTAAAATTACCATATGATTTGTCGGTTTTGCAACTATATATTATCTTTTTAATGATCTATATATATAACTATTTTTATGGACTTCAAAAAACAACAAATGAAGAGAAAATAAGAGGCATCTTTTTTTCTACTTTTTGCCATGAGTGCATTGCTGATTCTTCAAAAACCATCAAGAAGAAAGAAATAATTCAAAGCAGTAGAAAAGCTTCGTCATGGTAAAGCAAGAAGTCTCTAGAATGATGAGAAAGTTCAACTAGATTATGTAATATAATAAGACCCAGCAAGCCTTCAATCAACTAGCAAAACAAAACCCAGAGAGCTTCCACAGGAGTATTCCTCGTCGTCATCCAAACACCTTAGCTAACCAATCATGACTTGTATTTTCTCTTTTGAGCTGCTTGGAAAAATCCCAACAAACAACATAAGAATCAAAAGGCCAAAACGTTAGTCATAAGCTAGCAGGAGAAGTGCAGGAGAAGTTTTATCATACTCACACGTAACAACAATATTGGATACTTGCAGCATAGCTGGGGATCGAGGGGAGAAATAAATATAAAGAGGGGAGAAAAACAAGAGAAAGGAAATTAAATAAATATATATTGTGAGAGAATTCTTATGATTTTTTGTGAGATGGGATGCAATTTAATTTCCATTCTTTTTTTTATGTATTTTTATATCTTATATTAGTTATATGGTGTGAGTAGCTAGTATAAAATTTCTCGAGTTAATTTGCATCTCTTTCAACACTTGTCTTTCGATGAGCTCATATCTTAGAAAAGGTAAATGTATAATGATATCAACAGCATAAATCAAGCAATAATGAGCATGGCTAATCATTCGTCGTCGTTTCAATCTTTTCTTTTCTTTTCTTTTTAAAAAAAATTCAAGAAAATAAAGCTGTTGTATCTCTCTTACCAGGAAGTTGAATGGAACCACGTCATTTCCAAAAGTTTAGGCCCAGAAAAAAAAAAAAGTAAGAGATTAAATTACGAACATAAACCCAAGATTTTCTCCCTAATCATAGGAGCTGCCTAACTTCTGGCCGGTCCATGTACAAACAGTAAGTATTGGTCGCCGCTTGACCAGTAACTACCTCTCCGTGAGTGACGGGGCAGAAAAGTCAACGTCTTTTCCAATCTTCTCACGAAAATATTGTTCTCTTTCACATTGTTATTAGCAAGTTCTCTTTCACATTGTTATTGGCTATATATTTGAAATACTTTGTATATCAACCATAATTTAAAACACGATATTATATAAGGTCTATATCAAGTTAAAAATTAATTAAAATGTTATAATTGAATTTTTAATTGGATTAAATTTTATATTAATTTTTTTAATTTAGACTGATTTAGAGCTCAGATAAATCTAATTTTGAGTTGATGTAGGAATTCAATTTAGGTTTTAAAACAATGTTATCAACTGATATTAAACTCCCCAGTCTCATTGGATTTTAAATATATTTATAAACATGCGAGCGCATGAGGTTCCATATTCAAATGCTAGCTCCACTACATTTTCTATATATAGTAATCCTCCACAATGTGAAAAGTCAAGTAAATTGAACTAGGTACGTATTGAATCCACGAGCTAGTGAGGCTTGTCTTATTTTTCTCCTCATTTTTCGTTTTTCTTCTTTTAACTAAAACGTGGGTTTTATTCATGAGGTTGAATCACAATCAAAGAGAATCAGCTCCACGTGTATTTGTCACAATCATAATTTTAAATTTAATTAATGGTTTATATATATATATACATACAAGTATATATAACGTACGTAATAATTGTTATTCCTTCAACCCTCAGCACCGAATTAATTCCGAGAAATTATTGTGAAGGTTGAAGATTTTAAAAAATAAAATAAAATTAGATTTAAATGATCTTGGATACAACAATTAATCAGAGAAATTTAAGAAGAATGAAAAACAACTTAGTCTTAATTGATACACACAAGTTGGCATGAATATCTTCTTTATGCACATTTAATTTTGCAGTGTAAAATGGCGGAGACAAATGGATTTACAGTCAGTCAACTCATCGTGAAGAACCTCCAGTCAGAGGAGAGAGAGAGAAAAAAGATTTGATAACTCATCAGCCACCTAGCTGGCTAAGTCCATTCTTTATGCGTTCTCGAGAAAGTTTTTGCCCTCTTCCCTGCAGCTCACAATTCTAGGAGCTATGAAAGTTCTTACCCTCTTTCCATGGAACTCATAATTCTAGCTGTGACACCTGACGTGCTCTTTCCATGGTGTAAAACATCGATCACAGCATACCTTACGACTACGAAGAAAATATAATGAAGAGAAGGCTTGTTTTTATTTTTTTAAAAAAGAATTAAATTTTTTATATCTTTATATTATTTTGTTGTATTGATTTTAAAAATAAATAAATATATTACTTTAATATATTTCTAAATAAAAAATAATCATTAGCATAATATCAAAGCAGCTAAGATCTTTATGTTTAATTAATGTTTCATGGTAAAAAATATATAGAATAGATAAAAATATAAAGATATAAATATAAAATAAATATATTTTAAAAACAATTTTACAATGAATTCTTTATTTTTAATAAAAAGAAAAGGAATTAAACATGCTCCTCTCCCAACTGATTCGATTTTTTCTATGTAAAAATAGTAATCTAGTACTACTTTACGATCGAGTACGATGTGAATCTCAAGTAGAAATTTTAAATTTGAACTGTTTAAGCTAATTAATCAACTGCGTGCTTGATCAAGTTTTTAATTAGCATCATGATAGTACTGATGATATCTAGACATCGAGAATGAACAAATTGGACTATATATATATATATTGCATTGGTTTTTAATTAGTCAAATCGTTAATTAACCCGTACGTCAAATCGTTAACATACCAAACCAAGATTTTTATGCAATGAATCAACCAGACCAGCACCCCTAAAAGTTTGACAAATTTTTAATTGTAGTACGTCCTGAGAATTTTAATTATATCCTTCAAATATACCCTTAAATTTAATTATTAAGGTTTCCTTCATTGAAAAAAAGAAGCATTATTCCCTCCAAAGATTAATTTTATACATTATTCTATAATCACTTTATATTCATTTTATTTTCCAATGTATATTAATCCTAATATATCTTATATTAATTAATTAATTAGCATATAGTAGCCCCCGGCCCATACATAAAATCCTAATTCCGTCCCTGCAGTACGTAGCCCTCACCTCTCACTATCTCGACAGTTAGCAGCATGAGCAGCAGTTCTCGAACCGGCGGCTACCATAGATACAGCCAAAGTTAGAACCTAAGTACTACTTCCAAAATCATGGATCATGTTCATGGTAAGAGTCACACACCCGCCATTGATTTCGGCCATCTTTGACTGGCAAATACAACTTCTTTTCAGAACAGAGAAATTAACGACCTTCGCGGCACGAAACCCCATTATTGTGGGGTCAACACCAATGACCAAAATCTTCATTAACACATTCTTTAACATTGACAGTACTGTTACCAGTAACATTCCTGACACTGCTTTCCAATATTCTACAGTGCCCTTGAACAAGTATAAATGCCCCCACATCCAGCTCTTCTCATTCCTCACAACTTACTCCTCCTAGGACAAACACAAAAGTTGTCGCCAACTTTTTGAAGCCTAATTAACAAATATCGGGCACCAGCTTCCTGTTTTTAACCAAAAGTACTGTGCTTAATTATGGCTTCTAGCTTCAGAATTCTGTCAGTCCTAGCTATTGCCCTTGCCATCTGTGTGCAAGGTACTCTAGGTAAGCAAGGTTTCGTTCTCTCTTTCTCTGGCAATATTGCTAGAAGCTAGCTAGCAGCCCTTCTTGATGTTCTTGGATTTTCTTTAACAAATTACTTGATCATAATGGTATTATTGTTGCAGGAGAAATAGCATGTGAACATCTTGACCAGGACACATGTGCCTATGCAATCTCATCGTCCGGCAAGCGTTGCGTGCTCGAGAAACGCGTGAAAAGGACCGGAGAAGAAGCATACACCTGTCGCACATCCGAAATTGAGGCTGATAGATTAAGGAACTGGATTGAGACAGACCAATGCATCAAAGCATGTGGACTTGACAGAAAATCACTTGGAATCTCAACAGATTCTCTCCTCGAGTCTCGCTTTGCACAACAACTTTGCTCTCCTCAGTGCTACGATAGCTGCCCTAACGTTATCGATCTTTACTTCAACCTTGCTGCTGCTGAAGGTAAATAACAAACATGTCCATCGATCTTCCGTCATTCAATAAACTAATCGTAATGGAACACAAGTAATCAGTACTGCATGCCACTTACACCATTCTTTTCTCTGTTTTGTCAGGAGTGTTTCTCCCCAAATTATGCGAGGCACAAGAAGGAAATGCAAGAAGAGGATTGATGGCTGATATCAAAAGTTCTGGTTTTGTTGCACCAGGACCAGTGAAGTACACAGTTGCCCCAGCACCAGTTGAACCAGTAAAATACACAGTTTCCCCAGCAATGTCACCTTATTATAATTAAACCTTTTGAAAGGGAAAGGAAAGGAAAGAATCAAGAGTATACATGCATGTATGTGTGTGGCCATAGATACTAGCTAGGCAGCAAACAAATACAATAAGGTAGTGCACCAATTCAGTAGCCGGCCGGCCTGAATAGTCCACCATTTGTAGTATTTCGTGTGCATATATACTAGTGTGTGCTGTGCCAGTTATTTGAATCACACTAAGGTGCTGCCCAGATGTTCTTAATTATAGGTAGATTTGGGTGTGTTTCGTGTATTATTTTTATATGATTGAATTTGCCTATGAGCAACGCATACAGATATATGAATATTGTATCCAATATATAATTAATAAACTTGTTTTGATTATACATCCATTTTCCAATTGAATTATTTATTTATTTATTTATTATTAATTAGTTCAAGCCGACCTCTTGCTTCTAGTTAATTATATATATTGAAATGTCTGGCTACAAATTAAATATAAGAAGTCAAAACAAATCATAATTAAAATATATTTTTCCATGGAAGTAAACATTCACTTGAGTAACCTTTCCGATTGTTTTGAAAATCATGCACAATTTCAGCTTTCTTTTGTGTCACCAGGAAAGCTTAGGAAATTGGAAAACTTTTTTTTTTTTTTGGATTCGAGGATACCTCACCTCTTCAGAAAACGCATTTTGTGGGCCCAGGTAAGGGAGTAAAACCTCGGTTGTCCTAGGCTCTTACAAGAGGTGCATGCTCTGACTCGAACTCGAGACCTGCCGTGCAGATCTCAAACCCTTTACCATCATGCTACGTTCTTGGAAAACGTTGATCCATTCTGATAAGAGGCAAATTGTAGCCTAAAAGTCATAATTAATTGGGTAATTTTCATTTTGTGGGTAAAATGGTATGAAGGTTCCATAGTTACGTGGTTTTGTGGCATTTGTATTTTTTTTTTTTTTTTATCAGGGATGACAATGAATATTTATTAAATACGTTTTTATTTATTTATTTATTTCATGAAAGTCTCCGAATCTCTCTGCATGTCTCAATTCATTCAAGACTACAAAAATACTAAGATTATAAAAATATAAAAAATTATAAATATAAAAAATTATTTATATATATAAATTAGGATATTAAGGTCTATTGAATCGAAATATTTTACCTCCACCCCTTGAATAAAACTTGATATTTTTATCTTGTTTTTAAATGATAAAACATCATAGTTTAATAGTTACACTGACTTATATATCTAAACTTATATGGAAAAATAATTTATCCTCCATATCAGTTTATTATTTTTAAAAAATAATTAAAATAATTTCTTTAAATATTAAGAATTTTGATAAAAAAAAAAAACCTAATTTGGATGTAAGCACTTCTTTTATTTTGAGACTTTGGGCCATTTTCGATACCGAAGGAATTCTGATTTCAATCTTGTGCGTTGTGACCCATAATTTGGGCCCAACAAATGACTGATCCATTGGACTTGGGAGCTATGGCAAAAGAAATAAAAAAAATAAAAATAAAATCTGCTGGAAAGCGCTAAAACCCCTCCTCCATCTCCCACTAGTCACCAGCAAAAAACAACACGTTGCCACTGTAAAACCCTGAACGAAGACACAGCACAGCTTCCTCCTAGTTCAAGTTCCTCTGAAAACATCCTCTTTGGTTCTGCTTAAAATCTACACTTTGAAGACAAGATGGTGAGCAAAAGACAGCAACTAGCACGAAAGAGATTCAAAGGGGAACATCCTGAGTTGTTTCCAAAACCAGAACCAACACTACTCAAGGATCCCAACAAGAAGAAGAAGAAAAAGAGCTTGCTCAAGAGAAAAAAGTCTGACCCAAATGAGCCTTATAAAAAAGGGTTTAGACGACACCCACTTAGAGTTCCTGGTATGAAGCCCGGTGATAGTTGTTTTATTTGTAAAGCTAAAGACCATATTGCTAAACTTTGCCCTCAAAAATCTGAGTGGGAAAGGAATAGGGTTTGTTCTCTTTATTGCTCTTGGTTTATAGTTCTCTGAAAGTTTGTCTTGTGAATTTTTTTAGAAAAAAAAGATTACTTTTTTTTTAGAGAAAAAAGATTACTTTTTTTTTTTACTGGGTTTGATAGATAATTCTTATAAAGTTTTGAGTCTTTGTTACCTGTTAGGTATTGGATTGGGTAGAGAAAAGCGCTTTTTTATTGAGTTTGATATGGATTCTTGCTCTTAAGTTAATAGTGTTATAGGTGTGGGTTTTAAAGAAAAGTAGGTTTGGAATTGGATATTGGGTGTGGAATATGTTTATAATTGAAGATTTTTTGCTCATTGAAATTTTGATTTTGTGGTTGAATGTGAGGTGTTGTTTATTTAAATGAAGAAAATGATGGTGGTGTTTTTGTGTGTTAATGATGATTGCTGCAGATATGTTTGCTTTGTCGGCACCGTGGGCATAGCCTCAAGCGTTGTCCCAACAAGAATGACGAGACTATGGATCAGAAATCGTGTTACAATTGTGGGGGAAAAGGGCATTCGCTTTCTCAATGTCCTCAGCCAAGAGAAGATGGTACATCATCTTTCAATGGAGTTTAAATAGCTCTAGCTTGGCTGACTTTTTGAATGATTTCTTTATGCGATTAATTTCAATGGAAATAAGACATTTCTTGGTGTAAGATATTGTGTGATCAGTTTGTTTAGTTCCTACATTTTTTTGTAATGTTTGTTTGTTGGTGAGGGCAACATGACTGCTGGTAAATCAGAATCATTCTTTCAGGTCTATGGAAAAGTGGTGGTCTATTTAATTTTTTTTATTGCATAATGAAAATGACTCTGAATTGGAATTATTATATAAATATTTTTAGGTTTTGGAATCAGCTGTTTTATAGATTAATTATGTACAGACCTTTTCAATTACTAGTGGTAGGACTTGTTAAGTGGGGGTAAATTCAAAATTGAGCACAGTAATCACTGATTTTGTTAAGAGAATGGGACCTTCATGATAACTCATTTGTTGTTGACAATGCTATTGTTATTACGAAAGTGATTTATTTCTTTTTATAATGCAGGGGGAACAAAGTTTGCCAATTGCTTTATTTGTAATGAACGTGGACATTTGAGCAAGGACTGCCCTAAAAATACTCGTGGTATATACCCGAAGGTATGTGGGACTTCACTATTTTAATGTTTGCTGTTGCCATAATGCAGTCTGCTATGCTTTTTTTTTTTTGTTTTTTTATGGTGGTGCTACATGCTCGGTATCTAGATGCTCAATCGACTTCCATCTTCGGCCATCCATGCATACAATCCATTCATTAATTTCCAACATCTTAGAAATACACGGGTTCTTACAGGGTGGTTGCTGTAAAGAATGTGGTGGTGTAACACATTTGGCTAGAGATTGTCCTGATAAGGGTTTGAGAGGTTCTGCAGCCACTGGCAAAGAAGGTAAGCATAAAACATGCCAGCTTTTAACTGCCTTTATTTAAATCTTCTGCGTATAGAGTTGGTTACCTAAAATTTGACACACAGAAGACTTGTTTTTTTTTTTTATTGGCATAGAGCCTGTCTCCTTGCATATGCAGTGTATATTGCTGATGTTGTTTTAAGTTCTGGAGTATTTGGATGGTGAATGAAATAGTTTGAATAGAGGTGTAGCTAGAACTCTCGACCATAATGAAATAGAATGGTAGCTGCTTTGACTGTATAATCTGATACACACTACCGGAGCTGGCAAAAATCACCGTGCTCTATTGAAACGGTTGATAACAGTAATTCGTCAAAAATGCTTTGTTCTGTTGGTTGAAGCCATGAATTGTGTGGCCTTACTGTAATAGGATAGAGGCTGATATAACAAGATAAAGAGTCGTATACAAATCCTAGTATGATGTGTCAACCCACAGTTTGGGTCACAGAGCGAAACATGAGCTCCATGGAAATGAGACTTGATATGGGAATTGTCAAAAATACGGCATGGGTTGCAAACCAGTACTGTCTTGTACAATTTTTGAAAATGAATCTTGTTTGCATATATATTCTTTAAAGACCGTATGTGTTCTTTCTTTCCTTTCTTATTCTTCTCTCTATATAATGTGCCATGTTTTACTTACCCCATTATTTATCTCCAAATTTCAGCTACTGGAAGGGAAGTAAGGCCTACCGGGCGGGTGACTACGTTTGTAAGTGGAGATGAGCTTGATGATGATTTTATGACAGGAAACATGTATAGCATTCCAGAAGACAAGTCATCTGATTCAAAAATCGATCCTTCTGTTTCAAAAGATGTTCATGTAAAATCAAAAAAGAAACAAGGTCCTAAAGCAGTGAACTTTGCAGGGTAGAAGCTGTCCTGAGATGAATAATTGATGAATAGTGTCTTTGAGATTACGATAGAGATTGTTTTTCAGAGTTATTTTTGTTTGAAAGTGTTTTAAAATAATTTTTTTATTTTTATTTTTGATATCAATATATTAAAACGATCTAAAAAAATAAAAAAAATTATTATTTTAGCTTTTTAATATTTACTTGACATGCTTCAAGTAAATTGCTAAATAAAATGTTATTTTATTATTTCTCTTATAAAAATGCTATTTCTACTTGTAAAAATACTAAAACATTATTCATTGCAATAATATTTTTTTCACTATTTTTTCTTTTTATTTTTTTTAAATCTATGTTTTGTTATTTGTTTTATAAGATTATCTTGGTCTTATAACCTTTGTTATGGATTTGGTGAATTTACTTGGGTTAACTTTAGTTTTTTATTTTGTTAATTTTTTTAATTAAATTTTTTTCAATTTTATTATTTAATATTGAGTTGATTAAGAATTGTTCGGATTGTTTTTAGACCTGTTAAGTTAATTGGATTATATTGAGTTGTTAAAATAATTGTGTATTAAATATATTAAAATATAATTGGTTTTTGTAAATGATTTTTTTACCATAAGAGGGTACATAAAAAAAAAAAAAAAACTAAGCACTCTATTTTCCATGCTCAGTTAAATATTTATGGTGAATTTGTACATCTATTTTCTTCTAATCGCAGCTTAATTTCCCCCAACTCTATGGAACCCTACCTTGCCATTCTCTGTAAAATAATCTACCAGCAAAATTAATCCCATTAGAAAACCTATAACTGATCATTGGCCGTTACCCTGATAAAAATTACTATATTTATTAGCAAACCCTTAAAATAGAGCACACTATATTTATTTATTTTTTTTCTCGGAAACAAAAGGAGGCAGCAAGTTGATACGTGATAGAGGGGTTGAGAAGACAGGCATAACGTGGCAACGTTAATCTGTTTAGAGCTTACTATTTTTGCTGTCTTTGATGCATGAAACCGTTGTTGTGGACACGATGAGCCTAGGAATATTAGACAACTCTCAACCCATGTTTTGTCCCTCAAATTTCTCACCTTCCCCGTATTTGTCTGACCTCATTGTATACCCCGAATCAAGGATCTGATCTTTACCCCCTTCTCCTCTCCTCTTCTGCACGCCCATCTTTCCATTCCCTTTTCCTTCCTGAGTTTTCACGAGGTTTTTGCTCTCATTGGAAGTCAACATGGTATGCTCCTTATCTCCTACGTTCTTATCATATTCTGAAAAGCATGTGTCATTAATCTTCTAAGTTCTACATTGCTAGCTTTCATTAATTTATATGGAAGCCTAGCATGATGCGATGTTGGATCAAATATGTGGATATTCAGCAGGAATTGTCGTTTCATCAAATTTTTATTCGAGGCCATTTCTATTTCTTAAAAATCGATTTCATTTCTGTTCATTCATTGAATTCAGCAGCTCAAATGATTCATGCCTTGTAATTTCAATCCACCGTACGTGTTTATCGAGCAGGATGGTCCATATGTTTTCTTGGAAATTGTTTGATCCATACATGTCTGTTTTCTTCTCTTAATATTTTCGAATTAAACATTTGGATTAATTAGGCGAACGCGGCGTCTGGAATGGCTGTTGATGATGAATGTAAGCTGAAGTTCTTGGAACTAAAGGCAAAGAGGAACTACCGATTCATCATTTTCAAGATTGAGTCTCAGCAGGTGGTGGTAGAGAAACTTGGGAGCCCTGAAGAAACTTACGAGGAATTCGCTGCATCTCTCCCTGCTGATGAGTGTCGCTATGCTGTCTTTGACTATGATTTCACAACTAATGATAATTGCCAGAAAAGTAAAATCTTCTTCATTGCATGGTAATTGCACAGTTGCTCAAATTGCTTAAAATTTTCTTTCCTATATTTGCCTAGCTCAAACCAAAAATATATAGCAAACTATGCATGATACTCTGGCTAATGCTTCGCTGCTTCTTGGAGTCACTTTTTTGAACAAGACATGTGAAACGCTTACCAGACACAGAATTACTAGATTGTTTTGCCTTTGTAGGTCACCTGATACATCAAGGATCAGAAGTAAGATGGTCTATGCAAGCACCAAAGACAGATTCAAGAGGGAACTGGATGGCATTCAAGTGGAGTTGCAAGCAACAGATCCTAGCGAAATGAGCTTTGACATTATTAAGTCTCGAGCTCTTTAGACATTGTTGTTTCTCCTCCTTCAACTGGCAGTCTTTCTTGACGAATTTCATTTCGCCGGTGGTGTTTATTTATTTACTTTTTTATGTTTATTCTTCTAACTTAATCCTAATTTTTGTTGTATGGATATGCTTGAAATAATATTATGCATTATTTCTTCATGTTCAATACTTGTTAAGATATTTGCTCTGCGTTACGTTTTGATATGCATTATTATTCCTGCTGCTAAAACACATTGAGAGATCACTATAATATGATGCCTTGATGAAATAAACTAGCATTCTGATATTGACATGAGGATTGATCATATAACAAGCATATGATACAGTTAAGTACTGCTACTGTCAAGAAAAGAAATAGAAACTAATCTACAACACGATACTTCAAGGAAACAGATAATATCTAGCAGAGCTTACGTAGAACATCCTCGAATTTGTACCTCATGTAATCCAAAAACTGATAGTTCAAAGTAGATATGCCTCCATCTCCTGTTAGTAATCAAGAAGTCAAAAAGGGTCTAAAAGCTAACCACAAATCCAAGTTCCATATATGCTCACATAAAACCAATACACTTCCTTGTGCGCCCATGCTCAAACACTTCAGTTCCATTGATCATGAACTCACCTGCAAGTTTTCAGCAGTGGCTGTGCTGCACATAAACAACTGATTGTGTGTAGTGACGTGAAAAAGATGAACATTGAACTTCGTTGCTAGTGCTTGTAGTCTTTATTCGTAGTGATAACCAAAAGCAAATTAAGAGCGCTTCTAGACTGAGAGATTAAATTGTTAAGTCCAACTCCAAGAAACAAATTAGGAACCAAAAAGTTACCAACAAAAGGTAAGAGGAAGGATCGATCATGGTTAGAGATGAGAAATTTACATAGGATACTAGAAGAAGATGGTTAAGGCGACATCCTGACAAGGTAATGCTGATAAAGAAGGGAGTGTGCTTGCCTTTATAATGTCCGTCTCATTTCAGTTATTTGTAAGGAAATTCAAGGTGGACCTTACGGATGTGACATGTTATGTTATGGCAGACATCCTGAGCCCATTCGCGATAATCCCTTTTACCAGGCCAAGAAGCTAGCAAATTTTTTAAGGATCTATTATAACTTGTTTGAGCCTCAAAAGTGCCTTTTCTCTCTCACTCTGACCACACCCCGTGTTGGAAATGCATAACAAAAACTAATCTTAGTGGTTACAGTGACCAGAAACCAAAGGAAGATAATTGCAACAGAACACGTTGAATTTTTCATTACCATGTACTGCCTTTTGGTGTTCTTCGCATTCTTCTTTAGCTCATGCTGCAGTTTAAGGCTTCTTATTTTTTTTGTTCTGAACTTGGTTTTGGCTTTGATTGCCCGACTTTCTCAACCCCTTTTGGATGATTGTTTTTTCTCAATGGCTGTCTCTTTGGCTCCAAGGTGTCTATCAAGATATCCGGAGCTGTCAAAAGAAAAGGCTCCATTCGTTCTGTTTGAAATACCTGACAATTTGCAATTTTGAACAGTACCATTTGCAAGAGAAAATTAATTAGATACAATATCCGCATGCACCCCCACTACTACGTACATTCTAATAACTGCAAGTAAACGGATGCTTTAGTAATGATAATTGGGTATGAAAAAGTAAAAGTCTTTCAATGTTCAGAAGAAAGAAAAGAGGAGGGGCCATTTTAACCATGTAGATGTAGGGTACCCAATCTTTCGTTTCAAGGTCTTGAAAGAAGAGAGAATCTTCAGAACCGAAAGAGTAAATCAATTATGGAGAAACCAGTTTGGTCACAACTTTCAACTTGTCAACCCAGTTTTCATGTCACTATACTTTTCTTCCTCATCTCCATCTCCAACAGTCTCTCTCTCTCTCTCTCTCTCTCTCTCTCTCTCTCTCTTTCTATATATATATATATATATATATGATGGCCGACAAGGTGCGGTTTCGAGGTCTCCGTCGCCTTTGCCATTACGCATTCATTTCTAAATCCCACATAAGCCAAGATGAAAATTGCTAGTTAAGGGAGGAACAATATATCGAATAAACCTTGTATGATTTTCAATTTCATTCCCATATATCAAATATTTTTCAATCAATTATGAGATTCTTCCATATAAAATCACCATAATTTTTTAATAGGAAATTAAGATCAAATTTTAACACTGGATATGAGTTTAATACATGTTTAAATCCTAGGACCAGCTGATAGAACACCTCTAAATGTTTATAGTTTTTTTTATTTATTTAGCAAAAGTCCCATAAAATTCGAAAAGATAGGTTTAAATACTTCAAACATAAAAAAACAACAGAGAAGGAAAAATAATTAAACTAAAATCTAAAATCAACAAGCAAAGCCCTAGATTACGGGCCAAAGTTTTGAATGCATTTTTTAGAGCTTTGGAATGGAGTTTGACGAGTCTGAGCAGTCTAGATTCACTGAGCATGAATAGGATTTGAAGAATAGTTCCATTTTCTTTAGGAATCCTCCTATATAAAATTTGAGTTGAATTTTTTAAATTATATTATTTTGAGTTAAATTACCTATTTGGATAACTTCTTAGACTATTTTTTTTAATCTATATGATCCATAAAATTCTGAGTAATTAATAATCATTTTATTGGATAAAATAATTCAAAAATATTAACAAGTATGCATGAAAGGACTCAATTAAGAAATATATTAAACAATCTAGAGGCCGGGTTGAAAAATGTTTTAGTTTGGGGATCCAATTGTAAATTAATTAACGGGTAGATTGGGGATTGACACGATCTAGGTTGCTCTAAAATAAATATAAAAATATTTTATCAAATTGAAAAATAAGGTAATTTTTCTTAAGAACCCTAAACATTACATGATCGGTCATATGCCTACTCTATAGATTAAAAAATAAAGGAGAGAATATTTTTTTTAAAAAAAGAAGGAAAATAACATATAATGACAAATTCAAGCAATAACTTGTCCAACATGCTAACTTTTTTACTTTTGTCAAAAAGTGTCAGGGATCTACACAAATATATCTGCATGTAGTCACCCACCACCTTCACCTGTAGAGTACAAACAAAGAGGAGCACCACTGTTCACATCTTTAAACCCTTTATATACAAAGCTCACCACAAATTATTGAAGTATTCATACTTCTCTTCTTCAATCCTCTCTTCTAATGGCTCAGGTACCTTGTAGTTCTTCTTTATTTTCATGTCCAATACATGTTGATATTGTCCTTATTTTTTAAAAAGCTCTCTTTAATTTCCTAATTTGTAGCAGAAGGTGGTGTTGAAGGTATTGACCATGACTGATGTTAAGACAAAGCAGAAAGCTATAGAAGCTGCTGCTGATATTTATGGTATTTCCTTTTCTCTTTTCTTTTTTTTTTCCTGTCTGTATTTATTTTTTGGAGTTGGTGAGACAGATTAAAGCAGAGCTTAACAAGTTTTTTTTTAACATAAACAGGAGTTGATTCCATAGCAGCAGATCTAAAAGATCAGAAGCTAACAGTGATAGGTCAGATGGATACAGTGGCAGTGGTGAAAAGGCTGAAGAAAGTAGCGAAAGTGGACATAATCTCAGTTGGACCTGCAAAAGAAGAGAAGAAAGAAGAAAAGAAAGAAGTGAAAAAAGAGGAGAAGAAAGAGGAGAAGAAAGAAGAAAAGAAGGGAGAAAAGAAAGAGGAGAAGAAGTAATTAATTAAACCAGGAATATTCCATTCCCTTTCTTCTTCTTCTTGTTTTCCTTAATTTATAAGCTTAATTATAACAAGCTAAATCATACTGTAATAAGTTTTTAAGAGAAGTTTTGCCCATGAAAAAAACCCTATTTTCTCTATCTTTTCTGTTTTGTTCCAAAACAGTCAAAAAAAAAATATTCAAGAAAAACATGGTAGAAGCCAAGCAGAAAGGGTTTTTTTTTTTTTTTCTCTTTGTATGTCCCTAATATTGTTTTAGCATTTTGTTTTATGCTAGCCCGAATCAATCTT
>Ga0325400_1002286_pt1 | contig 16689 bp, 12 predicted proteins | sample PopdelMetagenome_2_FD_205662 | JGI IMG/M metagenome (GOLD analysis project Ga0325400, IMG submission 205662) | Populus deltoides microbial communities from Bellville, Georgia, United States - Xylem-PdKOR-R1 | ecosystem: Host-associated > Plants > Phyllosphere > Stem > Wood/Secondary xylem... | reverse complement strand
CGGCGCTCCGCGCCTCCCTCCCTCTCCCACCGGGAGAGGGAAGGGGCCCGCTCGGCGCAGCCGAGTGGGAAGGGTGAGGGTGACCCCGGCGCGGCCCCTCACCGCAGTTCCAGCACCACCACCGACTTCGCCGGCAGCGTTGCCGACAGCGTGCCGCCCGCGACGCTCGCACCGGTGAACGCCGCCGGCTTCACCACCTCGCCCGAACCGAAGTCGTTGTGCGACTGGATCGTCGGCGCGGTCAGCACCTGCCCGGTGACGCCCGCAGGCGTCAGCCCGCTGACCGCCACCTGGACGCTCGCCGCGCGGTTCGGGTCGACGTTGGTCATCGCCACCCGCACCACGCCGTCGGTGCCCCGCGCCGCGATCGCGCTGACGGAGGGGACCACCCACTGGTCCTTGTTGTACCAGGGGGACTTCACCTCGATCGGCAGCACCGTCGCGTCCTGGAACCCGCGATACATGTGGAACACGTGATAAGTCGGGGTCAGCACCATCTGCCCCTCGCGGGTCAGGATCATCGCCTGGAGCACGTTGACCATCTGGGCGATGTTGGTCATCCGCACCCGGTCGGCGTGGCGGGCGAAGATGTTGATGTTGAGCGCCGCCACCATCGCGTCGCGCAGCGTGTTCTGCTGGTACAGGAAGCCGGGGTTGCTGCCCGGCTCGACATCGTACCACGTCCCCCATTCGTCGACCGCCAGGTTGACCCGCTTGGCCGGATCGTACTTGTCCATCACCGCCGAGTGCCGGGTGACCAGCTCCTCCATCTTCAGCGTCTTGGCGAGAGTCGCGGCATAGTCGGTCTCGTCGAACTGAAGCGCCGAGCCCTTCTTCTCCCAGCTGTGCGGCACCGTGTAATAGTGGACGCCGACCCCATCGATGCGCCGGCCCGCCTCGCGCATCATCACCTCGGTCCAGTTATAGTCGTCGCCGTTCGCGCCGCTGGCGATTTTCATCACCCGCGTGCCGCCGGGCACCTTGACGAACTGGCCGTAGCGCCGGGTCAGGTCGGCGGCATATTGGGGGCGCATCTCGCCGCCGCAGCCCCACAGCTCGTTACCCAGGCCGAAATAAGGCAGCTTCCATGGGGTCTTGCGCCCGTTCCTGGCGCGCAGCTCCGCCAGCGTGCCGTTGGGCGCGGTCATGTACTCGACCCACTCCGCCATTTCCTGCGGCGAGCCGTTGCCGACATTCCCCGAGACATAGGCGTCCGCGCCGATCAGCTCGGCAAAATCCATGAACTCGTGGGTGCCGAACGCATTGGTCTCGGTCACCCCGCCCCAGTTGGTGTTGACCTTGACCGGGCGCGACTTGCGCGGGCCGATCCCCTCGCGCCAGTGATATTCATCGGCGAAGCAGCCGCCGGGCCAGCGGACCAGCGGCACCTTGAGGTCCTTCAACGCCGCGATCACGTCGTTGCGATAACCGCGCGTGTTGGGAATGCGGCTGTCCGGCCCCACCCAGATGCCGCCATAGATGCCGTATCCCAGGTGCTCGGCGAACTGGCTGAAGATGTGGCGGTCGATCACCGGGCCCGGCCTGCCGGCGTCGAGCGTGCCCGTCACCGTGGCGGTTCCCGCCGGAGCCACCGCATCCTGCGCCGCCGCCGGAGCCGCCGGCAACGCCAGGGCCCCCATCGCCAGCACCGCCGCGATCACGCTGCGCACCGTCCTCATCATGCCCTCTCCCGATCCTTTATATTGTCAGACTAATCCGATCCCGACCGATCGTAAAGGGGCCGCGCTCACCAGCTCCAGAGCGTGCCGTCCTCCAGCCGGTTCACCGGCAGGAAGGCGCGGCTGTATTCATACCCCTTGGCCAGTTCCTCGTCGATGTCGACGCCCAGCCCCGGCGCGTCGCCCGGATGCATGGACCCGTCGGCAAAGGTATAGGCGTGGGGGAACACCTCGTCGGTCTCGTCGGTGTGGCGCATATATTCCTGGATGCCGAAGTTCGGGATCGACAGCCCGAAATGCAGCGCCGCCGCCATGCACACCGGCGACAGGTCGGTCGCGCCGTGGCAGCCGGTGCGGACCTGGTACAGGTCGGCGAGCGCGGCGATGCGGCGCAGATGGGTGATGCCGCCGGCATGGACCACGGTGGCACGAATATAGTCGATCAGCTGGTTCTCGATTAGCGCCTTGCAGTCCCAGATCGAATTGAAGATCTCGCCCACCGCCAGCGGCGCGGTGGTGTGCTGGCGGATGAGGCGGAACGCGTCCTGGTTCTCGGCGGGAGTCGCGTCCTCCAGCCAGAAGGGACGGTACTGTTCCAGGTCGCGGCCCAGCCGCCCCGCCTCGATCGGGGTCAGCCGGTGGTGGATGTCGTGGAGCAGGTGGACGTCCCAGCCCAGCGCCTCGCGCGCCGCCGCGAACAGCTCGGGGACGACGCGCAGGTATTTGGACGTCGACCAGACGTTCTCGCTCGGCAGGTCGGCGTCGGCGGGCTCGTAGAAATACCGGTCCTTGCTGACGCCATAGGTCGACGCCATCCCCGGCACCCCGCACTGGAGGCGGATCGCCTTGTAGCCCTGTTCCTTGTACTCCAGCGCCGCCGCGATCGTGTCGTCGATCGACACGCCGTTGGCGTGGCCATAGACCATGCACCCCTCTCGCGCCGCCCCGCCCAGCAGCTGGTACACGGGCAGCCCCGCGATCTTGCCCTTGATGTCCCACAGCGCCATGTCGACCGCGGCGATCGCGGTCATCGTCACCGGCCCGCGCCGCCAGTACGCGCCCTTGTAGAGGTACTGCCAGATATCCTCGATCCGGTGCGCGTCGCGGCCGATCAGGCAGGGGACGACGTGGTCGCTGAGATAGCTCGCCACCGCCAGCTCGCGCCCGTTGAGCGTCGCGTCGCCGACGCCGGTGGTGCCGTCGTCGCACTCGATCTTGAGCGTCACGAAGTTGCGCCCCGGACAGGTGACGATGACGCGGGCGGACACGATCTTGGGCATGGGAATCCTCTGGCATTGCCCGCGGGGGACGCGGCGTGATAGCGTTATCATGCTGGAACGGCGGTCTGTTAGTCAATGCCGCCGGACGGGAGAGGTCGATTGGGCAAGGCAGGATGGATGGCGGCGCTGGCGCTCGGGTTGGCGACGGCTGGCCGTGCCGCGGCGGATGACGGCTACAGGTTGTGGCTGCGCTACGGCCATCCCGCGCCGGCCGGTGCGGTGGCGGTTCGCGGCGCGTCGCCGATGCTGGACGCCGCCGCGGCCGAACTTCGTCGTGGGCTGCCCGCTGTCGCGGGGCCGGTGCTGCTGGCGTCCGCAGCCGACCCCTCGATCGCCGCGCTCAACCTGCCGGTGTCCCGTCTGGGCGAGGAAGGCTACCTCGTTCGCCGCGGCCGGGTCGACGGGCGCGAGGTCACGCTGGTCACCGGCAATACCGATCGCGGCGTCCTCTACGGCGCGTTCGCCCTGCTCCGCCATCTCGACACCGGCGGCAGCGCCGACGCGATCGACCTCAGCTCCGCGCCCAAGGTGAAGCTCCGCATCCTCGATCATTGGGACAATCTCGATGGCGTGGTGGAGCGCGGCTATGCCGGGCGGTCGCTGTGGGACTGGTGGACGCTGCCCGACTTCAAGGACCCGCGCTACACCGACTATGCCCGCGCCAACGCCTCGCTCGGGATCAACGGCACCGTCCTCAACAACGTCAACGCTCGCGCCGAAAGCCTGACCGCGCCCTACATCGCCAAGGCCGCAGCGCTCGCCGACATCTTCCGCCCCTATGGGATCAAGGTCTACCTGTCCGCGCGCTTCTCCGCCCCGATCGAGCTGGGCGGGCTCAAGACCGCCGATCCGCGCGACGCGGCAGTGGCGGCGTGGTGGCGCGCGAAGGCGGACGAGATCTACCGCGCGATCCCCGACTTCGGCGGCTTCCTGGTAAAGGCGAACAGCGAGGGCCAGCCCGGCCCGCGCGACTACAACGCCAGCCACGCCGACGGCGCCAACATGCTCGCCGCCGCGGTCAAGCCGCACGGCGGCATCGTCATGTGGCGCGCGTTCGTCTACGCCGATACCGACCCCGACGACCGCGCCAAGCAGGCATATACCGAGTTCAAGCCCTTGGACGGCAAGTTCGCCGACAATGTGATCGTTCAGGTCAAGAACGGCGCGATCGACTTCCAGCCGCGCGAACCCTTCCATCCGCTGTTCGGCGCGATGCCGAAAACGCCGCTGGTGATGGAGTTCCAGGTCACCAAGGAGTATCTCGGCTTCGCGACCCACCTCGCCTATCTCGGCCCGCTGTTCACCGAGGTGCTCGACGCGAAAACCGGCCGGGGCTCCGAGACGGTGGCGGACGTGGTCGACGGCACCGCCGAGCATCACCGGCTCACCGGCATGGCCGGGGTCGCCAATATCGGCGACGACCGCGACTGGACCGGCGGCACCTTCAACCAGGCCAACTGGTATGCCTTCGGCCGCCTCGCCTGGGACCCGGACCTTCACGCCGACGCGATCGCCCGCGAATGGGCGCGCGCCACCTTCGGGGCCAGCCCCGGCGTCGTCGATCCGGTGGTGGCGATGATGATGATATCGCGCGAGGCGGTGGTCGACTATACCGGCCCGCTCGGGCTCGCGCACCTGATGGCGACCGGGCACCATTACGGGCCGGGCCCGTGGGTCAGCGACCTGAAGCGCCCCGAATGGAACCCGGTCTACTATCACCGCGCCGACCGGCAAGGGATCGGCTTTGACCGCACCCGCACCGGCAGCAACGCGGTGGCGCAATACGCCCCGGCGGTGGCGAAGCTCTACGCCAACCCCCGCACCACCCCCGAAAGCGAGCTGCTCTGGTTCCACCACCTCCCCTGGGACTATCGGCTGAAGAGCGGCGAGACCCTGTGGGACGGCCTCGTCCACCGCTACGACCGCGGCGTCGCGACCGTCGCGGAGATGCGCGCGACGTGGCAGGGGCTGAAGCCGTTTGTCGATCCCGAGCGCTGGGACAAGACCGCGACCTTCCTCGCCATCCAGGAACGCGAGGCCCGCTGGTGGCGCGACGCCAGCCTGTCCTACTGGCAGTCGGTCAACGGCCTGCCCCTTCCCGCCGGCAGCGCCGCCCCGGCGCACGACCTTTCCTGGTACAAGGCGCAAACCCCCGCCTTCGCCCCCGGCAACCCGAAATGAAGGACCCGCGCATGACCGCCATCACCCGCCGCGACGCGCTCGCCGGCATCGCCGCGATCGGCTGCGCGACTGCCGTCCACGCCGCGCCCGAGCCGCAGGGCCTAGACGCGATCGCAAAGGCCAAGGGGATGCGCTTCGGCGCGTGCGTCGCCACGCGCGTCGATCGCGGGTCGTTCGCCAACCCCGCCTATGCGGCGCTGCTCACCCGCGACTGCGGCATCCTCGTCCCCGAGAACGAGATGAAGTGGCAGGCGCTCCGCCCCTCCGCCGACCGCTTCGACTTCGCCCGCTTCGACGAGACGATGGCGTGGGCGAAGTCGCACGACATGGCGATGCGCGGCCATAACCTCCTCTGGCACCAGCCCAAATGGATGCCGCGCTGGGAGGAGGCGCACGACTTCGGGGCGAACCCCGCACGGGAGGCCGAACGCCTGCTCACCACCCACATCCGCACCGTCTGCGCCCGCTACGGCGCCGCGATCACCAGCTACGACGTGGTCAACGAGGCGGTGACCCCGGCGGACGGCACGCTCTACGCCACCGCGCTGTCGCGTGCGATGGGCGGGGCGGAGCCGACGCTCGACCTCGCCTTCCGCACCGCGCGCGCCGCCGCGCCGCACGCCCAGCTCGTCTACAACGACTATATGAGCTGGGAGCCCGGCAACGCGAACCACCGCGCGGGCGTGCTCAAGTTGCTGGAAGGCTTCAAGGCCCGCGGCGTGCCGGTCGACGCGCTCGGGCTGCAGTCGCACCTCGTCACCCAAGGGGTCGACGCCCGCGGCTCGGTGGCGAAGCTGGAGGGCGAATGGCGGCGCTTCCTCGATGCGGTCACCGGCATGGGCTATGGCCTGGTCGTCACCGAACTCGACGTTCGCGACAACGGCCTGCCCGCCGATATCGCGATCCGCGACCGCGCGGTGGCGGACTTCACGCGCGGCTATCTCGACGTGACGCTCGGCACCGGCAAGGTCCGCGACGTGCTCGCCTGGGGCCTGACCGATCGGTTCAGCTGGATCGAGGGGTTCGAGCCGCGCAGGGACGGCGTCCGCCGCCGTCCCTGCCCCTATGACGCCGACTACCGGCCCAAACCGATGCGCGCCGCGATCGCCGCGGCGCTGGCGGCGGCACCACAGCAGCGCTAGACCTGGCCTGCGCCGACCCGCGGATCACAAGCGGGCGGCGGATGACCAGAAAGGGAGAGCGATCGATGAAGTACCTGCTGCCCATCGTCCTGCTGGCCGCGCCCGGCGCCGCCCAGACCGCGCCGCCCGCCAAGGCGCCGCCGCCGGCCGGCACCACCGGCACCATCCTCGACAAGGCGATCAACCTGCCGGGCAGCAACTGGCAGGTCTATGGTCCGAACCAGGCGTCGAAGATGACCAAGACCACCGGCATCCCCGGCAATCAGGCGATGCGGGTGCAGGTCACGGCCAAGGGGGCCAATCCGTGGGACGTGGGGGCGCTGTCGCCGATCCAGAAGCCGGTCGGGGCGGGCGACGTGCTGCTGGTCGCGGTCTATGCCCGCGCGCCCGACCTCGGCGAAGGCCAGACGACCCCGATCACCATCACCGCCACCGCAACCGCCGCGCCGTATGACGGGATCGCGCAGGGAGACGCGACGGTGGCGCGCGAATGGAAGCTCTACTACGCCGCCGGCAAGGCCGGGCGCGCCTTTGCCGCCAACACCGCGCGCGTCTCGGTCCAGCTCGCCGCCGCGAAGCACGTGGTCGAGCTCGGCCCGGTGTTCGTGCTCGATTTCGGCCCGAACGCCGATCCCGCCAAGCTGCCGCACAACTGATGCGCGCGCGCCTTTTCCTGGGAATGGCGGCCGTGCTGGCCGGGGCGGCGCTGTCGGCGCAGGGGGTCCCGGTCACGCCCGAGTCCGACCGGCAGGCGACCATGACCATGCTCGGCATCACCGCGCTGGTCCCAGGCGTCGATGCCGACCCCAAGGGCGCGAACCCCGCCAACACCGACGAGGCGCGCGCCAACCCCTACCCCCTTCCCGACCCGCTGCGGGTGGCGGGCCGCCCGGTCCGTGACCCGGCCGACTGGTGGGCGCGCGGCCGCCCGTTCGTCGCCGAAACCTATGCGCGCGAGGTCTATGGCCGCGTCCCCGACGGCATCCCGCCGGTCCGCTGGCAGGTGGAGGCGACCGACCGCGAAGTGATCGGCTATGGCCGCCCGGTGATCGCGCGGCAGGTGGTCGGCACCGTCGCCGATCCCCGCCCCGGCGCGGCCCCGGTCCGCATCCGCATGGTCGTCGTCCTCCCCGCCCCCACCTCCGCTGCCGCCCCCGCGCGCGTGCCGGTGCTGGTGATGTTCGGCCCCGCCCGCTTCCCCGCGCCGTCGCAGCCGAGCGCGGACGAGACCGACCGGATCAACGCCGGGCTGAAGGCGCTGCTCGCCCAGCGCGACCCGACGCTGGCGGCCGTGTTCGACCGCCACCAGGCGCTCCAGTTCGTCTCGCCCCCAGCCTTCCGTCTTCCCGAACGCCAGCCCAATGGCGACCCCCCGCCCGCCGAACAGCTGATCGCCGCCGGCTGGGGCTATGCCCTGCTCGACCCGACCAGCGCGCAGGCCGACAGCGGCGGGCAGGCGCTCCGCGAAGGGATCATCGGTCTCGTCAACCGCGGCGCGCCCCGCCGCCCCGACCAATGGGGGGCCCTGCGCGCCTGGGCGTGGGCTGCGAGCCGTGCGCTCGACTGGCTATCCGCCGAACCACGGGTCGATCCCGGGCGCATCGGCATCGAGGGCGTGTCCCGCTACGGCAAGGCGGCGCTGGTCGCGATGGCGTTCGACGACCGCTTCGGGATCGCGCTGATCGGCTCGTCGGGCAAGGGCGGGGCCACCCCCTTGCGCCGCCATTTCGGCGAGGCGGTCGGCAACCTCGCCACCGGCTCCTATTACTGGATGGCGGGCAACCTCCTGAAGTACGACACCAGGGGCGTGTCGAAGCCGAACCTCGACGCCGGCGACCTCCCCGTCGACGCCAACGGCCTGCTCGCGCTCTGCGCCCCGCGCCCCGTCTTCGTCAGCTACGGCGTGCCGGAGGCGGGCGACGCCACCTGGCTCGACCAGCGCGGCAGCTGGATGGCGACGGTCGACGCCTCCCGCGTCTATCGCCTGCTCGGGAAACAGGGCGTCGCCACCGGCCCCTACGCCACCCAGCCGATGCCGGCCGTGCTGGAGGACCGCACCGCCGGCGCGCTCGCCTGGCGCCAGCACGACGGCGGCCACACCGACGCCCCCAACATGGCGAGCTTCCTGCGCTGGGCGGCACGCCAGCCGCCCCCTCGCCGATCACCCTCATCAAGGTGATAGCGCTCCCGCCCGCAGCCACTATGTAGGCGCGCGAACACCCGACCAGGAGAATACCCATGCACGGCGGCTTCATCATCGGCCAGGACATGGTCACCACCCCCGACACGTTCCAAGGCCGCAACCCTGCCACCGGCGAGGCGATCGAGGGCGCCTTCTCCGTCGCCACGCCCGAGCACGTGGCCCGCGCCTGCGAGCTCGCCGACGCCGCGTTCGACGCCTTTCGCGAGACGACGCCGGAGGCGCGCGCGACCTTCCTCGACGCCGTCGCCGCGAAGATCGAGGGCATCGGCGACCAGCTGATCGTCACCGCGATGGCCGAATCGGGCCTGCCCCGTCCGCGGCTGGAGGGCGAGCGCGGCCGCACGGCCGGCCAGCTGCGGCTGTTCGCGAAGCTGCTGCGCCAGGGCCGCTGGGCCGGAGTCACGATCGACACCGCGCTGCCCGACCGCACCCCACTGCCCCGCTCGGACCTGCGCCAGCGCCGCATCGCGGTCGGCCCGGTGGCGGTGTTCGGCGCGTCCAACTTCCCGCTCGCGTTCTCGACCGCGGGCGGCGACACCGCCTCCGCCTTCGCCGCGGGCTGCCCGGTGGTGGTGAAGGGCCACCCGGCGCACCCCGGCACCTCCGCGCTGGTCGGCGCCGCGATTCGCGACGCGGTCGCCGAATGCGGCCTGCCCGCCGGCGTGTTCTCGCTGGTCCAGGGCACCGCCAACGAGCTCGGCGCTGCGCTGGTCACCGATCCCCGGATCAAGGCGGTCGGCTTCACCGGCAGCCGCGCCGGCGGGCTCGCGCTGGTCCAGCTCGCGCAGGGCCGGCCTGAGCCGATCCCGGTCTATGCCGAGATGTCGAGCATCAACCCGGTGATCCTGTTCCCCGCCGCGCTCGCCGCCCGCGCTGAGGCGCTCGCCAAGGGCTTCGTCGGCTCGCTGGTCATGGGCTCGGGCCAGTTCTGCACCAATCCCGGCGTCGTGCTGGCGCTCGCCGGCCCCGACCTCGACCGCTTCACCGCCGCCGCGGGCGAGGCGCTGAAGGAAGCACAGCCGCAGGTGATGCTCACCGCCGGCATCCATTCCGCCTACAATGCCGGGGTGGAGGCGCTGGCCGGCCATAACTCGGTCGAGCTGGTCGCGCGCGGGGCCGAGGGCACGGGCTGCACCACCGGCCGCGCCGCGCTGTTCGCGACGGACGCCAAGAGCTTCCTTGCCGACCGCGCGCTCGGACACGAGGTGTTCGGTGCCGCATCGGTCGTCGTCGCCTGCGCCGACCTCGACGAGGCGGTCGCGGTGCTCGCCGACATGGAGGGTCAGCTGACCGCGACGCTCCACCTCGACGCCGCGGACGAGGGCGACGCCGCCCGCTTCGTGCCGCTGCTCGAGCGCAAGGCGGGGCGCATCCTGGCGAACGGCTGGCCGACGGGGGTCGAGGTCTCGACCGCGATGGTCCATGGCGGCCCCTTCCCCGCCACCTCCGACGCGCGCACCACGTCGGTCGGCACCGCCGCGATCGAGCGCTTCCTGCGCCCGGTCTGCTACCAGGACCTGCCCGACGCGCTGCTCCCCGCGGCGGTGAAGCGCGACAACCCGCTGGGCCTTCCCCGCTTCGTCGACGGCGAACAGGGCTGAGGCGTCACGCCCACCAACCTCGGCTCACCCTCACCCTTCCGGCGCTCCGCGCTTCTCTCCCTCTCCCACCGGGAGAGGGAAGGGGCCCGCTCGGCGCAGCCGAGTGGGAAGGGTGAGGGCGATCTCGCTCGCGGCCCTGGACCCGGGACGAACCGGGCATGACGTGACGCGGGAAACGATCCGGCAATCCTCTCTTGGCGAACCGTGGCCGAGCCGCTAGTGTTAGCGCTAACGAATTGGGGGAGGGGCAGTGATGCGGCGATGGGTCAGCGCATGGGCGGTATCGCTCGCGTCCGCCACGCTGCTGGCCACCCCCCTCCCCGCCCAGCGGCGCGCCGCACCCGCCCCCCATTGGATCGCGACCTGGGGCACGTCGCAGATGATCCCCGGCGGTGAGAACGTCCTTCCCGCCGAGCACGCCAGCAACGTCACGGTCCGCCAGATCGTCCGCATCTCCGCAGGCGGGTCGCAGGTCCGGGTCCGCTTCTCCAACGCCTTCGGCACTCGCGCGCTGACCCTCGGGGCCGCGCATCTGGCGCTCGCCGCGCGGGCCGGCACGCCCCGGCTCGGGTCCGGCGTGCCCCTCACCTTCGGCGGGCGCGCCGACGCGGTGATTCCGATGGGGGCGGAGGTCTATTCGGACCCGGTGACGCTGCCGCTCGCCCCCGGTGCGGACGTCGCCATCAGCCTGTTCCTCCCCGACGCCGCGCAGCCGCAGACCAGCCACCCCGGCGCGCGTGCGACCAGCTTCGTCGCCGACGGCAACCACGTCGCCGACCCCGACCTGCCGGGCGCCTGGCCCACCACGCGCTGGTACCACATCGCCGATATCGAGGTCGCTGCGCCGCCCGCTGCCGGCACGGTCGTCGCGATCGGCGACTCGATCACCGACGGCTATGGCGTGAAGCCCGAGCGCAACACGCGCTGGACCGACGTCTTCGCCGCCCGCCTCCGCGCCTCCGCCGCCACTCGCGGGATCGGCGTGGTCAATGCCGGGATCGGCGGCAACCGGGTGCTCGCCGACGGGCTCGGCCCCAACCTCCTCGCCCGCTTCGACCGCGATGTGATCGCGCGCAGCGGCGTGCGCTGGGCGATCCTGCTCGAAGGAGTCAACGACATCGGCGGGCTGACCCGCAGCCCCACCGCCACCCCCGAACTTCACCGCCAGACCGCCGAGCAGGTGATCGCCGGGATGAAGCAGGTCGTCGCCCGCGCCCACGCGCACGGCATCCGCATCGTCGGCGGCACGGTGACCCCGTTCGGCGGCAACGGCTATTCCAGTCCCGAGGCCGAGGCGGGGCGTCAGGCGGTCAACGCCTTCATCCGCGCGCCCGGCAGCTTCGACGCGGTGGTCGACTTCGACCGGGTCACCCGCGACCCCGCGCATCCCGACCGGCTCGCCCCCGCGCTCGACTCGGGCGACCACCTCCATCCGTCGGAGGCGGGGTACAAGGCGATGGGCGAGGCGATCCCGCTGTCGCTGTTCGGCGCGCGCGGGCCGGTCGCGGGCGCGGTCGCCCCCGTGCCCGTCGTTCCCGCGCCCCCGGCGAAACCGGCGATCGCCTTCACCTTTGACGACATCCCCGCCCATGGCGCGCTGCCGCCGGGCGAGACCCGGCTGTCGGTGATCCGCCGCATCACCGACGCGCTCGCCGTCGCCCGCGTCCCCGCCTTCGGCTTCCTCAACGCCGGCTTCGGGCTGGACGACCCGACCCACGCGCAGGCCATCGCCGCCTGGACCGCCGCCGGCCTCCCGCTCGGCAACCACGGCTACAGCCACCTCAATCTCGCGCAGGTCGGTGCCCCCGCCTTTGCTGCCGACATCGTCCGCAACGAAGCACCCCTCGCCGCCGCCGCACACGGGCGCGACTGGCACTGGCTTCGCTACCCCTTCCTCTCCGAAGGCACCGACCCCGCCACCCGCGACGCCGCCCGCGCGGACCTCAAGGCGCGGGGCTACAAGATCGCCGCGGTCACGATGAGCTTCGCCGATTACAACTGGGCCGAACCCTACGCCGCCTGTACCGCGCGGCGCGACGCCGCCGCAGTCGCTCGGCTTGAGAACGGCTTCCTCGCCGACGCGCGCACCGCCGCACTCGCCGCCCGGGCAAAGGCGCGAGGCCAGGTCGGTCGCGACATCCCCTATGTCCTGCTGATGCACGTCGGCGCGATGACCGCGCACATGCTGCCGCGCCTCGTCGCGCTGTACCGCGAGCTGGGGTTCGACTTCACGACGCTGGCGGCGGCGGAGGCGGACCCTTATTACCGCGCCGCGACCGACCTGTCGCTCCCCGGCCCGACCCCGTCGCTCGCCGGCCCGCCCGCCTCCGCCCTCGCCGGCCCGCCCGCCGGCCTGTGCGCCTGATCCCGCCCGGAGTTTCTTTGATGCCCCACGCCTTCGACCCCGCCGACGCGCTCGGTCCCGACTGGCAGGCCGCACGCTGGCTCGGCCGCATCGACTTCGGCGAAGGCCCCACCCCCGTGCTGGTGGTGGACGGGGTCGTCCACGACATGAGCCGCGTCGCCCCCACCGTCGCCGAACTCGCCGCGCTGGGCACGCTTGATGCCTCCGCCGGCGAAGCCCGCGGCAGCCTCGCGGACCTCGGCCTATCCGCCGAGGCCACCCCCCGCATCCTCACGCCGATCGACCTGCAATGCGTCAAGGCCGCGGGCGTCACCTTTGCCGTCTCCGCGCTCGAACGCGTGATCGAGGAGGCCGCGCGCGGCGACGCGGCCGGCGCGGCGGCGGTCCGCGCCCGCCTCGAATCCCGCATCGGCGGCGGGCTGCGAGAGGTCGTGCCGGGATCGCCCGAGGCCGCGGACCTCAAGGCCGCGCTGATCGAGGAAGGCGTCTGGTCGCAATATCTCGAGGTTGCGATCGGCCCCGACGCCGAGATCTTCACCAAGGGCCCCGCGATGTCCTCGGTCGGCTGGGGGGCTCAGATAGGCGTCCGCTCCGATTCGACCTGGAACAACCCGGAGCCCGAGGTCGTCCTGCTCTGCACTCCCGCCGGAGAGGCGATCGGCGCGACGGTCGGCAACGACGTCAACCTCCGTGACTTCGAGGGCCGCTCGGCGCTGCTGCTGTCCAAGGCGAAGGACAACAACGCGTCCTGCTCGCTCGGCGCGTTCGTCCGCCTGTTCGACGACCGCTTCACCATGGACGACGTGCGGCAGGCGGAGGTGACGCTCCGCATCGAGGGCGCGGACGGCTATGTCCTCGACGGGACCAGCCGGATGGACCAGATCAGCCGCGATCCCGCCGAGCTGGTCCGCCAGGCGCAAAGCGAGCACCAATATCCCGACGGCTTCGTCCTGTTCCTCGGCACCCTGTTCGCCCCCACCCAGGATCGCGGCGAGCCCGGCCGCGGCTTCACCCACGCGGTTGGCGACACCGTGTCGATCGCCGCGCCCGGCATCGGCCGGCTGGTCAACACCGTGACCACGTCGAGGGCCGCCCCGCCCTGGGATTTCGGCCTGATCGCCCTGATCCGCAACCTCGCCGGCCGCGGCCTGCTGAACGCCTGATCCTTCGGAGTTTGTTCGTGAACCAAGACATGCGCGCTACCTACCCCTCGCTCCGGGACAAGCGGGTGATCGTCACCGGCGGCGGCTCCGGGATCGGCGCCGGACTGGTCGAGGGCTTCGTGGCGCAGGGCGCGCGCGTCGCCTTTGTCGACGTCGCCGAAGAGCCGAGCCGCGCGCTGGTCGAGCGGCTGGGCGGCGGCGTCACCTTCCGCCGCCTCGACCTCACCGACCTCGATGCGCTGGGCGCGACCTTTGCGGACCTTCAGGCCGAGCTCGGCGGGGTCGACGTGCTTCTCAACAACGCCGCCAACGACGACCGCCACGCCGTCGCCGACGTCACGCCCGCCTATTGGGACGAGCGGATGAACGTGAACCTCCGCCACCTGTTCTTCGCCGCGCAGGCGGTGATCCCGGCGATGAAGGCGGCGGGCGGCGGCGCGATCGTCAACTTCGGCTCGATCAGCTGGCACCTCGCGCTGGCCGACCTCGTCCTCTACCAGACCGCCAAGGCCGCGATCGAGGGCCTGACCCGCAGCCTCGCGCGCGACCTCGGCCGCAGCGGCATCCGCGTCAACGCGATCGTCCCCGGCAACGTCCAGACCCCGCGCCAGGAGAAATGGTACACGCCCGAGGGCGAGGCGGAGATCGTCGCCGCGCAATGCCTCGACGGCCGCATCCAGCCCTTTGACATCGCCGCGATGGCGTTGTTCCTGGCGTCGGACGATGCACGCATGTGCACCGGGCACAATTACTGGGTGGATGCGGGATGGCGATGACGGGATCGGTGGAAAGCGTCCTGCTCCTCGGCGCGACGCTGGGCGAAGGCCCGGTGTGGATCGCGCGCGAGGCGGCGCTGTATTGCACCGACATCAAGGCGCACCGCATCCACCGCTATGACCCCACGACCGGCGAGCATCGCCAGTGGCAGGCCCCCGCGCAGGTCGGCTGGGTGCTCCCCGCCGACGATGGCGCGCTCCTCGCCGGGCTCCAGGGCGGGGTCGCGCGCTTCGATCCCGCGACCGGCACCTTCGGCGATCCGCTGCCGCCCCCCGGCCACCGCGCGACCGACCGGCTCAACGACGCCGCCGTGGACGCGGCCGGCCGGGTCTGGTTCGGCTCGATGGACGACGGCGAGGCGGCGGCAACCGGCGGGCTGTTCGTGCTCGACGGCGGCACGATCCGCGACTCCGGCCTGCCCCGCGTCGCGATCACCAACGGCCCCGCGATCGCGCCCGACGGGCGCACCCTGTACCACACCGACACGCTCGGCCGCGTCATCCACCGGGTGCCGGTCAACGACGACGGCACGCTGGGCTCGCCATCGGTGTTCGCGACGATCGACGCGGACGACGGCCATCCCGACGGCGCGGTGTGCGACGCGCAAGGCTTCGTCTGGACCGGGCTGTGGGGCGGCTGGCGGGTGCGTCGCTACGATCCGGCCGGCGGCATCGCGCACGAGGTGCACTTTCCCTGCGCCAACATCACCAAGATCGCGTTCGGCGGCGCGGACCTTACCACCGCCTACGCCACCACCGCGCGCAAGGGGCTCGACGCCGCCGCGCTGGCGGCGCAACCTGAAGCCGGCAACCTGTTCGCGTTCGACGCCGGCGTCGCCGGGGTGCCGGGCGCGATCGCGCGAACCGCATAAAGCAAAGGGAGAGTGAGAGTGGCAACACGGGTGGATGCGGGGGGAGCCAATACCGGCTTCATCGCCGCCATCGTCGCGGTGGCGACGATCGGGGGGCTGCTGTTCGGCTACGACAGCGGCGCGGTCAACGGCACGCAGGAGGGGCTTCGCACCGCCTTCGCGCTCGACGACAAGGGGCTGGGTTTCACCGTCGGCTCGCTGCTGATCGGCTGCTTCATCGGCGCGTTCTTCGCCGCGACGCTCGCCGACAAGATGGGCCGCCGCAACGTCATGCGGCTGGCCGCGCTGCTGTTCCTAGGCGGCGCGATCGTCCAGGGGCTGACCCACGACCACACCCTGTTCGTCATCGCCCGGGTGATCGGCGGCATGGCGGTGGGCGCCGCCTCCGTGCTCTCGCCCGCCTACATCTCCGAGGTCGCGCCCGCCAACATCCGCGGCCGGATGACCACGGTCCAGCAGATCATGATCATCACCGGTCTGACCGCCGCGTTCCTGGTCAACTACGTCCTCGCCGGGGCGGCGGGCTCGTCGCTCGCGCCGTTCTGGGGCGGGATCGAGGCGTGGCGCTGGATGTACCTGATGCAGGCGATCCCCGCCGCGGTGTTCCTGATCGCGCTGTTCTTCATCCCCGAATCGCCCCGCTTCCTGGTCGCCAAGGGCCGCCACGACCAGGCCGGCACCGTCCTCGCCCGGCTGTTCGGCGAAGTGGTCGCGACCGCCAAGCTGGAGGAGATCCGCTCCTCCTTCTCGGGCGACCATCGCCCGCGCCTGTCGGACGTCACCGCGCCCGGCACGATCTTCCGCCCGGTGGTCTGGGCGGGCCTCGTGCTGGCGGTGTTCCAGCAGCTCGTCGGCATCAACGTCATCTTCTATTATGGCGCGACCCTGTGGCAGGCGGCGGGCTTCTCGGAGGCGCAGGCGCTCGAAACCAACATCATCTCCGGCGCCATCTCGATTGCGGCGTGCTTCGTCACGGTCGCCTATGTCGACCGGATCGGCCGCAAGCCGCTGCTCCTGATCGGGTCGGCGGGCATGGCGGTGACGCTGTTCATCATGGTCTATGCCTTTTCCACCGGCACGCTGGTGGGGACGCAGCTGACCCTGCCGGGCAACATGGGCCTCGTCGCGGTGGTCGCGGCGCTCGCCTATTCGGCGTTCTTCAACATCAGCTGGGGCCCGGTGATGTGGGTCATGCTGGGCGAGATGTTCCCCAACAACCTGCGCGGCTCGGCGCTGGCGGTGTGCGGTTTCGCCCAATGGTTCTCGAACTACCTGATCGCGCAGAGCTTCCCGATCATGCTGGCGGGGCTGGGGCTGGCGGTCAGCTACAGCTTCTACGCGGTGTGTGCGCTCATCAGCTTCTTCCTGGTCCAGCGGTTCATCCACGAGACCAAGGGCGTCGAGCTGGAGGCGATGAAGGGCTGACA
>Ga0325400_1002285_pt1 | contig 16691 bp, 15 predicted proteins | sample PopdelMetagenome_2_FD_205662 | JGI IMG/M metagenome (GOLD analysis project Ga0325400, IMG submission 205662) | Populus deltoides microbial communities from Bellville, Georgia, United States - Xylem-PdKOR-R1 | ecosystem: Host-associated > Plants > Phyllosphere > Stem > Wood/Secondary xylem... | reverse complement strand
GGCGACCGGTCGTGGATCGTCATCACCGAATGGAACCGTTTCGCCTGGCCGGGCTATGACATCCGGCCTATTCCCGGTCGGGAACCTTCGGTTAGCTATGGCTATCTGCCGGCGAGCTTGTTCCGGCGCGTGCGTGATGCGATCGTGGCTGAAGGGATCGGGCGCCCGGTTGATCGCGATTGACGGCACAGCCTGTCGCTAAAGCTTGACACTGAAGGTGTCAGCGGGGGGCCCGCAGCGTCTGGCAGCGATGGTCGAGTTCGCGTCGGACGTCGTCGTCCAGCGCCTCGCGAACGCGCGGCAAGCCATCGGCGCGCAGCCGTCCCTCGATCGATCGCCAGCCGCGGTACAGGCCGCTTTCGGCCATCTCACGAGCCAGTTGCAGAATATTGGAACGAGCATCGAGCAACTTGGGGCCTCCGAGTACCCTGCTCATGGTAGCATGGCGGGGTCACCACACCGCAAGGCGGTTTGCATGGCAGCAGAGATTTCGATTGCCTGTCCGATTGGTTGCTAACCGCGTTATCGGGTGTGCCTTTCGACCCAGTTGCGGTCGTTTAAAGCGACTAAATTGCGTCTAATTAGCGGACATGGGTTCAGGTGATATTTAGCTATTTATCCTGGGGAGGATTCGGCCAGCGCTGATAGGTATTCATCAATGGCCTCCAAGCCGGCTTGGCTCAGCATGACCTCAATACGGCGTCGATCGGTCGGATCAACAACCCGGGTGACCAAGCCAAGTCTGGCGATGTGTTCAATCCAGCGTTGCGACGTCGTGGAGGGGGCTGCGGTTTTTGCAACAAGCGTTTTGACGAACAGCGTCTCGCCCTTGTGCCAGGACAAATAGAGCGACAGCAGCATGTCCCATGCCGGTTCATGAAACAGTTCGGCAGGGAGGACGCGACGTCGCAGGCGACGTGCCTCGATCAGCGTTTCTACCTGGGCGACCCGTGCTGCTTGACGGACCGCAGCGGGCTGAACGGTTTCCACCTGCCAAGTCGCCATAGCTTCTGCCCGGCCACTGAACTCCTCAGCCACCGCGGCGAGCCGAGCCGTGAGATCTCTGATCATCTGAACAGGCTCGGTCATGCTCGAGCATCCAAAGACCGGATCGTGGGAGCGCACCCGTCCGCAACCGCGTCTCGACCGACGCTTCCTTGGCTGATCAATCCTGGTCGATCCATCCCATCCCCCCGGTTGCAACGGAGAATGCAAGACAGTTGGCGCAAATTGCCAGCCTATGTCCGTTGTCAGCCGAGCTATGTCTGGTAGCAGACAGAAAGCGCGACATCCGCTGCCAGCGTCCCCATGTTAACCCCACTGTTCGCAATGGTCAGGGCGCGAACGGCTGAACGCTTCGCGCTTTCGCCCCATTCAGGGGCGAACCATGTCGCAGCCCAGGCATCCATACTCCGCCAATCTCTTGCTCCAGTCCTTATCGGACGCTGATCTTGATCGGCTGAAGCCCCACCTCTCGCGATCAACGCTGGCAGTGCAACAAGTGCTGGTGACCGCTGGCCAACCGATCGAGCATCTCTACTTCCTGGAGGGTGGGATCGCCTCGGTCGTGTCCAATATGGCTGATGCCGGGCAAACCGAGGTCGGCATCTTTGGGCGTGAAGGCATGTCGGGGACGGCGGTCATTCTCGGTGCAGAGACCACCGGCACCACCACCTTCATCCAGGTCGACGGGTCGACCGCGCTCAGGCTCGGCGTTGCCGAGTTTCGCGGGGAGATAGAAGCCAGCCCGACCCTGCGAGCGAGCTTGCTGCGATACGTGCAGACCGTCTTCGTCCAGGTATCAAACAGTGCTGTGAGCAACCTCCGGCATCCGCTGGAGGCGAGGCTCGCTCGCTGGCTGCTCATGTGCCACGACCGCACTGACGGCGACGAAATCCTGCTTACCCACGAGTTCATGGCGATCATGATCGGTGCGCAACGCACAGGCGTCACCGTCACGCTCCATATCCTTGAAGGAGGTGGCTCTATCCGCTCCAAACGCGGCAGGGTCATCATCCTCGATCGTGGTCGATTGGAGGAACTGGCTGGAGAGGCGTATGGCCGGCCCGAAGCCGAGTACCGCAAGCTGATCGGGCCCTTCGGCCGGAAAGTGAACTGATCCGGCATGCCTCAGCACCCAAATCTTAGCGCAAAAGTGAGACCCGATTACGGACGTTCGCGCCCTGTTTTCGGACTACCTACTTCTGCCGCTCGTTCATGGTGGCAGCGGACGTGCTGGAGCAATGGCAACCGCTCTCACGACATTCAGTAAAGGATGTAAGCTACCGAACCTAGACAAGGTGAATATTACGTCAGCTCGCGACGAGACGCAGGACGCGACGAGAAGCCAAGATGCTGCCGGAGGCGCCGTGTACCATCCCGGTGCCACGCTGGTGCCGCTTCGCATCATAGAGGGCAACGTCCGCCCTGCGCAGCAAGTCAGCCGAGGTCTTGATGCTCTCGTCGAAGCGCACCGCCCCAATCGTCGCGGAGGTCATGATCGACCTGCCACCATATTGCATCGTATGCCGCACCTCGCCGAGTACCGCTTCCACCAACGACTCCAGCTTGGCGCAATCCCTTGGGCGCGTGACGAGGAGCACGAACTCGTCGCCGCCCAATCGTGCGGTGTGAGCGTGCCTCGCGCTGCCTTCTCGTAGTTTTCCGGCGACGGAACGCAGCACCTCGTCCCCTGCCTCGTGCCCTAGCGTATCGTTCACGGCCTTGAAGCCATCGAGATCGAGTAGAAGCAGGGCAAGCGGCTCGGCTTTCGTTTGGGCTTGATGAAGAGCCTCTCTGAGCCGGCGTTCGAAGCCGCGACGGTTCCCCAGCCCGGTAAGAGGATCGGTGTTGGCGGTCTCGCGCAAGCGCCGCTCGAGTTCGTGACGCTCTGTCACGTCCTGGAACACACCGACCAACGCCACAATCTCTTCATCCACGATCTGCGGTTCGCACATGCTGCGCACACGACGGGCCTCCCCGGCTGCGTTGATGAAGTCAGACTCGAAGTCGAAGGCCTCGCCATGAGCCCTTGCCCGGTTCATGAGTTCGCTGAGACGAAGACGTGCATCTTCAGGATAAAAGCTCATGGCGACGTCAAGAGGCGGCACCTCTCCTACCGGCAGCCCGTGAATGGCAAAGACGTGGTCGGACCATGTGATGGTCTCGTCTCGTAGATCGTACCGCCATGATCCCACGCCGACCATGCGCTCTGCCTGCCGCAGCTGAGTGTTCTGGAGCTTGATGACGTCGGCACTCCGGTTCACTTCATTTGACAGACGAAGCGTTGCTGCAGCTGCCGCGCGGGCGCGGATCAACGTATCCACAGTGGCCGCCAGTTGGCGCAGCAGCTCGGCATCAACGACTGGGAACTCGCGCGGCTGGGTATCCATCACGCACAGCGTGCCGATACCCGGCAGAGCGAGATCAATCGGACGTAGCGGCACCCCGGCGTAGAAGCGTACGCGCGGGCCACCTCTCACCACCGGGTTGTCGGCAAAGCGTGGGTCTGCCGCAAGGTCCTGCACGACAAGCAGTTCCGGTTCGTGCATCGCGGTAGCGCATATCGAGTCACGCCGAACGCAGCCGCTACCTTCGAGACCGACCTTTGCCTTGAACCATTGCCGATGATCATCGACCAGCGTCACAGTCGCGATGGCACAGCCAAAGAGACGGCGAGCGACGGCGACGATGGCGTCAAACTCCGCCTCCTGCGGCGTATCGAGCAGATCGAGGGCTTCGAGGCCGTCAAGACGCTGCGTCTCGACAGATGGAAGGCATGGGGGCTCGATGGTCATGTCCAGGAGCTACGTGACGCAGCGTTACCAGCCGGCTAACGCCGGCAGGACTGGCATTTAACGAGCATGGTGATTCAGCAGCCGATCGGGTGTGACCCAGACCCGGACATTCAGCACTCCTAAGCCTGTTCCCAAAATCAGACGTCCGTTCATCTGATCCGGTCGTCTCTTTCAGGCGCTTTGAGCGGCTTAAAATCGGATGCCTCACTGGTCCACTACGGGCGGCGATGTTGTATGACCGGGTGCCAGCAGATGGCCTTCATTTCAGATCATGCTCCTTGACTGTCAGCCAAAAACGCCATTTGCATCGTCGCTCAAATGAGCTATCTTCTTGCTCTAAGGAGCAACGCACGATGGCTACTGTTTCGCCCGATCGCCGGCCCCCTGCCGCAGCCAAGGGCCCAAAGCAGGGCTTCCTCTACACCGAAATCTATCGCTCGAGCCCCCAGGCCCGGATCAGGATGATCCGCAGTGGTGTGAAAGCGGGCGATGCTAAGCAGATGATTAGTGATCTACACTTCGATCAGCAGGCCTTGTTCGGTGCACTCAATCTTAAAACCGCGACCGTAAACCGTAAGGCGGCGCGCAATGAGGCATTGTCCATCGAAGACAGCGAGCGGGTGCTAGGCATTGCTAGTCTCGTCGGCCAGCTTCAGGCCATCGTCGAAGAGTCAGGCGATCCTGAAGGGTTCGATGCGACCCAATGGCTATCACGGTGGCTTCGCGAGCCACTATCGGCGCTTGGGGGCGAGAGGCCGCTTTCCCTTCTCGACACGATGGAAGGGCAGTCGTTAGTTGCCGATACTTTAGCAAAGGTACAGAGCGGGGCCTTTGCGTGAACCACACTGTTTGGCGCATTTCAGCCGACACCAAGGACTATCCGGCAGATGATCTCACCGGAAAGGGTGCGGAGATCACCGGTGGCCGCTGGAACCAGAAGGGGACCGCGGTACTCTACACTGCGACTAGCCGCGCGCTCGCATGCCTCGAGACTTTTGTTCACCTGAATTCGGGTGGTCTACCGCTCAACCGTTACCTCGTGGCTATTAAAATTGAAGACGACCCCTGGAAAGCCGCCCGCGTCGAAACCGTCGCGACCCTGCCCGTGGGTTGGGATGCCGAACCTGCAAGCCTAACCAGTATCGACCTTGGCACGGCTTGGGCTAAGGCCTCAACATCGCTTCTCCTGTCGATCCCCTCCGTGATCGTACCCGAGGAGAGCAATATCCTCATCAACACCCGTCATCCGGATATTTCCAAGATCACTGCAACGAAAGTGCGCAAATGGCTGTACGACCCGCGAATGGTCCAGCCCGGCAGTTGACCCACTATCGGTCATTCGAGGCCCATCAAGTCCGTCCCCAAGAACAGACGCTCATTAAGGTTGCACAGGTAAGACGACTGGACGCCGGCGCCGCTAGCGCCGGTGAGCGGAAGGGGGCATAGCGCCAGAGCAACTGGAGCAGCGACATGTCCTTCTCACTTTACGACGCCGTGATCCCATCCAATCTCCAGATACTAGGCGCGCTGGACCGGGTACTGGAGAAGACGAAGGCGTTCTGCGACGAGCGCGGCTTGTCAGAAGCGGAGCTAATCGACGCGCGTCTGGCACCGGACATGTTTCCGCTCGGTTATCAGGTTAAGTCCTGCGCCGTACACTCGATCGGTGGAATCAAGGGCGCACAAGCGGGGAGTTTCTCACCTGACAGGAACGCCTGGGCAACCGACATCGACGGTCTGCGCGACGTCCTTCAGCGCGCCAGCGCGGAGCTCTCCGCACTCGATCGGGCGACGGTCGACAAACTAACGGAGGCTAACACCCACTTCGCCTTCGGCGAGAACAAATTGCCCTTCACGGGAGCCAACTTCCTGCTCTCGTTCTCGCAGCCCAACTTCTACTTCCATGCGACGACTGCGTACGCGATCCTGCGAGCACAGGGTATGAACCTCGGCAAGCGCGATTTCCTGGGAACTCCACGCGTCAAACGGTAACCGGCCCAGCGGGATGTCTAGTGATGAAACAGCTGCGACGACCCAGTTCAGGCCATTCAAAGCGCTCTATCCACCTCCCAACTTCAGACATTCGTTCAGGTCAATAGCTCGGCGACATTGGAACGCGGGATTCGCGATCCACATGACTGTCCGTCGCTAAGGGGCATGAAACCATACTTGTCCGGCGCCAAAGGCTGTTGCGGGACAGAATCCGCAGAATCGAATATTTTTCAGGCCCGTTGTACGTCGAGCGACGCAATCAGCCCTCCGCGGATGCTGATTGCCAAGAGAGCATACTGTTGGCAGCATTGCCCTTGATGTGTGCCCAAAGCGGTTCGCGTTCGAAAAGGAGGCCGCATGACCGATTACCATGATCTAATATCTAAAGCGCAACAGGCAGATCGCGACAGGCGAAACGCTGAAGCGCGAAAGGAAGAGGAAGCGGTTGCAAAGCGCCAGCGGAAGATTGACGCCGACAAGCGCCTTTTAGATGAACATGTCGCCCCTCTTCTGGAAAAGGCATTTACGGCATGCAGAGATCACGGTCTTCCCGTCGCTATGACGAAGGCTGCTGTTGGATCACGCAAAGCTGAAGTGGGTATCGGCCTGAAGGCCCCACACAGTCGGGATATTGAGCTACGCATTACGTGGTTCAAAGGCGGCGTCGAAATCCGGCCAAGCTTCGAGATTCCAGCAAGTCGTACTGCCTCTGGTACTGATATCGAGCGGGAAGTCGACCGAGCTGTGGCTGACATGCTCACCTACTGGTATCGCAATCATGGCGGGTAACCGTCTGCCGATATTTACACTTCGGCGCTCCTTCACCACAGGCTGACGAGGTACTCTAATAAGAGGCCGGTGGTGTATCATCCCCGTTAATTAGGTCGGGCCGGAGAATTCATATACGGCCATTCACCTCCACTAAGAAGAAGTTCGTTTGCTGACGTCCGTTCACGGCCCCACGTTATTTGCGGTGCATTGATCAACATCAAAATTAGACACTTTCCTACATAATGACGCGCATCACCAACTGCGCAACGGACTGCCGGACAGCACAACCTCCGCGCCGGCATGGCCGACTGCGTCCAGCAAGCGGCGCACGCCGCGCGCGACGAGATCCTGGTCCGGCGTCGGGCCGATGCGGACTGAGTGTATTGGCAGCGTTGGAACTTCGCGATCGGCCTCCCATCCCACCGGCTCCAGCCGTCGCGACGACAGGTATGGAACGATGCGGCCAGCGTTCTCGCGGAAGGCGGGCGCCGGATGGCCGGGGAACCACGAAGCGTCGAGCGGGTATGCCACGTAGACGAAGCGGATCTCGCGTTCTGAGGCGAATGCGGGATCCTTGCACGTGACGATGTAGCGCCACAAGTCGGTGTGGAGCTTACCAGCGCACAGCAGGCGCTCCTCCTCCGGCATCATCGGTTCTTTTCTACGCGGCGGGGGCGCTACCGGATCGTCAAGGTCGACGCGGTAGGCGGCCCGGTACGCTTTAATTAGCTGATCGAACGACCACGCCTGCTCGCCCAAATCGTAGCGGACCTCGCCGAATACACCCTGTGAATAGCCGAACATCAGCTGCCATTGGCGGAATTCGATAGCGACCGGCGCGGCGCGGCCGTAGCCGCGCCATTGGCCGAGATCGTCCTGCTCGCTCGAGAAACAACAGACGTAGACTGGCGGCCTGGGCTCGCTCGCGAGCAGCCCGGCGGCCTTGGCGAGCATGGCGCGTACCCGGTCGTCCGCTTCGTCGTCCTGCGCCGCCCGCAGCCGGGCGGCCGCGACCGCGACGCCATGACCGATCTCGGCGCGGTCGTTGAGGAAGGTGGCATCGCTTAGCCACAGCTCGTCGGCCGTCGCGATCGAAATCAGCGCCGCCACCGAGGTGTAGTGGTAGAGCGCGGCTGGCACGCCCGCGCCGTGGAAGCGGTCGTAGATCGCGCGAGACGCCGTGCTGGTCGCGCCGAACCAACGCGGCAGACCGGATGGCTTTTCTTGCCCAGGTGATCCAATCCAACCTAGCATCGCTTCTCAATTCCGCTTTCACGCCTCAAGCACGGTCGCGCTAGTTCAAGCGCCAGCGAGCATGCCCGCGCCATCGACCTGTGACCAGCGCCAATGGCCGTTCCACCGCGCGACGAACGACACCAGAACGTGCTGGCGGCTGTCTCCGTCATGAAGGACGGCCGCGATGCTGGCGAAGGTTGCCTCCGCGAAGCGGGGGTGCATTTGCCTCGGTCCAGCTACATCGACCACGACCCAGTTGCGGTCGCTTCGCGGCCCGAGCGGCTTCCCCAAACCGGGCGCCCGTTCACCAAATTGCGATCAACGCGTGCGACACGTATGTTCTTGCGATCAGCCACCGTCTGCGCTCAATTTGCTCCAAGGATGCATTGGGGGGCGAACTGGTGGCGACGAATCCTGCCGAGAGGGCAGAGGCGGACCGATCTCTGATCCTGCGAAACCTCGCCGAGGACGCCTTGGCGACGTTCGAGCGGATCGTGGGGGCGGCTCTGGCGCTCTCGGGGCAGCGAAGGGCCGGCGTTGAGGCCTTCGCGAGCATCAACGAGTTGAACGCCGCAAAGGCCGTCGAGAACCTCGGCCGTGCGCAGGCCAATCTCGCCTCAGCGTATCGCGTCCTTCGTGACGAACCCGCGATCGCGCGCGTCGTTGTCGCCGACGAGAACGACAGGCGGGAGACCCTGTACGTTTGTCGTGCGACGCCGGTGACCTGCGACGGCGTGCAGTTATGCAGCAGCCTTGGACCCAAAGGTCGCCTAGCCGCGCTGCCGGTCGGAGATTTCGCCCGAATCCGGCTTCCGTCCGGCCCGGTCGATCTCGAGGTGGTCGAGAAGTCCGTCTTCAAGCCGGCGTGTCCCGGCGGCCTGTGGGACTCGCGGCCCACCGTTTTCCAGTCCGAGGGGCATGGTCCGCTCACCATCACGTCGCTACGCGAACTCCTCGCTTCGGCCGGATACGACGATGACGACCTAGATACGCTCGAACGCCAGCTCGCGGACGACGACGAGGCTGCAAACGTCGTAAAGGGTCTGCGCAGGGCCGTGCTCACGGCGATGCAGCTGCGCGACCAGCCGATCCTCGACAAGTTCCAGGACGAGATATTCCGACTCCCGCTCGACAGCCGTCTCGCGATCCTCGGGCCGCCCGGTACCGGGAAGACAACCACACTCGTCAGGCGTCTGCGGCAGAAGATCGATTTCGAGTTCCTGTCCGAGGAGGAGCAGGAGCTAGTGGACGCGGGCGGAGGTGGCGGCCCTCCGCACAACCAATCGTGGTTAATGTTCACGCCCACCGAACTGCTGAAGCAATATGTAAAGGAGGCGTTCGCACGAGAGGGTGTCGCCGCGCCCGAACAGCGCATCCGCACGTGGAGCGATCACCGCCGCGATCTGGCACGGCGCTCGCTCCCGATCCTGCGGTCGGCAAGCGGTGGTTCGCTCGTCATCAACGAGCGTGCCGAGGCGCTGCTGTCCCCAACGATCACCGACCAGATCGCTTGGTTCGAGGACTTCGACTCGTTTCAGGCGACCACGTTCGTCGAGCAGGTGCGCTCGCAAGCGGAAGCGGTGGCTGGCGCGGCCGATCCGGCGATCGCGAGGATCGGCGGCCGAGCCCTCGCGCTGCTCGGTGGCTCTTCACGTCCGGTGGTGGCGCTCGCCTCCGTCTCGACCGTGTTCGACGATTTGCGGAAAGCTGTCGGCGGGTTGAACGAAGAGGTCCGACAACGACTAAGGCGCCCGCTCGCGAAGCTCGTCGCCTCCGATCAGACGCTCCTCGACGACCTGGCGCGCTTCATCTCGACCCTCTCACCGGACCTCGACGAGGAAGAACCTGAGGATGAGGGGGACGATGATGACGAGATCCCGCAGCAGGGGCGCCGGGCGGCCCAGGACGCCTTCTTAAAGGCGCTTCGCGCGCGAGCGGTGTCCGAGGCGAGGAAGAGGCCGGTTACGCGCACCAGCCGGGCGGGGAAGGTTCTGCAATGGCTCGCCGACCGAGGCGTGGCCGTCCCGCCCATGGCTGAAGTCGGCGAGTTGGTCGTCGTGCAACGGGCGGCCCGACTGCTCCTCGCCGCGCCTACCGCCTTGGTGAAGAGTGTACCCGCCCGATATCGCGCATTCCGCCGGGCGCGGCTTGCCGAGGATCGCTGGTATAAGGATGGCCAGTTGAAGGTCGGCGAGGTCACCCCTCTTGAGATCGACCTCATCCTCCTCGGCATGCTGCGGAACGCCGGTGCGATGCTCGACGACACGAACCTCATGCGCCGACTAGGCGAGCGGACTCCGCAGATCCTCGCCGACGTCACTCGCCTGCAGCGCAACCAAATCCTCGTCGACGAGGCCACCGACTTCTCCCCCATTCAGCTGGCCTGCATGGCCGCGCTGGGCAGCCCCTGGACAAACTCCTTCTTCGCCTGCGGCGACTTCAATCAGCGGCTGACCATCTGGGGGGCGAGATCGGCCGACCATCTCCGCTGGGTCTTTCCCGACATCACAGTTAGGGAGATCGACGTCGCCTATCGCCAGAGCCGCAGGTTGAACGAGCTCGCGGGCGCGCTCGCAGCGAAGGACGGGAACACCGCGACGCGCATGCCCGAGCATCTCGAAAATGAGGGCGTGAAGCCGGTGTTCGGGGCCGGCCTTGGCGATATGTCGGAGCTGATCGACTGGTTGGCGGCTCGGATCCGCGAAATCGAAGATTTCTCCGGACAGCTGCCGTCCATAGCCGTGCTCGTGAACGACTCCGCGACCATGGCCCCGCTCGCGGCCGGCCTCAGCGATGTACTCGAGGAGCGGAACATCCGCGCCATCGCGTGTCCCGACGGCCAGGTGATGGGTCAGGAGAACGACGTTCGCGTGTTCGAGGTTGAACACATCAAGGGGCTCGAGTTCGAGGCCGTCTTTTTCATCGATGTCGACCGCCTAGAGAGGCGCGAGCCGGACCTCTTCGACAAGTATATTTACGTCGGTGCGACCCGCGCGGCCACCTATCTCGGCATGACCTGCTCGGACCCGGTAGTGCCGAGCTCACTATCGCACGTTCAGCACCTATTCGCCGAGCAATGGTGACTTGAAGGGGAATGGGGTTGCCGAGAACGGTCTCACCAACGATCTACGTCGCTCGTCCCGACCTCCTCGAACTCGGCGATGATGTCGATCACGACGACCTGCAAGGTGCCCTTGAGAAGGAAATCCTTGACGCGACGGAAGTCACTATGTTCGGCGGCTTCTACAGCGCGGAACCATTGATCCGGCTGTGCACCACCATCCCCAAGCGCTCGCGTAAGAACTGCCGCATCCGTATCATTGTGGGGCTAGACGCGACGGCGTCTATCCCAAATACCTGGGAAGACATGCGTCGAATTCGCTCGCGCCTACTTGCCGAGAAGTTCGTCAATCCGATCGTCGCCATCGTCGATAGCAGGCCCGTTCACTTCCATACCAAGCTGTTCCGATTCGTGCATCGAACCCATCCGGTCTGGTTCGTCGGCTCCGCAAACCCCGGAAGCTCCAGACACGAGCTGATGGTCAGGTTCGGCGGGCGTCACGACGCACTCTCCGCATACATACGCCCCATTCACTACCGCCTCCAGACAGCCATACGGCCGGAGACGCGGGCACGTAGGATGGAGCAGCTCCTTGAGCAACTCGGCCGAGGTGAGTGCTTTCACTTAATGACCCATAGTCGGCCATTCGCGGCCAAACTTCCGCTTCCCGAAATCATCCGTTCGTTCACGTCGTGAGTTCTAACCGATAGGAACATGGGTGAGGCGCGTCGGCTGTGCGGAACCAGCGGCCTCCCCAGAACGCTCGCGCATGATCGGAGCACGATGTTCCGCCAAGTGAGGAGCCTGCGCATGTCGACCCCCGAGGATTTGAAGGACATCTACGTCGACGAGATGAAGGACCTTTGGTCCGCCAACGACCAGATGCTCAAGGTGGTAAAGAAGATCACGGCCAAGGCCAGTGATCCCAAGCTGAAGGAGATGCTCACCGCCTCGCACGAGGGCATCACCAAGCACACGAGCGTGCTGAAGGAGCTGATCGCCGGCCTGGACGAGAAGGTCTCCAAGGAGCATTGCAAGGGCATGGAAGGCCTCGTTACCGAGGCGAGCAAGCACGTGCTGGAGGAGGGCCCGAAGAAAGGGCCTCTCCTCGATGTGCTAATAATCGCTCAGTACCAGCGCATGACCCACTACGGCATCGCAGGCTTCGGCACCGCAGCCGCCTATGCCGAGGCGCTGGGGTTGAAGGACGATGCCAAGAAGCTGAACGACGCCACCAAGGAGATTTACGGCGGCGACGAGTTTATGACCAAGCTCGCCGAGACGTCGGTCAACCTGCAGGCAGAGGACGCCTGAACCATCTGGTCCGCTCGGCACATACCGGGCGGACCCTCCCCCTTCCATGTGGTGCCGCATGAAGCTGGTCGCTCGTCTTTCCCTATTGACGCTCTTATTTGCCGTCACCCCGGCATGGGCATGCACACTGTGCCACAGCCGAACGGCCGAGGAGGTTCGGTCAGCCGTTTTTGGTTCAGACTTCGTGAGCAACCTTGCCGCTTTGGCTGCGCCCGCACCGGTGCTGGTCATCGCTGCCTATGCCGCGCGCAAGTATCTTTTGTGAGGTGATTAACGATGGCGAACCATGCACTGACGACGAGGCCGCTGACCACGGCGGGCATGGTTCTGGGGATCGGGATGGGCGGTTTCATGGACGGCATCGTGTTCCACCAAATCCTACAGCTCCATAACATGCTATCTGCGCAGATACCGACCGATACGCTTATCGGCGCAAAGACGAACATGGTGTGGGACGGCCTGTTTCATGCCATGGTCTGGATAGCTACCGCGTCAGGCATTGTGCTGCTTTGGAAGGCCGTGAAACGCCCTGACGTGCTTCTCTCCGGTCAGGCCCTGTTCGGATCAACCCTTTTCGGCTTCGGCCTTTTCAACCTTATCGAAGGGATCATTGATCACCACATTCTGACCCTTCACCACGTTTACGAGCGTCTTGGACCTTCGGTGTGGGACTATGTCTTTCTGGTGTCGGGAGTGGCGTTGATGCTGACGGGATGGTTGATAATCCGTGATGCGCGGTCGATGCCGACGAATTAGTCAAACACCGATAAGCATCGCATTAAATTAGCGCTTTGGATGACCCAGTTCCGGCCATTCGCGGCTCCGACCTGGCTCCTCAACTTCGGCTGCTCGTTCATCTTCGAGTTATGACTGCTTTTAGGCGAAACCCGACACAACCTTCAGATACCTCCCGGTGCGGCTACCCGAGCAGGAAGTCGATGTCCTCCTGCGTCAATCCGGCTGAGGTCGCCGCCTCATCGCTCCACAGCGCGTCGGCGAGTGCGGCCTTGCGGTGCTGCAGATCGAGGATCTTCTCCTCGATCGTGCCACTGGCGATCATGCGGTAGACGAAGACCGGCTTGCGCTGGCCGATGCGGTGCGCGCGGTCGATCGCCTGCGCCTCCACCGCCGGGTTCCACCACGGATCGTAGAGGATCACGGTATCGGCGGCCGTCAGGTTCAGTCCCGTGCCCCCCGCTTTCAGGCTGACGAGGATCAGCGGCACTTCCCCGGCCTGGAAGCGGGCGACCGGCGTTCGGCGGTCCCTGCTCGTGCCGGTCAGCTCGACCCAGCCGTGACCCAGCCGATCGAGCTCAGGCTTGATGAGACCCAGCATGGACGTGAACTGGCTGAACAGGATGATCCGCCGTCCTTCCGGTATCAGCTCACCCAACAACTCGATGAGGCGTTCGAGCTTGGCCGAGCCCGGTGGCTTCGTGCCGCAATCAGGCAGCAGCCGCGGATCGCAGCACACCTGCCGCAGTCGGGTGAGCGCGGTGAGGACCATGATCTGCGCGCGCATCAGCCCGACACGCGCGATCTCGTCACGCACGCGCTGCTGCATCAGAATGCGTTGGCTCTCATGCAGCGCCATCTGCGCGGTCGCAGGTACGACGGCGACCTGGATGACGGATTTGGCCGGCAGGTCTGGTGCCACGGCGTCCTTGGTCCGGCGCAGCATGAACGGCCTGAGCTTTCGTGCCAGTCGGGCACGCGCCTCGCCGTTGCCGTGCTTCTCGATCGGGGTGCGGTACAGCCGCTGGAAGTCGCGCTGCGATCCCAGCAGGCCGGGCACGACCAGGTCGAACAGCGCCCACGCATCGGTCAGCCGGTTCTCGACCGGCGTGCCGGTCAGCGCGATCCGGCGCTGCGCCTGCAGTCGCTTCGCCGCGACGTGGCTGCCGGTGCGCGGGTTCTTGAGCACATGCGCCTCGTCGAACACGACGAGTGCGAACGTCTCCTTGGCGAGAATGTCGACATCGCGCACCAGCAGCGGATAGCTGGTCAACACCACGTCGCATCCGCCGATCGGGATAGTCGTATCGTGGCGGCCGGCGCCGTGGCGCACCAGCACCGACAGGCCGGGTGCGAAGCGCGCGATCTCTGCCTGCCAGTTGGGCAGCACCGAGGTCGGCGCGACGATCAGTACCGGGCTGGCGTCCTCCGCCTTGCGCGACATAATATGCGCCAGCGTCTGCACGGTCTTGCCCAGCCCCATGTCATCGGCAAGCAATCCGCCAAAGCCGGCACGGGCCAGCGCTTCCAGCCAGTCGAAGCCGATCTGCTGATATGGCCGCAGCGTGGCCGTGAACCCCGTCGGCAGCGGCGTCGGGGCAAACCGCAGCTCCGTCAGCTCGCGCGCCAGTTGCCGCAACTGGTCGGCACCGCTCCACGCCAGCGCCGGCGTCGTCGCCTCCAGTTCGCCGAGCAACCCCATGTCGAGCCGTGAGAACCCCGACCTCCCGCCAGCCCCGGCCGGCGTCGCATCGTTCGCGGCCAATGCGAGCAGCGCCCGCAGCACCGGCAGCATCGCCACAGCTGGCACCGTCACGACCCGCCCGTCACCCAGCGCCACCGGCAGCAGGTCATCCGCGTCGGCGAGGTTGCGGCTCAGCGCGTCGAATTCACCGGCATCGAATGTCGTGAGCATCTGGCGCAGCGCGGGAACGAGGTCGATCCGCGCCCCGTCCACGGTCACGCCCAGCTCGATGTCGAACCAGTCGATCCCGGACGGCACCACCGCCGCGGACAGGCCTTCCGCCTCGACCGGCAGGACACGCAGCGGGAAGTCTGCCGTCGCCTCGACGCGCCAGCCCTCAGCGCGCAGTGGCTCCGCCTCGTAGATCAGGAACGTGGTGAAGTCCTCTGCCGATGCCGGCAGATCGGGCACCTGGTCCCACCCCTGCCGCGCCACCGGAGCGGCTTCATCAAAGTCGTGAAGCGGCATCAGCCCGGCGAGCATCAGGCGGTTGAACGCCGCGTCCTCCGCATCCTCGTCGCGCGTGAAGCGTGTAAGGGTGTCGCCATCGCGTAGCAGCAACGTCCGATCGTTCGTAACAGGGTCGACGATGATCCCCTTATAATCGAAACTCACCCGGGCGAGCGCGCAAGGCACCTGCACGCGACGGTCATAGCCGTAGCGTGAGCGCGACCAGCTCTCGATGGCAACCTTGTCGATGCACAGCGACACGACCGGAACCGGCGCGATCACACCCAGATCGCGGATATCGGGCGCGATAGGCGCGGGCACTTCCCCCGGAACCAGATCGCGCCAGCGCGCTGCCAGCCCCGCGACCGCTTCCGGGCCGACCGGCGGCAGTCGCAGCAGTTGCTCCGCCAGCACCGTGGATACCCCCAGGTCGAGCGGCGTGACCGCCCCGCCGACCGTATCGATCAGGACCGGTGGAGCAGCCAGCGCCACCACGCTGCTCGAGCCGATGCCGTCTACCGACAGCCGCATATGACCGAGATCGTCGTGCATCCACGTCAACCGTGCCGTCGCTGCCGCCTGTGACGACAGCACCGGCCCGCGCGGGTTCTCCCAACGCGATCGACCTGTCGCGATGATGCGTGTCAGCAGGTCAGCGCCCCCTGCCCCGCACAGGCACCCGTCATGATCGGTGTCGCCGAGCCGTTGCTGCAGCCGGCGAACGATCAGGCGATCCTCGTCACTCATATGCGCCGGGCTGCCGTAACCGGGGTAGAGGCTGCCTGCGTACACTTTGGTGCCGCTGCCGGTCGGCTTGCCGTTGGCATCGAGCGCAACATCGACCGGCTCGATGATCAGCCGCAGCGCGCAACCCGGCGACGTCATCGCTGCCAGCGGCCGCTTCCTGGACAGCTTTGCGGTGCCGCAGACCGCTTGCACCTTCACGACATACAGGATGGCTCGAGCGGCCGGATATGGTTCGATGCCATGCCGCTCCGTCAGCGGTTTCATTGCTGCCGCCCATTGCGCCAACGCTGCCGGCAGCGGCTCCACCATTTGGCGCGGCGCTGCATGGTCGAACGGGGTTCTCGTCCAGCCCAACTTCGCGTCGCCGGCACCGTAATTTTTGACCGTCTTCGCAGCCTGTAGCGCGAACAAAACTGCCGTGGCATGTTTGCAACCGATCGCGACTGGGCACGTGCAGGATGTCGTAACGCTTCCACCCTGGCGAAAGCGCAGTTCGACAAGGTAAGGAGTGCGCGCCGTTCCCTTCACCGAAGCGGAAACAACCACCCCGTCCGCGCCACCCTCCAGCCGCCTGACACGACCGCTTCGCCAATACTCCCGTCCCGCCTCCATCATCCGCGCGTTCGTGATGGCGCGGGATATGATGGCGTCTGTAACGTCGGGCAGCATGGCCGACAGATTATCTTGCCCGTCGCCAATGGGCCAGCCGTACGAGCGTAGTGACTTCATGTACGGCGTTGACGCAGCCTGACCGTCCGGGCAATGCTCTTTTGGCATACCCCTGAAGGACTGTGGTTTAGTAATTTAAACCCGGCCATTCACGCGCTTCTCCCGCGCCTGAAAC
>Ga0325400_1002284_pt1 | contig 16698 bp, 10 predicted proteins | sample PopdelMetagenome_2_FD_205662 | JGI IMG/M metagenome (GOLD analysis project Ga0325400, IMG submission 205662) | Populus deltoides microbial communities from Bellville, Georgia, United States - Xylem-PdKOR-R1 | ecosystem: Host-associated > Plants > Phyllosphere > Stem > Wood/Secondary xylem... | reverse complement strand
TTTTTTTTTAGATAAACGTATAAAGTATTACGCGCGGCAAAATTTAGGTTGCAAAGTTATTTTTAAACAAATTATAAAAAAAGGACAGGCGATTTTTTTTTTTTTAACTAATCAAAACAGAAAGCGGAGCTAACAAAATAATAATGATTAAAATAAAGAATACCCATTTATTTTTATTTTATTCGTCCCAACAAAATGCGCATTCTGCAGTCTGCACTGTGAGCGAAAGCACCCGCATTCACGCCACCATCAGGCATCAATCAAAGCTTCCAGCCACCACCAATTCATTAAAACCCCCAATCGCACGGCATCCCACCTTTTGCTGCACAAAACCCAGCAAAAAATAATGAGAGGCCACCGCTGTACAGCGTCCTCCCGGGTGGAGACTGAAAGTGATACTGATTCCGATTCCGAAACGATGAGGTGCATTTCTTGTAAGGCGTACTACGGCAGATGCGATGCTGGAACTTGCAAAGAGTGTTATGAGGAAGCAAGCGAGACTGAAGAAGAGCTTAAAAGAGAGATCGATGATCTCAAAGCTAAAGTTGCCTTCTTGCGTTTCTGGTCTCCTCTCGATCACCACATCACTCACCGCTCCTCTGCTGGCCCTTGTTTCACCGATGTCGTTTTGGTTGCTTCCTCCGATGATGGACTTACCGGGACTGCGCCATCTGTCCCAGTCCCTGCTCATAAGGCCGTTTTGGTAAATACTCAATTCCCAATTTTGTTATTCTTGATCAATTAGATGGTAATTGACTTGCAATTTATTGATTGATCCTGTCCTGATTGAGTGAGTTCCACTATCTCTTGATTCGTCAATGATCATGGCACTTGCTAGATATATATGTCTTTCTCTTTATTGTAATTATGTGAGATAATCGCTTTCATTTCAAATGCATACTTGGCTAGTATTATTTGCATACTTTTGTTCAATGACCTTCCTGGAATAGAAATCCCATTTCAAGCCTGGTTGTGTTTGTCAAATAGCTTGATGGAGACGTATTAGGTTGGGAGGGAGATATCCCTCAAGTTCGGCCCCATTAAGATTGTAGCCTGTTTTCTGACAAACTAGACAGAACTTGAACTGACGAACCATGGGAGACAATTTATCAATTTTGCCTTCAAGTTGTTCCTGTTTTAGTCCGAACAAGAGGTATCCCCGCATGTCCATTTCATACTGGACAAGATGATCTGGTGATGTGTTATGCCAAATTCTCACGTGTTTAGTTTTTTACCACTGATTAATTTTTTTTTTTTTTTTGTGATCAGGTGAGCCGTTCCCCAGTCTTCAAGGCAATGCTTGAGAACGAGATGGAAGAAAGCCGGAGTGGTACCATCAAGATTAGTGATGTATCATATGATGCACTTCGTGCATTTGTCACCTATTTTTACACTGCTGAAGCGTGCCTTGATGAGCAGATGGCCTATGATCTTTTAATATTGGCCGAAAAATATCAGGTGAAGCATCTCAAGGCTTACTGTGAGAAGTTTTTGGTGTCAAAACTAAACTGGGAAAACTCAGTCGTGAGCTATGCCTTTGCCCATCAGCATAATGCAAAGCATATGCTTGAAGCAGCGTTGTCATTGATCACTGACAACATGGATAAACTTACCAAGCGGGAGGAGTACATGGAGCTTGTGGAAAAGGATCCCCGGCTTGTCGTGGAGATTTATGAAGCATATCTGTCCAAACAGATTAATACAGCAGCGCACAAGGATTCCTCTTCCACGAAGCCATAGGCAAATCTGAAACAAGGATCATTTTTGTTTATGGCTCATAGATTGTTGATGTAAAGATTTACGTCTTTATCCCGGTAAAGTTTTCGCTTGTGTAAACACTGTTGGGCATTTATGAAGGATATGTAAGGGCGTGTGGAATGACAGCTTTGGTCAGTCATGGTAACTAGAACAATTAATGATACTGTTTGATTATATTATGAAAATTGTTTTACGACATCAATTTCCATTATATAGCTTGGCGTATCGTCCCTGTTTGTCCTCTGTCCTTTGCAGTTTTGTTGATTCAGCCCTTCGTCAATCCAGTTTGTTAATGTCACTCCTGTGGTTTCATGAATCTACCAAAAAACATAAAAAAGATTTTAACTTAGAAACACCTAAATTCAATTACTTGTTAAGATCACTTTTCCTGTCGGCGCATCTGTGTGAATGACTAACATACTTGTGAGGTGGTAACCATTACAGTTAGTGAGGAATTGCTGCTGATGTACAAAAATGTTTACGCCAACAAAAAGGACAGGACTCCCATTTTCAGGGAACCCATATGACAAACTGATGGCGTCCTTTTATCGCAGAGAAAAATGTTCCAGCTCGCATGGGGGCCTTCGCCTATGTCCCCAAGTGTGCACACCCATCTCATGGCAGTTGCTATCTCTTGAAGCTCGCCTACAAGGCTATAGCAGATACAGAGTCACGTATATAAACGGTTCCTCCAGGCCTTGGCAATTCGACCCATCCCATCTCAAGCATGATACTCGAGATAAAGCATTTGTGTGAAGTAAATTGTTAATTTCTATTTTACCCTTGTAATTACGAATTTTTATTCAATGATCAAACAGCTCTTCTATATATTTAAATTCAAATTGTCATCTCATTTAAATTCAAATTGTCAGATTAGGTTCATTCAAGATTTGAGTTTGAGTTTATTTTTATTTAAGTATTAGTTAAGTAAAACTCTTCTTATGGAATAACTCAATGCTAATTCTCAATCGTAGAAGGTCAGACTACCTCAAATAGCCCAAACATTTTTTTTTTCTATTTTACCCTTGTAATTACTAATTTTTATTCAATAAAATGTTTGATTAAATTTAACCATTCCATTTTAGTTAATATTATCGATTTCAATTCCTATTCCTTTCAACTTTACATGTTTGCTACAAAATTAGTATTAAAACCGAGCGTTGATGAAATCAAGATGTCACAATTATTGAAAACAATTGTTAGTATCAAACAACAATTGGAAGAACAACAACAACATAACCCATAAACATAATAAAAGATTTTATAAGAACTTGTTCAACAATTATAACACATTACTGTAAAGATTGATCAAATTATGAAGGATAGAGGCTAGACAAGTCTCCCCATAATACATCAATAACATCGGTTAATGGCTATCACTGGGTGGAACCAAAACAGGTTGGGGATCCATAAACTCAACCGAGAGCAATAAAACTAATTTTTTTATTGATTTAATAAGAATGACCCAATTAGCTAATTATACAAGGTAACCTATTTTTTTAATTATCACAATACTCCCCTATATCATAGAATATTTATGGATAATTTTAGGGGTCATTTGGAATTGTGTTTCAAATGGCGTTTCTAAAAAAAGTTAAAATTATTTTTGCTTAAAATTAGTTTTTTAATATTTTTAGATCATTTTGATGTGTTAATATAAAAAATAATTTTTAATAAATAAAAAAATATTATTTTAATGCATTTCTAAGCGAAAAAAACATTTTAAAAAACAATCACTATCACACTCTCAAACACCCCTTTAAAATGAAAGGGTGTGTTATCACATTGTTTTAAGAGATTAAGAAAATTAGAATTATCATCAATTAAGAGTATTCAATAAAGGCAATATAGATTCAATTTGAGCAATCTACTTATAATGATCCTATAAAAGCCTTAATCAATTTGAAACAAGTCTCAATAATGGGAAGCTATAAGATTCAGTTTGAACTAATCTCGAAAAAAATTAGAGGCTTATCCAATTCACATTGTTTAAGTTGTTTCTTAGGAGAATTAAAGGAAGAGATCATGATTAGGTAAGAATGATGAATTCTCATAATTTGGTAACGCCTTATAGATTGGCTAGAATGTAGAAAGAAAACATTGTAGTAATTCACAAGAGTTAGAGGCCCAATACCAGTGGACTTCAAAGAAAAAGGCTTTTTGTCTATTTAGCCTAGGGCAGACATAAAATCTAACTTACAGATGTAGAAATTGACACTTGCCCAAATGAAAAAGAGAGAGAGATAAGGGCTTAAGTTTTAAATGTAATGCTAAATGGAATTCAAGCCATAGTTATGCAGAAACAAAATTATTTTTAATTGATAAAGTAGATTAAGATGGAAAAAAAGGTGGATCGATGATAATTTGGGACTTGATTGATTTGGAGGAACTTATAATGACTAATGAAGAAGCAAAGATATCCATGTATGCTATGGTGGGGAGTCCTTTTGGCTTCCAATCTAGAAAGATTTAAAGAGAATTCATAAACAATATGAGTTAAAGCCATTATTAATAACTTTTTATTTCATAATTTCATTCACCCTAAAATAGATAAGAAGATGGGAATAGATCTAATAGGGCACTAATCAATTATGGTAAGAATTATGAATGAGACTAGAATTAACAGTGAGGGTGATTTTTCAAATTTCAAGTTTGTGGTTCAGGGAGTCCAATTCAAAACTTTTGCCTTAATAAATCGTCTAAGGGGATGCAACATGGTGTTAAGTGTTTAATGGCTTAAAGATTTATAGCTTATTTTGTGGGATTTTTCAAAGCTGACTATAGGGTTTAAATACAATGGGCTTCCAGTTTTATTAAGTGGCTTAAGAATCCAAAGTCAAATATTGATCGTGGGCTAAATTTTTTTTATGAGAGTTGAAGAAAAATACATGTGGATTAATGCTGTAAATTTAGACCTTAAACATAGAGGTCAAGTGCCAAAATTGGTACAATATGTATTGGATGAATTCATAATAGTTTTTAAAAAACCGAAAGGGTAGCCACTAACTAGGAGCCATGATCATCTTATTATGACTAAGAAAGGGATACCACCTATCAATGTTCATGTGTGTGTGTGTCTCCTTATTATAAAAAAAAATGAGATAAAAAAATTATAAAAGAATTATTGGAGTTAGGCACAATTTAGCCAAGTTAAAGTCCTTTTTTCTCTCTAATGTTGTTGCTCAGGAGATCAGATGGCTTACGAAGAATGTGTGTAAACTATATGGCTCTTAACAAGAAAATAATGATGGATAAGTTCCCAATTCCTGTAATAGAAGGGCTACTAAATGAAATATATGATTCATAATACTTTTCTGAACTAGACTTGTGGTTGGGTATTATCAAATCATAATGATGTTGAAAGATGTTCCTAAAACAACCTTCAAGACTCACGAAGGCCATTATGAGTTCCTGGTCATACTATTTAGGTTAACCAATACCTTTTTTACTTTTCAAGATTTGATGAATAAGGTATTTAAATATTTCCCAATGAAGTCTTTATAGGGTTTTCTTCCATAACATTTTAAAAAACAACATAATTGAGAAGGAACATTTAGAACACCTTAGAAAGATTTTAAGGATTTTGGCCCAACATAGACTTTATGTTATATTTTCTAAATGCATATTTGCTTATAAAGAAATTAAGTATTTGGGTTACATTATGTACGGAGAAGGAGTTAAAATAAACCCTTAAAAAGTTGAGACCATGATTAGATGGTCCAAGCTTAATAGCATAAAATCCTTAAACGGGTTTCTAGGTATAACCAGGTACTATAGAAGATTCATCAAGGGATATGGATCAATTGCAAGTCCATTAACTAAATTTCTTATAAAATAGGGATTCATTTGGAATATAAAGATTGATTAGGCAAGGCCTTTAAAGCATTAAAGATTATTGTGACCAACCCACTAGTCTTGACTTTACCTGATTTCACTAAATTATTTATAATAAAGTGTGATGTTTTAAGAGAAGGGATTACGGCAATTTTAATACAAAAAAAAGAGACCCTTAGCTTATCTTAGTATTAATACAAAAAAAAGAGACCCTTAGCTTATCTTAGTAAAGGGTTAAAAGGAAAAGAATTAACATTGTCCACTCATGAGAAGGAATTATTATCCCTAGTTATGGCAGTTCATAAATGGAGACCCCTTGTATATCCTTCAAGATTAAAACATACCAACAAAGCTTTAAATACCTGTTAAAAAAAAATATAAACCTTAACCCAACAAAAATGGATTACTAAGTTAATTGGATATGACTTTGTGATAGAATACATGATTGAGAAGAAAAACTTAATAGTGGATGTCTATGTAGAAAACAAGAAAAAGAGGTGAATTGAGAAATCTAGGCTATTATAACATTTTTAGTTAGCTAGATATATGACCTTAAAATTAGCTATTATACTGATTTTGAGGTACAATTTATATTCTACAAAATGAAACCTTAGATCCCCTTAAATTTTTAAAACAAGATGAAATATTTTTATATAAGGGTAGGGTTTATATAAACAAAATAACTATTATGCAATATCTTTATAACAACCTAGTAGCAAGTCATTCAAGTTATCTTGAGGTGAGCAAAGAGAGATTTTTATTAGGTGGGAATGAAGTTGAAAGTTAAAGACTACATTAAACAATATGAGATTTGCCAACAAGCTAAGATAGAAAACACAAAACCTCTAGGTTATTACAACCCTTACCAATACTATAAAGACTTGGACTTCCATTCCTATGGATTTTTTCAAGGGACTACCTTCGTCTAATTGTTACGTAATAATATTAGTAGTCATGGATAAACTTTCTAAATAGAACCACTTCATGACACCAATATATCCACACACAACACCAAATGTAGCCCTTGTTTTCATTCACGATGTTATCAAATTGCATGAAATGCCATAAAATGTTGTCATTGATAAGGATTCTATTTTCACTAGTGGATTTTGGTAGGAATTATTCAAAGTTCAAAGAGTGTAACTATGTATATTTAGTGCTTATCAGCTTTAAAGCAATGGACAAATCAAAGATACTAACAAAACCCTAAAAATGTATCTTTATTAATTTGTAGGAGACAATCCTAAAAAATGTTTTAAGTGGTTGGTCAAGAATAGTGGTATAACACTAACTACAATACAATATATCCTTAAAGACAACCCCATTAGGTGGCCTATGATTATACCCTACCTAACCTAATCAGTTATATAATATGAATTACTAAAACTTTAGTGGTTAAGGCACGCATTAAGGATAGATTAGCAATATTATAGAACATAAAGGAAATATACTCGGGCTTCAATATTATAAAACAAACAGGACTAATCACTTCAAATGTGAAAACTAGAAAAGAAAAAAAAAGAGTAATCAAATTTAGATGAATCTGGAAGTACTAGTGGAGGAAGGGTTTTTATTCATGGTATTAAAGGCTCAAACATTAGGTTGCATAAATGCTTCCCAACTATAATTTTAGTATATTATCAACAATTTTCCGGTACATAAATCATCAGTAACAATAATTGGGGGCTTTCGGGGCGATCGTTTTAGTTTTACACCCACGGTGATTATGAGACGGGCCTAACATTTCATGAAATGAGAATACAATATGGTCACAAACCACTGTCTTCTATAATGGGCAAATGCTGTCTGCAACATAAGCTCTGGAAAAGTTTCAAGGGTCATGAAGTTTATGGATGCTTGCCACGATCACAGGGAAGAGCCTTTCAAATATGGGTCATCCTTGTATTTCAGGTATAATGGAATATCTAGAGCTCTCTCTGCAATTCTTCTATCCTCATGAATCTTTGCTATCAAGCTCTCAAGTGATGTAAAATTGGCCTGTAGTTTTCCAAACCCAAACTTTAGTGAAAAAGGGAAGACAAGACTTCGATGGAAAAAAGGGATGTAAAAAGAACACCGATTAGTGTGATTATAGCAAGGGATTCAAAAAGGATACAGATGAGTGTTGATTATACCTCTGGTCGAATATAGCCAACTATCACAAGGCGCAATTCCTCACCATAGAAATCCCCATCAAATTCATGAAGCAACCAAGGCTCCTACAACACAAACTATTTAAAGAATATATTAAGATATGAATAGATCATCAGCTGTTTCAGTGTTAAACTCACTATTGTCTTTTCAGTGTTGTTGAAATATGGGTTCCAACCAATACTCATGACCATCTTGTAAACACCTCGTGTTGATAATCCAGCCCAACCAAAGTACACACCAGATGGATGTTCCGAAAGAAGTGCTGAGTAACCTTTGGTAGATAAATTAGCTGAAATAAATGAATAAACTTGTTAGATGCTGATATGAAATAGGAGTCATCAAGCAAAACAGGCATAGAGAACATAGCTTTATGCACGATTTCATTGAAACAAAGTGTGACATCAAGGTCAGATAAGTAATGAAGTAGATTCTCACTAAACTGAAATGTGTTTCTATAACTACAAATTCAGATGTGACACACAAAGAGAACACAGAAATTTCCATACCGGTAGGGATTCCAAGAACCTTTGAGCCGCGACCAAATCCCTTAACCACAGGACCACCTATATGCCAAATTTCTAATGGCAAAGTACAATCTATCCCTGCAATCACAAATCAAATTCCCAAGAGAACTAGGATGAAAAGAAACTTGTTAAATAAAACTGCAACATTGATCCAGGTCTTCAGAGATTTACAATCATCAAATGGAGGGAGGCCCCACAATTCAGGTTGTAAATCAAGTAGAGAGTTGATCACTTCATCTGCCGCTATATAAAGATGAGTTTGTTTTGGAATGGATGGTACGGCAACTACTTCCATGCCAGCAGCCTTACCACCAGTAACACCTGGCCTAACATACACAAAAACTTTTCAGGATCAGTAAATAGAACTCCGTAATAGAATGAACAACATTCTAATTGTTGTTTGGGTCAGAAAAAGTAGAATGCATAGGCAGGGAACATCAGCTGACAGTGGTGTTATTCTCACTCCATCCACTGTTATTCACGCTCCACCTTTTTTCTACCCATGACTAATATAACCTTCTTTAATATGTTTCCTTAATTATAATACTATATTATATAAATGTTTAGGAATACAAATTCATTATGGATACTCTGTCATTTTACCAATCAGTTGGGTGAAAAAAATCATAATGCAAATAATCTAGAAATAGAGTTCACTAATCTTTCAATAGAATAAATCTCTAAATATTTTGGCATCATCTGTTCTTACATCTTTTTCGGGGGAAAAAAAAAGTTCACTAATCTTTCGATAGAATAAATCTCTAAATATTTTGCATTCATCTATTATTACTTCTTTTTTTTCTTTTTCTTTTTTCAAGTATATAATTATGCTATAAATATTTAGTAAAGAGAGGGGCTATTCTGATGCTCTAACTTATTTATAATTACAAAAACATATAATATAAGGTTACTTGTCATTTCAATAAAGTATAGGGTAGGAATAACACCAGCCTAGTGGAAAACTAAAAACAGATGCAACAGGGGTCAGGTCCTAAAGATATGCCAATTCTTTATCAAATCTTATGCCAACTAAAACATTCAGACAGAATTAGACTGTTTGACAGTAATACAATGTTTTGCACCAACCAATATTTAGGACTGCGCTATTTAAAGAAAAAGCATATTCCTTAAATAGCCTTTGCAAGGAAAGTTGGACAAATCAAAAGGCTCGCTACAATAATAACTTGTGAATTAAACTCACTCACAAAGAATCCTCAATGACAAGGCAGCGGGATGGTTCAATATTTAGCCTTTTAGCAGCTTCCAAAAATCTAGAAAGGCAAGCTTGTAGATTCAGAATCAAAGAACATACACGAATTTTTCAGTTAAACAAGATATATGATACAAAAAATTGTGAACTAATTTATCTTACATTTCAGGAGATGGCTTTCCTGCTCTCACTTCATCACCAGCGATGATGACAGAAAAGGATTCCTTCCATCCTATAAGCATGAAAAGTGAGAAACCAAGCAAGTAGTACAAATGTCTGTCAAGTTTGACTCTTTGCTATGCCAGACTTGCTAATTTTCAAAAGATAAAACAGGAAACAAAACTCATCGGTTTCATTAAATTTCCTAAAAGAACCTACCCTGTTGATAAGAAATTTTGGATTCTATATATGCCCTTGGAGAGTTTGAAGCCAATGCCAGAGGCACATTATGACCACTCAAATGTTTAATTAACCGATTGGCACCAGGAAGAGCTTTGATGTTGCAAAACCTTCAAATTAATAAAAGACACGTTTCAATTACATCCAATATATGAGATAGAGAACCCATACAACAGTCACCATGTAATATAATGAGAGACAAATGCCAAAACGAGTCCCAAACAGTCAGAAATCAAAATTTTCCACTGATCATAGTAAGCCATAATAAAGTCCTGACATTACAAGTTTTAGGAAAAGAAAATAATAAATAAAATAAAAGAGGCAACAAAATGGGAATCTAAAAGTGTGCTTATCCTAGCTTTACACATCTATTTGGTCACATGATCAACCACACACAAGTCAAATATGTGTTTCATGTACACCCATCTTTTATATTTCCAACAATCACGTTATAGGAAGTCATCTAAGAATCTGCATACCAAATGCCCCCTAGATAATATTTTTGAGATCTTGATGACAAAAGATCTGATATCCACACTAAATAATACTAGACAGAAGTGTAGAGATTAATTACTGATCGTAGAGCAATGGGGTGATTTGAGTCACAAATTCATCAATTGAACAAGGAAGCTCATAATCTCCCACCACTATAGCAGCTTCTTCCAAAGGTGTCTTCCCCACTATTTTTTGAGCTTCTCTCCCGTCCCATTGTTTTCCGTACTTGAGCAATAAAGCTTTTAAAACATCGCCCAATATGCCATCTGTTCTATGAAATTGAAAAGAAAAACTTGTGTGTTTATATATATTTATCACAAATATGATAGTGAAATGTTGGTGAAAGTAAAAGCTGAAAATGAATCCAAGTGCTGAAACTGGCCTGTATTAATAAGGGTACCATCCAAATCAAGAATGACAGCAGCTACTGCCTTCTTCAAAGGCTTTGCGATCGACATTTTTAACAATTATTATACACAAATAGATTTATATTAGATTCTCTTCACGTCGATACTAACCCTGAAATTGAAGAAAAACCCAGTTCATCAATAACCAGAAATGCCCAATAACAGATTCAAATTACTCAAAAGCAGTCCATTACATCGAATTGGTTGGTACTCAACATCACTTGGATGTCAACAAACCCAGAAAGAGAACATAACAATCTGCCTAGGAAGCAACATAGGATTTTCCCGATAACACACACACACACACACACACACACACAAAACACGGAAAACTAGAATACTAAGAGACAATCTTTAAGGAATCTATGAAAATGAAAGGAGGTAAACAAGGCAGCATACCATACCTGTTAGATTGATTAATTATTGATAACTACAAAACCACTCTTCACCTCTGCTCAATAAATCAGCCTCTACTTGAATGAGCTTTTTCACACGACTGAGAAATCGAGGTGCAACCAACTGTCCGTTTTATACCATTCACTTCCCCTTCGGTTCCTTTCTTATTCGATGCTTTGTTCGGTTTGCGAGAGCATCTTTGCCACTCGTAGGATTTTCGTCAGGGTGCCAAATATACTCTCCCACCCGACCCTTTCGATGAAATAAGTTCTTTTCGGCTCTCTCAAGGGTTAATTAGCTCGGATGTTCCTCTATTTTCATAATTTTATTAATTCAGTCCTCGTCAATTAAGGTTTTTTAATCCGGTCCTCCTACTTGAGCTCCGTTACGTGATCCAGAGGGTCCTGTCCTGCGTGCATGGCCTGATGTGAGCGTCCGCTACTTTAGAGCATCTTTAATGCAGATGCTAAAGGAAAAAAAAAATTGTTTCGGCCTTTCAATACTTGTTTTGTATACTTTAAAAAATTATTAAATTAAATTTTATTTTTTTATTTTTTTTATAAAAATGTTATTTCTACATCTTTTGTAAAAATGCTAAAATAATGTTTTTCTTCAATAGTTTTTTTTTCCTTCGATTTTTTTAAATTTATGTTTTTTTATTTGTTTTTTATGAGATTATCATGATCTCATGACCCGTGTAATGGGTTTGGCGAGCTCGCTCGGGTTGACTTGGGTTATTTTTTTTATCTTTTTTAAATTTTATTTTTTAATATTGGGTTGATTCAGAATCATCCGGGTTATTTTTAGACCCGTTAAGTCAATTGAGTAATATCATATTATTAAAATAATAATATCAAATATATTAAAATACATTTAGCTCTTCTAAATGGTTTTTTACCATTATAGTGCACATAAACAAAAAAAAATATATTTATACTATTAAAAAACCATATTACCAATTTAGCTCATCTAAATAGTATCTCTTATTAGAGATGCTTTTAAGGAGGTTTTGAGAGTGTGATAGCAATTTATTGTTAAAGTGTTTTTTGTTTGAAAATGCATTAAAATAATATATTTTTTTATTTTTTTAAAAATTATTTTTAATATCAGCACATCAAAACAATTCAAAAAAATTAATTTTAAGCAAAAAAAATTAATTTTTTGTGAAACATCGTTTGGGCCGCATTACCAAATGACATCGTAGTTTCTCTCACTAAAATACATATCAACCATGTTTTATAATCTCTTCTTAGTTAGCATTACAACTTGCTTTTTAAAGTGTTTTTAAATTATTTTTCACATGAAAACACATTAAATTAATATTTTTAGGTGTTTTTAGATTATTTTGATGTGTTCATATAAAAATATATATATATTTTAACACATTTTTAATTAAAAAAATATTTTTAAAAAACATTATATAGCACAATACCAAACTCACACTTAATCTTAAAAACCAAAAAAATAATTGAATTAAGCACATATACATCTCACTCTTGCTGCTTTGAAAAATATAAACATATTCAAATAAAGAAAATCATAATAACAGGCCCATCCTATTATTTCTGTAACATGTATATATTGTATAATCCAACAATTAAAATAACAATAAACAAGAACTTTTCACCCTGGATTGATCTATAACAATGAGATATCCTTGGGAGGTTATCAAGAGGTTTGCTCTATTTTTTAACTTTCTAGGTTTAATTTTAATTAAGATTAGCATCCATGCACGCACGAGATTTACATTAAATGCATGTGAAAATTTACTCTTAAAATTACCCAGAAATGGACTAAATCTAGACTAATCTGTGAATTCCTTAAATCAGTCAAGACTTATCCATGTGTTTAACAAAAAAAAAATATAAATTCAACCGTATATTTATCAGATTAAAAAATAATATAAATTATATTTTAAAATTTTATTTAAACTTTAAAAATAAATTTTAAAAATCAAAATCGCACCACCATCCATTTAAACAATCTAGAAATCGCAAACACACCACAAATGTAAAGCATAAAAAAAACTAGAAAAAATTAAATAAATAGATAAATAAATAAAAACCCAACACCACCTATCCAAAAACTCAATACAGGCTCAAGATCATTACCACATCCATCATTCTAACAATCCAAAATTAAGTATTTTGAATATTTACTTTGAGGGAGAAAAGGAGGTTTATAAAGAAGAAAGCAGAGATAAACTTACGGAAATTCTAATCCCAAATCGAGAGTGAGGAAGAAATTGTCATTAAATATAATTTGGATATTTGATTTTGCCATCGAATTGAGTTTGCTTGCCAAGAAGTGTTTACAATGGTGGCGATACGGTGACAGCGTATTTTCCAGCTTTTGATTAATAAGAGAGAAACCCAAAAAAAATGATGCTTTGATTTTCTTCCTTTATTTATTAATTTACTATTGAGGGTGATTTTTTTAATGCAATCTACGTAATTAGGAGGAGAGGTCGTTAATAAATTTTCATTTTTTTAATAAAGAGGCCATTAATAACTTAATCCTCGAGAAAATGAATAATTACACCACTTATCAAACCATATTAGAATTTTCATAGTGAATAAATTTTTTTATAAAAAAAACAAAATTAAAAAGCAACACTCATAACACTAAGATATCCAAGGTGAGTTGATGTGATCACTTTTGATTGATTGTTATGCATTTAATCAAGGTAAGTTGACGTGATTAAGATTTAAAAATATTTTTAATTATTAAATAAATAAATATAGATTATTTTTTCAAATTAACATTTCACTCTTCAATAATTTATTTTTATATTCTTTTATATGTTTAATGACTGACATATCGAAGAATCTCTTATTCTACGAAGAATTTATTTTCTTAGAAATAATCAAGTCCAAATACAATCTTAACCCAAAATCATAGTCCTTGAAAAGCTCAAATTTTGTATGAGGTTTTTTATAATTTCGTTGGTATTTAACTTTAGAATCTAGATAAAAGGAACTAGATAAGTAATATAGCTTAAATTGGAGAATCATATTAAAACATTTATTTGATAAGAGAACACATTAACAAAATTATGAAAATAAACCTAATTAACCCCTCTTACAAGTCTCAACCTAGAATCGTTTTGGATTGGTTCTTTTGGTTAATTAACTTCGATATTTCTTCACTTTTGAAATTTTTTTAATATAGTCCTTTAATTAATATGTTTTCCCATTAAAGAGTGCTATGTTGTTCAAGTAGGAGGTTTGGATTAAAAAACTTAATTGATAAAGGATCATATTAAGAAAACTTTAAGAGTACAGGGATGTGCAAAGCTAATTAACCCAGATTCTGTCCTTATCTACAACAAAATAAACGAACAAATATATTGGAATAAAAAAACAAGTTGTGGACAATTTGCAGAAAAGAGACCCACTTGATGGAAGAAAGCTTCGACTGCTGTTGCTAGGGCGGGCCTTGGGTTCGCCAATCCATCGTGAGCTAGGCCTATTTTGATAATTAGTCTAAACTATCCCAGACCCTATATTAGCTCAGGCCTGGTTTGGTGACTGCAAAAATATATTTGTTACCATAAAAGTTTCTCTGTTAATAATAATAATAAAAAAAAAACTAAAAGACATCATTCTTTTGTAATCTTTTATTGTGGCATTGGAGAACTTTCATAGTAGATTCACACAATGGAAGTAATTTATTTTTTATCCTTCAGTTTTTTTTGGGTCCTTTAGTTTTTTTTTTTCCCTTTAATTTGGTCTTTTGATATTGAAATGACTTGAGATTAATTTTTGTGATTTATTTTTATGCCTATGTATGGGACCTTGCAATGTCAGGGGAATATTTTATCGCATGGTTGATGCTCTGTTTGGCATAATCAAATTCAATTTCATTGATTTACAAGAATTAGAGATTTAGGGACTGAAATTAAAGATTAAACAATTGTTCAATTCCTTTTATATGCTAGTATTAAGGGACTGATTTTCATGGTTAATGAAATATTTTTTTTCTAATTTAATAATTTCATATTTATTTTTTTATTTGACTTTATAGTTTGTTTTGGTTGCCCATATATAAGTTTCTTGCAATGTTGAGGGGAAATTTTAGCATTCGATTGATGCTCGGTTTGACAATAAACTAAAATTATGTTCATGTAAAACAATTAAGTGTTATTAGACCAAAATTAAAAGTAAAAATAATATGGTGGGCTAGGAAAAACTAGCATTGCAAAATGGTTGTCACGTGTTGAGGCTAGCTATCGTGTTTTGGCAGTGCATGAGCCTTTATCCAATGGCATAACACCGGCATCCGCACTGGCATTGTAAGCGTCGTAGCAAGATCTTCTCGATGATGTGGCACATGTGACAATTGGCGGTGCCTGGAGGTTTTTTTTTTTATTTTTATTGGCCTTCTCCTCTCTCTTTTCTCTCCTTGAAATTTCCCCAGCTCTACCAAATATTTTTGTCTTATCATTCTATTTTTGTTTTAAATTTGATTTTTATTTTTTTAATTTTTTTCTTTAGATCCTTCTTTAAAATTATTTTTTTTTAATTTCATTATTCAATATTGAGTTTGTTAAGAATTGGACTTCATGATTCTTTTGATGGGTTGATCCTAGTCTAATGAGTTTGGTCACGAGATTAAAATGTTAACCTGGGTTAATATTGATCTTTTTTTAAGATTTTGTTTACAATGATTATTTTTTCAGTTTTATCTTTCAACATTGGGTTTATTGAGAAACGAGTTTCGTGATTTTCTTTGCTTTTCTTTCTAAGTATCATGACCTAAGTTGTGGGTTTGACGGGTTAGCTTGGATGACTCAGGTCTTTTTTGGATTGTTTTTTCTAGATTGAATGTTTTTTTCATTTACATCCTTCAATATTGGGTCAGTTTGAGAATTAGGCATCATAGTTTCTCCTGTTTTTCCTTCTATGATCTAGCTCGTGAGGTTTGATAGCCTTACCCGGTTTTATTTGTGTTTTTTTAATTGATTTTTTTCAATATCATACTTCTATATTTTAATTGTTGGAATTTAGACATTATAATGTTTTTTTAATTTTCTTTTTACAAGTTTATTTAGGTCTCATTATAAGGTTGCAGGTTTGACATGCTAATTCAAGTTGATTCGAATTTTTTTTTATTTTTTGATTCAGTTCATTTATTGTTGTTATTTTTTATATCATATAATTACATGAAGTCATCTTATTAGATCCAAATAGATGAATGAACTACGTCGTGAATATTTTTTTTATTCTTTTTTTTCATCAAAAAAAATTTCATCCCGGCCCACGAGAAACGGCTTGCTACTATCTAGTTGAGACTACATCATGCTCTAGAAAAATCTTAAAAATTTATTACATGTATAATATTTAATAAAGCATCTTGAATAACTCCGAGGTTTGATGATCCAAGAAAATATGAATCTTTGCCGGCTCTCTTGGTTGGTAGTAATATATAATTTCGCTGACACTTCTTTCATGGTAAAGCCTGCTGGGTTTATCAAACTGGAAGTGGTCATTTTCTCATTCAATTCTAGCAAAATCAGTTT